>Ga0082212_10008178_pt1 | contig 13702 bp, 11 predicted proteins | sample TergutNt197P3_FD_71548 | JGI IMG/M metagenome (GOLD analysis project Ga0082212, IMG submission 71548) | Neocapritermes taracua P3 segment gut microbial communities from Petit-Saut dam, French Guiana - Nt197 P3 | ecosystem: Host-associated > Arthropoda: Insects > Digestive system > Gut ... | reverse complement strand
TGTTGTATCAGATACCGATTTTGAAAACATACACAAACAAGAGGACGTCTTTCATCCGGAATGGAACTACACCATTTGTCGGAATTTAGCATAACTTGTCAACTTTATTTAGTAACACTTCCTTACTTCAAAGAAATGCGAATCGCTGACATTTCTATCAAGTGGGACATTGACCTTTCGGCTCTAAGCAACAGCGGTAAAACCGTGAAACGATTCGACTTTGTCGTGAAAACACAGAGTACAATTTATGCCATCGAAACGAATTTTTACGCAAGCGGTGGCTCTAAGCTGAACGAAACCGCTCGTAGTTACAAAAATATAGCGATTGAGTCCAAACACATTGACGGTTTTGCGTTTATGTGGCTTACAGATGGTCACGGGTGGAACTCCGCACGAAATAACCTCGCCGAAACTTTTGAAATCATGGAGCATATTTATAACATTGATGATTTAGATAATGGAATCTTGGCACAAGTTTTGGCAAGCAAGCATTGAAAGGAATAACTTAAATATGGCAATCAAGAAAATAGAGTTAGAAAACTTTACAGTCTTTGAAAATGTAGCTATAGACTTCTGCGAGGGAGTCAATGTTTTTATTGGCGAGAATGGAACGGGCAAGACTCATCTGTTGAAAGCGATTTCTGAAATTTGTGATAGTGAATTGCCTATAGAAAATGGTTATGATGTCAGACTTTCAAAAACATTTGATTGTTTCAATTGCCCTATCATTAATTTGATTAGGAACAAAAAAAGAGAAACCAAAGTTACTTTGAGTACAGATAAAGCAAGGTATGAAATAGAAATTAGATATTACGATAAAATGGATGCTGGTAAATTCATTGGTCACGGTTTCGGTGGAAAAAGAATTCCCGCTGTATTTGTCCCTGCAAAAGAAATGCTTACACATTCGGGGCTTGAAAAGGACTATATAGACCGCAATCTTCCTTTTGATGTCACATTGATTGACATTATTAACAAAGCGGGAATATCCACATTGAGAACTCTCCCCGATGAAATGTGTTCGATAATGACTAAAATTGAGCAGATTATTGGCGGGAAAGTTTTGTATGAGAACAATCGTTACTTTATCGTAAAATCTGACGATATAAAAATCGACTTCGCCGTTGAGGCAGAGGGATATAAGAAACTCGGTTTGATTTATCGAATGATTGAAACAGGGAATATAGCCAAAGGGAGCGTTTTAATTTGGGACGAACCCGAATCAAACATTAACCCGAATAACATTCCGATTATCGTCAACCTCCTCCTTGAACTTCAGCGTAACGGTGTGCAGATTTTCATTGCTACACACAGTTATGATGTGGCACGTTGGTTTGAACTCAATGCAGTAGAAGGCGATAAGCTGAGATACTTTAACCTCAAAAAAACTGATAACGGCGTGAAATGTTCAGCGACTGCCGAGACTTATAAATCGCTCTCGGACAGTGTAATTGAAGATGCAAGCGACAAGCTCTACAATGCCGTGATGAAGAAAATGAACGGGGAACAAGCGAATGGATAAATTGAACAACTCTGCCGTTCCCGCTCATGAAGGAAGGCTTACATTTACTTTTCACGCTCCGTGGGAGAAATTTGACGAAAAAACTTGTGATGGTTTGAAGATGGTCGATTTCCTTGTAGAAAACGAAGATTGCCTGTACTTTATCGAAATCAAGGATTATGAACATCCTAAAACTCCCGTTGAGTATAAAACTCGGAATTATAAAATGCTGACCGACAGCGAGGCGGCTTTCCCGCTTGAAATGGGAATGAAATTGAAAGACAGCCTACTGCGATATTATGCCATGTCGAAAGGTTTCACGACAGATGTGAAATTCTTGTTACTTATAAACTCGCAAGAATTGAAGGGGCGTGAACGCATTAAGCTCTTTGACCGTGTGGCTGGGTATGTTCCTATGGGCTTGGATTCTGACGAATATCCGAGTTTTAGCAAAATCAGCTTTGAAATGCCGCCGATTGAGTCTGTAAAGGAAATGTTTGGATTTGATGTGGCTGTTACTTGCGAAGTGTGAGATAAGACCGCCGCTCGGTATTGTACCGAGTAGGCGATTATTGGAATCAGAAATTATTTTGAAAAATATTGAACAATATGTTGCAAAATTAGTCGAAGTGTGGTATAATTTAAAGTATTATCCAATTAACGTAATAGGAGTTAAGCAGTGAAATTATCAGAACAATCATATGAATGGGCAATCAATCACTTACAACAGGAAAGCGACACGGATTTATTTCCAAAGCCGCTCGAGATAGATATTATAGCACAAGAGAAATGCTACACTCTTTCAAAAATAAAGGACATTGATTTAGGAAACTACGAATGGAATTCATATCGACGTTTTATAATTCCTAAAGGTGAATTATCCTATAGAATTGTTACGCAACTAAGTCCTATGGACAGTATAATTATATCTTCAATTTTTTATGAATATGGACAAAAAATTGAAGATAAACGTGTCCCCATATCTGATAAAAAAGTATTTAGTTATAGGTTTAGTCCCGAAACAAATGGCTCTTTGTATAGCAATATGAACAGTTGGGGCGAATTTTGGAATCATTGTCGTATAAAAGCAGAAACGTATGAATTTGTAGCGTGCTTAGACATATCTGATTTTTATAATCAAATTTATCATCACACTATAGAGAACAGATTGATTGATTCAGAGATGCCAAACGTAATAATAACAGCTATAATGAAATTAATAGAATTTCTTACACAAAAGCTATCGAGAGGAGTTCCAGTTGGACCCCATTTTTCTCATTTGATAGCTGAAATGTCATTAATTCCAATAGATGAAAACATGATTCTGCATGGTATAGAGTTTTGTAGATATGCAGATGACATTATTATTTTTTCGAACAGTGAAACTGATATACGTGCTAAAATTTATAAAATCGCTGAAATATTAGATAAAGAGCAGCGGTTAGTTTTGCAAAGACAAAAAACGAAATTATACACTCGTTACGAATTCCTTAATTATGCAGATATAATGATAAAAGACAATCCATTAGATATACAAGAAGAAGAAATGATTAACATTATTAGTAGATATTCTGACAACAATCCTTATGCAAAAATTAATTATAATAATCTAACCCTAATAGAGCAAGAGGTTTTTTCAAAAGAAAAAATTGAATTATTAATTCAAAAATATATGTCTAAAAAATATCCAGATTATCCACGGTTAAGATGGTTTTTTCGAAGATTGTCTCAAATTGGAGCTGGCGAAGCAGTAGATTACTGTATATTAAATATGGAACGACTTATCCCCGCGATTAGCGATGTATGCCAATATTTAGTATCTGCGAGTACAACTTATTCTGGAGATTGGGCGGAACTCGGGAAAAAACATTTAAATTACTCGACAATGAGTTGTTTAAATCAAATGAATTTTTCCAAATAACACTTTTAAATTTATATGTTTGTAATACAAAAATGAATCATATGTGTAATTTGTTGTCAATATATTCATGTTCTTCTGAAAATATTAAACGCGAAATAATTTCAAGTGCATATCAAAATAATTCAGTATCTTTCATACGAAGTTTAAAAGAGCAATATCCAGTAATGAATGCTTGGAATAAGTGGAGTTTTATAATATCATGCTCGAAATTGACCAAGGAAGAAAGGAGTTTCTTCTTGAGAAATGTAAAGAAATCCCTGCGTACAAATGACTATTTGGAAAATATTCTCATTGAGTGGGCTTTAAAACAATGATATTTTTGAAAACAATTACCGCCGCTCTTCTCACGAAGAGCGGCGGGTTAGGTTTAAGACATCCATAACTGTGATAAAACTTTATTTTTTTCTGCGGCACGTTATAACCAAACCCCCGGGGCGGTGGAGTTATAACGTGCCGTTTACCCCTAAAACTGCTCGGGCGTTAGCCCGAGAAACTTAAAATGTACGTCGATTTCTTGTTCGCTATTAATCTTGTCTTTCTCATGCACCACAATTTTGTCGATTAACTCATAGAGCATAGGCATAGTCAACTCTTGAATATCTGTGTACTTTGTGAGCAATCCGAAAAAATCTGCCGATTCCCCTGTGTTGGCTAAATTCCTCTTCAGTTTGCTTTGAATTTCCCCAACCCTCGCCAGCAACGCTTTCTGCTCAGAATCATATTCCGTCACCAACGGCACGAACCTCTCGTTGGAAATCACGCCGAGAGCGTTCTGCTCCAACAGCTTCTTGATAATCGCATCGAGTTCGGCAATCCTTGCGTTCAGCCTCTCCAACTCCTGTTGCTCGTGTTTCACATCAGATTCGCTGTAACTATCATGAATCGTCCGCAGAAATTCATTTAGGTCGTTTTCGTGGGCTTTCGCCAATGCCGACAGTTTCTTGACCTTATTTAAAACAATCTCGTGTAGAGCGGAAAATCGAATATGGTGCGGAGTGCATTTCTTGCGGGAATCGGTGTGCTGATTTCGGCTTGTGTTGCACAGATAATGCGGAGGTCGGTTGGAGTTTCGGAGTGCCATACTCGCTCCACAAGCTTCACACCGCAGAAGCCCCTTGAAAATGTTGTCAAAATCGGATTTATTTGCACGTTGCTTAATTCCGATAATCGCCTGTACCTTGTTGAACGTCAACTCGTCCGTGATTGCCTCGTGCGTGTTCTTGACTTCAACCCACTCATTTTCGGGGCGAATAATCCGCTTTTTGCTCTTGAACGACACGGTTGTGTGTTTTTGCGCCACTGTATTCCCGATGTACACGCTATTCTTGAGAATCTTCGTGATTGAGGTTTTGTTCCAATCGAAATCCTCGGTTTTGTTTCCCCGATAAGTAGATGGTGTGGGAATGTGATTCGCTACTAAATGCGCCCTTATTTCTCCCGTGGTTTTTCCGTTTGCCGCCATGCTGAACATCTCGTTTATTATGGGGGCGATTCTTTTGTCGGGGATTAGTTGGTGCTTGTCATCGGGATTCGGGAGATAGCCGAATGGTGTTTTCCCGCCTGCACGTTTGCCTTTGTGTGCGTGCATGGTTTTTACGGACTTGATTTTCTTGCTGATATCGGTGGGCTTTGCTTGAGACGATTGTTTTATTCTGGAACGGGTAAATACCCCGCCGCTTGCGGCGTTAAAAGCAAGAGAGCATAGGCTCTCTATCCTTGACTTTCGATACCCCGACCCTTGGGTCGGGGTTCTTCATTTCCCAAATAAATTTCTCTACTCACCCTTAAAAGGCAATCACTTTATGAGGAAACTTCTTAAGGCTGGTTACATAAAATCGCTCTTTATATCAAATCCCCCGATTTTCAAAATCGAGGGATTTCTTTACTGGCTTTACCAATCATAACCTTGGCTATGTGGAGACCATTCAATTGAAATACAACTTATGGGTTTAATTTGTCTTAATAGATTTAAATCAAATCCGAGGGTGGCTGTGTTCAATACGATGTGGAGATTAGTTGTATCTTTGCCTTTAAATGCTTGAATTTGCACATTATTTAAACCGTTTTGTTCCATGATTACCATCCCATTTCATAGTTAAATTTATACTTTAGGATACATCATTTTTGCCACAACATAGCTTATACTTGAGCCCACTCCCACACGAACATTTTTTTGTAAACAAAAGAGGTTTCCCTTTTTGAGTTGTTGGTTCAATTACTTTTTCGTTGCCATTTATGGAAATATAAAAAGTCATTGGCAAATCATCAGTAGGGTCATTTGAATAAGAGGCGGGTATTCGTTCTGTTTTCCCATGATAAATCACGCCGAGTCCCCGACAACCTTGAAATGCTTTTTGCCCTATTCGCTTAATGTTGTCAGATATTTTAACCTCTGTTAATTTGCAATTTGAGAAGGCAAACTCGCCAATATAAACCGCATTCTCAATATTTATACTGTTTAATTTTTGGCAGTTATTGAAAGCCTTGTTTCCTATACTGTCTATGCTTTCGGGAAGTATAACGCTCTCAATATTCCCATTGTTCTCAAAAGCAGAATCAGTAATGTTTTTCACAACCATGCCGTTTATTTTTGCAGGAATTCTAACTTTTTTAGAGCTTCCGATATATTTAATTATTTTTACGTATTCACCATCAGAGTCATGTTTGAATTCGATAACTTTACTTTCTGTTGTTGCCACGAAAAACTCACTTGGCAAGCTGAAAAAATTATCACAATCAGATTTGGTTGCAATAAATTCATTACCTTTATATAGCACTTTTAATTGCTCATTACAATTATTAAAAGCGTTTTCACATATTGCAGTTGCACTCTCTGGAACTGCAATGGTGGTTAACATTTTACAGTTTTCAAAAGCAAAATCTCTAATAGTTGTTAATCCGTCACTTATGCTAATTTCTATTAATTTTGTGCAATTGCGGAAAGCACTATATCCTATAAATTCAATTCCACCATGAATTACGATACTTTTAATCATAGTGTTGTCAAAAGTCCACGACCCGATGCGAGATACGCCTTTAGGTATAGTGATTTCAGAAAGCTTTTTACAATTATAAAAAGCCGCATTTCCGACAAATGTTATATTATCAGAAAGTGTTATGTTTGTTAAGTTTTTGCATTCCGCAAACGCAAAAGAACCGATAGATACTACGCTATCGGGCAACGCTACCTTCGTTAATTTTGCACATCCATAAAAAGCCGAGTCATCAACATTTTTTATTCCTTTTGGTATCGCAACTTCAATTAAATTTGTATTGCCCATGAAAGCACTCACACCGATGGTTACAATGGCTTTACCATCAATGTCTTCAGGAACACATACGTTAGTCTCTGTCCCGATGTATTTGGTAAGCGTAATTTTGTCCCCGACAACCTCGTATTCAAAATCCAATTTTGGAACGCTTTTTTCTGTATCATGAATTAAATGATGAAAAGCGATTGTATAACTTTTATCAGGGTTTGAGCGGTAGATAAGTTTGCTACCATTCAAGGTAGGTCTTATTTCTTTTGCACAATCAAGGTGTGCAGTAATTTCTACATCATTTGAAAGTTCACCACAAAAATCCCTGTTAATTTTAGTTAGATACATTGACCCGTGTCCTTGGAATTTGTAACCTGCTTTTGGATAACCTTCTAAATTAAGAATAATGTTTTTATTAAATGGTGAAGTCGAAACAGTTTCAGATAAACTTTTTTCAGAATGAACAGTTTTATACAACTCATCAAAATTCAACCCTATTGCTTTTTGCAAGTTGAAGTTAAAACCGTTTTTAAAATTCATCTTACCCACAACGATTCGCTCAACGTGTTTACGACCATACTTTGTAAATGAGCCTAATTGACAAATAATTGTTATGTCATCTCTTTTAAAAGCGACAACGAATTTTAGGTTCGCTTCTTGGTTGGAGAAAGTCGTGAATTTATAGTCATCAACCGAAAACCAAGTAGGGTTTGATTTGAAAATTGTGATGTCATCACTTCCGCATATATATTCAATATATGGTATTAAATTATACGTTTTATTTCCGCCGTAATAACCGAAATAACATTTGGATTTGGTTTGTTTTTCGTCGTTTTCGTGAATAAATTCAAAATAGAGACCCGAACGGTCATCAAATGTCGAATCACTATCATTGCGAAATCGCTCTGTGCTATATATAAAAGTGTTATGGTGCTTAGAAGATTTGACTACCTCAAAAAGCTCTCGTTGTGTTTTATCTGTTGTGCGTTCATTTTCGTAATATCCTAATGTATTATCGTTTGTTGTGCCACCAACGCTGTTGTAAAAATAGGCATCTTCAGTTAAAGTGATTTCGTTGCAGTTTCCAACTCCAGTATGAGGGCAAAACAATCCAACCTGTTTACGCAATTCGTTAATTTCGATTGCCAAATTTGGCTTATCAAGTGCCTCTTTAATGTGAGATGCATCTATCGAAACACAAGTAAGGACATTATTTTTTGTGTTTTGAGTTGATTGCATTCCGAAAACCGCTCCCCGAAAAGGGTTGCTACTCCCTATAGCACTTAGTGGAGACCCTGACAAACCCTTGACGGAGTTTTCAAACTCTGATTTACAATGCAATTCTGTTATACCGAAATATTTTTTAATGGAATGGAGACGAATTAATATTTGCGTCTCAGTTTCGTTTTCAACTTTACCCAATAAAGAAAACTCAGTCCCTAAACGCTCAAACTCTGACAAGTCGTTAATACCCTTAAGTGTTCTTGGTTCTAAATTAATTTCACAGTTATATATTACAACATCTGCCGCAATATCATAATTATGGATAGATGTAACAGTGTAAAATATTCCGTCATTATCTTTAACTTGAATGCTCTCAATATCCTCTTTTCCGAGCAGCAAGTGATAGCAACTTGCGATTTTATTTTCCGCCGTCAAGAAACATCCCATTTCTTGAACAGACGTTGAATTTTTATTTTTGTACACCAACAACATAATGCCTACCTCCGCTTTGATATTATCAAAGTCCGATGTAACAAAATATACAATATGTTACACGGGGCTTTTTTATATCTGTTTTTCTAAAATTATTTTCCGTATTTCGTCAGTTTACCCTTTTCACGAACATTTTTCTGTATCCATTTTACCGTATTAAACAAAACTTCGCAGAGTGATGTAACATATTGTATAATAAGTTACATGGGGTTTCTCCCATAAGGAGGATTATTATTTATGGCTACTACTGAACCAATCCGAAATAAAAAACAAGTCCGTCAACTTACTGATTATTACCTTAACCGTAGGCAGACCCGCAACCACGTCCTCGTGGTACTCGGGATTTACACGGCTCTTCGAATCAGCGATTTACTTCGCTTGCGTTGGGATGACGTGTACGATTTTGAGAACTGCCGCATTCGCACAAGCGTGACCATCACCGAAAAGAAAACCCGCAAAGTCAAAACCTTCGCACTGAATAAGGATGCCGTCCGAGCATTGACTTTGCTTGCCAAGCAATCAGCACGGCAAGGAGCGTTCCTAATCGAAAACCCGCAGACCAAGAAAGCAATCAGCCGCATCCAAGCCTATCGAATTATCAGAACCGCCGCCGAAAGTCTGCAACTGCCGACTCGTGTGTCGTGCCATTCCCTGCGGAAGACCTTTGGCTACCACGCTTGGAAAAGCGGTGTTTCCCCTGCGGTAATCATGGATATATACAATCATTCGAGCCTTCAAACCACCCGCCGATACCTCGGAGTGAACCAAGATGACAAGAATGCAGTGTACTTGGGGTTAAGACTGATTTCATAGCGTGCATAATGTGTTGAAACTGCCATATAATAATTTTGAAACTGTCAGATTAATACTCGTAGAGTTTATTATATCATATTCCAAGAACAAAGTCAAGCGTTTTTCGACAGATTTCACAAAATATTTTTCTAAGGCGGCTGTGAAATTATGACAATTAACGAACGAATCAAGCAAATCCGTCAAACCCTCGGTCTTACACAGAGTGGTTTTGCTGACCGCATCGCTGTATCTGCCAGTTTTCTCGCCGCAATGGAGCGTGGAGACAAGAATGTTAATGACCGCATACTTCGACTCATCAGCATGGAATTTGGTATAAGCGAACACTGGATTCGGACTGCGATTACCGAGGCGATGTTCAAGGGGACGGCTCGGAACGTGGTCAGCGAGGGTGATGAGTCAAAAAACGAAACAGCCGAGTAAATGACTCGGAGACTTTTACTCGGCTGTATTATTTTGGAACTGTTCAAATGCGGATGAGTGCTGATGATTTTTGGCTTTGTCCGCTTGGATTGTTCCTTGATTTGTGGGAATGTCATAAGCAGTTTGTCGGTTTTGCGAAACCGTATAGGGAGTTGACGGTGGATGATATTATTCCGTTGTGAAATCTTAAAAACTTAAGTAATGCGGATATTCGTCACTATTTTTATTCGTGAACACATCTTTTTTTATAATGCCTTCTCTTAAACCATAGTCTATCAAATACTGAAAACTGCAAGTAGAGTTTGTCTCGCGTGAAAAATGGTACAAGTTGAAAAGGTATCCTTGAATTTGAGAAGAATCGCAAGCACGTCTTAATTCGTATTCAAGGATTGAAAATTCCTTTTTTGTTATATGATGCACATCTTCAAGATAGCATATATACGAAAAATATGAGAGCAATTTGTCAATGGTGAATTCTTTTTCACCACTGCCGTGAAAATCTTCAGAATACCACTCTCCATCGTAGTCTATCAGATACATTGCATCAGCCATACTTTTATCGAACCGCAACTTCTCTATGATTTGAATTATAAATTCGGCGTGTTTGAGTTTAATGTTTTTATTCCACTGTATTATAGCAAAAATACCGCCTAATATTAAAGCGAATATTGATGTTAAAGAAAACCAATTTTCAGCAAACCATTCTGACATTGTTTTCGCTCCTTATTTAATTTTATAAAAATCACCAATACGTTTTAACAACAGCGTTTCCGACTAATAACACAACAATAGTTATAAGAACTATATTTGAAACCAAAAGATACCAAAACAATGCATCTCTTTTGGGGCGGCTTGATTCACCGAGCGGAACGGTAAAAATACGGCGATTTTTAGAATTTAACAATTCATTAAATATATCATCGTGTCTCGTTTCCGTTTCTGCGTTTACATTAACATCAAAATACCCATTAGTATAAAATTCGTCTGCAAGTCTTTTTTGCATATGCATTTTGACAGTTTTTTCAATGAGTTTTACTGTAGCGTGAACGCCGGAGATACCCGCCACAAATTGATAAATGTCAAAAACAACAGAAAAAAAGACAATTAAACTCCCTTCGTGCGTTTTTATAACTTTAACTTCGTGTATAGGTAAATCAAGCATTTCCTGTATTTCGTTAGAAATCTCATCGTTTATAATTTTCTCGCAAAAATCACGAACATCGCCATAAGTAGCACGTCTATAACCGTTTTCTTTATACTCGTCATTATGACGATTTCTTCGTTTAACGGAAAACTCACAGTTGGGTGAAAGGTTGTCGAATGTTCTTTCTCGTTTGACACGTTTTCCGCTGTTAACGCCGTAGTTTTCAATTTCTTCATATTCTTCAGTGACTCTGTGTTCTAAAGTTAATGTGAAAACTATTCGTTTATTTGGCTTTTTACGTCTAAACAAAATTTAATCCTCCGCTTCTAATAATGCAGTGTTCAAGACCACTTACGTTTTAATTATACTCTAAATTTCGACAAATGTCAATCTATAATTTTTACTGACAGGAGGTGATTGCCGTGTCCGACTTCGGATTAAAATAGGTGTAGAGGGGGAGCGTGAGTTTAAATCCGATCTCCGCGACATCAACCAATCGTTTAAAGTCCTCGGTTCAGAAATGCAGTTGGTGACCTCCCAATTTGACCGCAACGACAAATCCGTAAACGCTCTGACCTCCCGAAATACCGTTCTCAACAAGGAAATATCAACACAAAAAGACAAAATTGCCGTCCTCAAAGATGCGTTGGAAAACTCGGCGGCGAGTTTCGGTGAAAATGACAAGCGCACGCAAAACTGGCAAATCCAACTCAACAAAGCACAAGCTGAGTTGAACGGCATGGAGCGGGAACTCGGCGAAAACGAGAAGGCTCTCGAAGATGTCGGCGATGAGATGAATGCCACAGGCAAAAACGCCGATAAATTAGGTGATGAAGTAGAGGATACGGGCAAGGAAGCTGAGGAGTCGGGGAAGAAATTTGAGAAACTCGGCGGGATTCTCAAGGGTGTGGGGGTTGCAATCGGCGCGGCGATGGTGGCGATTGGCACATCGGCGGTCGCGGCGGGGAAGAAAATGTATGACATGGCGAGCGATGCCGCCGCCGCAGGGGACAGGGTCGACAAAGCCTCGCAGAAATTGGGATTGTCGGCACAGGCATATCAAGAGTGGGATTACGTTCTGTCGCAGAACGGGGTGAGTATCGACAGCCTCGGAGTCGGTATGAAAACACTCCAAAAGACGATGGACGGCTTGACAGAGGACGGCGGCAGGGCTTCCGATGCGTTTGCGAAAGTCGGTCTGAATTTCGATGACATTAAAAATAAATCGCCGGAAGAGGCGTTTGATTTAACCGTTCGAGCGTTGCAGAATATGCCGCCGGGGGCTGAGAAAACCGCCGCTGCTCTGCAACTTCTCGGCAAGCAGGGCATGGAATTAATGCCGTTGTTGAATCAGACCGCCGAGGAGACCGAGGGCTTGAAAAACCGTGCCAACGAACTCGGCATGGTGATGTCGGAAGAGGCGGTTTCGGCTTCAGTGAAATTCACCGACAGCATGGACACGCTCAAACGGACTTTCGGCGGGGTGAAGAACGCCATTGGCTCGCAGCTCCTGCCGGGGTTGACGATGGTGACGGACGGTCTTGCTGATTTAATCGCAGGAAATGCCGATGCTGCCGAGTCAATCAAAGCGGGTGCGAATGAGATTATTTCGTCTATTTCGGACATTCTGCCGCAGATTCTTGACGTGTTAATGACAATTGTCGAGGTGGTTGCTGACATCGCACCCGATATTATCGCCACGCTCATCACGGGCATTACAAGCAATCTGCCTTCATTAATCGAATCTGCCTCAAGAATTATCAAGGCTCTACTCGGCGGGATTATACAGGCACTTCCGGCTTTGGCAGAGGGCGCGGTTACTCTCGTGATGTCGCTTTTGAAAGGAATCATCGACAGTCTACCCGCGTTGTTGGAGGCGGCGGTTCAAGTCGTGGTTACGTTGGTGCAGGGCATTTCCGAGGCGTTGCCGCAGTTGATTCCCGCAACGGTTGAGGCGGTAATTACGATTGTGCAAGGGTTAATCGACAACCTTCCGATGATTTTAGATGCGGCGTTGCAGTTAATCATCGGGCTTGCGGACGGAATCATAGAGGCGATTCCTGTGTTAATAGATGCGCTCCCCACCGTCATCGAAAGTCTTGTCGACTTTCTCATTAAGGCAATTCCGCAAATTATCGAGGCGGGAATCAAACTGCTGACCTCGCTTGTGACGGCACTTCCGACAATCATAAATTCGATTGTGAAGGCGATTCCGCAGATTATCGACAGCGTTATTTCTGCTGTAATTGGTGCGATTCCGCTCATTATCAATTCCGGCATAAAGTTACTCGTGTCGCTGATTCAAGCGTTGCCGCAAATCATCACGACTGTTGTTCGTGCGATTCCGCAAATCGTCACAGGGCTTGTCAACGCAATCGTGAACAACATTCCACAGATTATCAACGCGGGGGTGCAGTTGCTGATTGCACTCGTCAAAAACACGCCGAAAATCATCATCGAAGTCGTGAAGGCGATTCCGCAGATTATAACCGAAATCGTCCGTGCGATTATCAATTGCATTCCACAAATTGCACAGGCGGGACTGGATTTGATTAAGGGGCTGTGGCAGGGAATTTCCGATGCAGGGGCGTGGTTGCGGGACAAAATATCGGGCTTTTTCGGCGGTGTTGTGTCGAGTATTAAAAACTTCTTTGGAATCAAATCGCCGTCCACTTTATTCCGTGACCAAATCGGTAAAAATATGGCTCTCGGAATCGGAGTCGGGTTTGCCGACGAAATGGACGATGTGGGGAAAGCCATGCAAGAGGCGATTCCGACCACGCTTGACGCTCCCGACCTCGATATAAACGCGGGAATCAATACCGCGTTTCACGGCGGCGGGTTTGGCTCTGTGAACGGATTCTCGCTTGCCGATATTGTCGGGCGGTTGGATTCGCTTTCGGAGATTATGGTGCAGCTGTTTGATA
>Ga0082212_10008177_pt1 | contig 13703 bp, 10 predicted proteins | sample TergutNt197P3_FD_71548 | JGI IMG/M metagenome (GOLD analysis project Ga0082212, IMG submission 71548) | Neocapritermes taracua P3 segment gut microbial communities from Petit-Saut dam, French Guiana - Nt197 P3 | ecosystem: Host-associated > Arthropoda: Insects > Digestive system > Gut ... | reverse complement strand
ACGGAAGAACTGCGGCAGTACCGCGGTAAAATGATCGGCATGATCTTTCAGGAACCGGGGCGTTCTTATGACCCGCTGCAGAATATGGGGAAGGTGTTTTTTGAAACATTCCGGAACAGCGCGCCGGGCATTACCAAAGAAGCGTCCGATACCAAAGCTGCGGCACTGCTTGGCGAAGTTGGCCTGGAAGGCGGTATGGAACGTCTGTCGAATTTCCCCCACCAGTTTTCCGGCGGGCAGCTTCAGCGCATTGGCATTGCCCTTGCCCTGGCAGAGGAGTGCGAACTGCTTATCGCCGACGAGCCTACAACCGCCCTCGACCTGACCATTCAAAAGCAAATTATGGAGCTCTTAAAATCTTTGCGCGCGTCCAGAAACCTTTCCATAATATTCATCAGCCACGACATAGACCTTGTGGCAGACATTGCGGACAGGATCATTGTTATGTACGGCGGGCTCGTTATGGAAAGCGGCAGCGCTTCGCAGATAACAGGAAGCCCCCGCCATCCGTACACAAAAGCGCTGCTCGCGTCATCGCCGCGCTTTGGCAGCCATTATACAGAAGGCGCCCTTGTTTCCATCCCGGGAAAAGTTACCGACCCCGCAAAGCCCGAAAGCGGCTGCCCCTTCGCCCCCCGCTGCGACGTTGCCAGGCCGGAGTGTAGCGCGGTAATCCCGCCGCTTGTTGCTGACGGGAATGGGGAACTAAGGTGCGTTATATAAAATGCTTTGTCTCTTTTTTGCTTGCGACTACAAGTTCCCGGCGGGGGTTAATTGTTAAATCCATAGCTTCCAGGGGGATAGCGCCAAGCAGGATACTATCAGCTTCGGGTATTACAAGTGCATCCAAAAGTACACGCCGGTCTTTCCACTTAAGCTCGATTGGACCAGCCATATCGTATTCATTCTCTACCCCATTTGCAAGGGCGCCGTATCCCGTACCGGTAACAGAAAGCCCCAGTTTTTCGCGTATTTCTTCGTTAATAACAAGCGTCCACGCGCCGGTGTCTACCAGTGCCTTGACAGTTATTTGCCTTACTTCCGTTTCTGCTTTATATCCATCTTCAGCCAAAACTAAATCTTTTGCATTTTTTAGAATAATTTCCGTATGAACAAGAGACATATATACTCCTCACAGCAATATTATCATTAAATCCCAAAAAATGTAAAGAAAAAACCCAATATTATGACATTTGTCATGTTGCACTTTAAAAAGGTGTCAGTCACCTTTTTTATACCTGGGTAAAACCGACTGGGTCTGCATAGAAGATTGTCCCGCCGCCGTTGCCTTTGTCGCCTACTTTTATTTGCCATTTGCTATGTAGTATACTATAGGTAATTAATATGACTACCGCCGGTAAAAAAACAAGTTTGATCATCTTTATTGGTATTGCCTGCGTTATTCTTGTTGTTTTTTTCCTCTTAATTCCCGATCTTTTTAAAGGTTTTTTTTCCAAAGATGCGCAGCCGCCCATCCCTTTTACATGGCAGGATCCCCCCCCGCATAAAGTTTATGCTGCCGGTATAGATAAAAGCGGCGGCACACAAAGGGCTTGTTACTGGGAAAATGAAGAGCAAATCCTGCTGGGGGAAGAAGGTGTTTATTCAAGGGCAATTGCCATAGCTGCATTTGACGGCAGCGTTTATATTGCCGGTGAATACACATATTTTTCCGATAACTACAGCCATTCAACCCTGGCCTGCTGCTGGGCCAACGGTAAAGAAACAAAACTAAAGGCAGGTGATTATTCTACCGTCCCTACAGACATTACGGTTGCAGGCGGCAAAGTGTATGTATCAGGGTACTCCTGGCACGGCAACTATCAGGATGCCTGTTATTGGGAAGACGGTGTCCTGTATGAACTCCCGGGCGGTGTTTCTGCTGACGCGATCACCATTAATGACGGGAAGCTTTATATTGCCGGGAGAGATTTCACATACGGCACCTGTTATTGGGTTGACGGTGAATTAAATATACTTCCGCTGGGAGATACCGTAAAGGCAATCGCCGTAGAAGACGGCCGTGTCTATGTGGCAGGTATGTATATCGATACCCCTTCAGGGGAAGAAAAACCAAAACCCTGTATCTGGATAGACGGTATTTTAAACGATCACCCGGGAATTGAACTATTTGACATGGCTGTTGTTGGCGGAACTGTCTATACGACAGGCATAGGGCCCGACCCATACCAGGGGACAGACAGCGTGTATGGTTACTGGGCAGGGAGCACTTTTAACGGTTTTAAGGATGCTTCAAGCGAGGGCGGGTACAAAATTTCCGTAAAGGGTACTACCGTCTATGCCGCCGGGAATTATTATTACCATCATACCTTTGATGATACCATAATGCACGGCGCCTGTATTTGGGCAAACAGCAGGGAATACGCACTTTCCGGCAGGAATTCCGAAGCTTATGCTATCGCCGTCGAGTAGGCATAACGTGCAGAATCTTGTTGAAGTAAGCGGTGTACGCAAGCGCTTTAACCTGGAAGCGGGTTTTTTCGCGCCTGTTGGAAGGTATGTTTATGCCGTTAACGGCCTTTCTTTTTCGATAGCGGAAAACGAAAGCTATGGCCTGGCAGGTGAATCGGGCTGCGGTAAAACCACTGCGGCCAGGCTCCTTGTGCGGATGTACAACTACGACAGCGGGTCAATTACATTCAGGGGCAGCGAAATTGCCTCTTTTAAAAAAAACGAACTTACTGCATACAGGCAAAAAGTAAAGTACGTGTTCCAGGATCCTGCCCGCTCGCTTAACCCCAGGATGAGCGTGTACGATGTGCTTGTTTCCGGTCGCCGCTGGTCAAGTACCCCAGGCAATCAAAAAACAGATGAAAAAACGCTAAGGCAAAAAGCTGCAAAAATAATCGAAGAAGTAGGGCTTAGTTCCGACGACCTGGAACGCCGCCCTGTTGAGTTCTCCGGCGGCCAGCGGCAGCGTATTTCCATAGCCCGCGGCCTTATCGCGGAACCAGAGCTCCTAATCTGCGACGAAGTTGTTTCCGCACTGGACGTTTCTATACAGGCGCAAATCCTTAACCTTTTAATGGAAATAAGGCGCAGCCGCAGTCTGTCGTTTTTGTTTATAGCGCACGACCTAAAAGTTGCTTGCTGGTTTTGCGACCGCATCGGCGTAATGTACCGCGGCGAAATGATGGAAGAAGCCCCCGCGGCGGATCTCTACAAAACTGCCGCGCACCCTTACACGCAGCTTCTGTTTTCTTCAGTGGTTAATTCCGGCGAAACGCAAGCCATGCATGGTTCATCAACCGTGCTAAAAGGCGAAGTTCGTACAGCCCTGGAAGAAATTAGCGGCTGCTCTTTTGCCGGCCGCTGCCCAAAGGCAACAGAACGCTGCAGACAAGAAAAACCGGAACTTAGGGAAATTAAGGACGGGCACAAACTTAGGTGTTTTTATTAAATCGTAAATGAATAGAAGGTGATCATGAATTCTTTTATTAAAGGTACTCTGGGTATTTTGGCATTTCTGCTTATCCCGGCTATTTTTGGCGGTATTGGGGCGGGTGTGTTTTTTTGGGTCATAAAACCGCCGCTTGATGCACGGAATATCCTTAAAAAAGGTACCGAAACAACGGCAACCATTATAGATTTTAACAGCAAGGTTAGTACAAAATCTTCTTCCGGTTCTTCCACAAGCACAAAACAGTATTATTATCTTATATTGGCTTTTGTTAATTCGGATGGGGAAAAAATTGAATATAAAACCAACAGCATATACCCCGAATTTTTTATCCGCAGTGCCAAAATAGAAAAAGGGGGAATTGTAAAGGTTATATATTCCGGATCAAAAGCAGTTGTAAAAGGTTTTGTCCCAAAATATGAAACGTGGTTATGGATTTTCCCCGTTGTTTTCGGCGGGATAGCGGCAGTTTTTTTGGCAATATTTGTATTGAGCTATGTATGGAAAGCAAACGACAGCTCCATAAAAAAATTTGGCAATCAGGCAACAGGCACCTATCTTGAGCAGGAAAAATTTCTTGCAAACCCGGACCCAAATTTATTCAGCATTAGCTATTCATTTATAAACGATAACGGTGAAACGGTAGAAGTCAAAACACGTTTTGTTTATTCAGAATCCGAAGCAAAAAAACTGGCGGACATGAAGTCGTTCCCCATCATATATAAAGGTAAAAAAGCTATTATAATGATTGAAAAAAGCAAATAACTATGCAACTGCCCTTCCACCCGCTTGTCAATACCTGGTTTGCCGAAACCTACGGCAAGCCAACCGCCGTCCAGGAAGAGGCATGGCCGCTTATAGCAGCGGGAAAGGACATTCTTGCCATAGCGCCAACGGGGAGCGGAAAAACCCTTACGGCATTTCTCTATGCGCTTTCCCGCTTTATAGACGGTAGTTGGGATCCAGGTAAACTTTGTGTTTTATATGTCTCCCCGCTCAAAGCCCTTAATGAGGATATACGCCGGAACCTGCTGGAGCCGATAGAAGCGCTAAAACAACGTACCTTGCTTACACAAGGCCACCTGCATACGCAAGGTCCCTTGCTAACGCAGAGGGCAGAATCAGACAACCCTGTTTTTCGTATCCGTGTTGAAACACGCTCCGGCGACACGCCCCAATCGGAACGGCGGCGCTTCCTGCTTCACCCACCATCTATATTGGCAGTAACCCCGGAAAGCCTTGCGATCCTCCTCTTAAACCCAAGGGGGCGTGAAACCCTATCCCATATTAAATACCTTGTTATAGACGAGATACACGCGGTAATGGGTACAAAGCGAGGCGCTTTCCTTTCCTGCCAAATCGACAGGCTTAAACGCATCATCGGAAAAAACAATACGAGCGTTGAATTGCAGCCTTTCCAGCGCATAGCACTGTCCGCGACAGTAAACCCGCCAGAAATGGCGGCGGAATTTGCGGGCGGTATTGACAGTCAGGGCAAAAAACAAAACCTTTTCATTGTCGCCTCCCCGGCGGAAAAACAAATTCATTTTTCCGTGGAGTTCCCCCCTGACCCAGGTGAAATTTCTGTTGAGGGCGAATTCCGCTATGGCGTGCGCTATGCTGTCCTTATCCGGTATATCATCGAAAAAATCCATTCCCTTACCGAGCAAAAAAAAGGCAAGCGCCCTTCGCTCCTGGTGTTTACCGATTCCCGGCGCAGGGCGGAGCGCATTACCCACCTGCTTAACGAAACTTCTGCGATACAGAACCCAGGTTCAGGCAGGATCGCGCTCTGCCACCACGCTTCGCTTTCCAAAGATGTCCGCAGGGATGTTGAGCAAAGCCTGGTTAACGCCCTGGTGCCCTGCGTTGTGGCGACTTCTTCCCTGGAACTGGGCATCGACATAGGCGAAATCGACGAGGTGATCCTTGCCGGTACGCCGTCTTCCTGCTCGCGCACCCTACAGCGTATTGGCCGCTCCGGGCACAGTGTCGGGGAAACAAGCCGCGGCACCCTGCTCCCCTTCCATGGCATGGATCTGTTTCTGGGGGCGGTAATGGCAGGGGCTGTAAACGACAGGGAAATCGAAATAATGAGGCCAATAAAAAACCCGCTTGATATACTTTCCCAAACCCTGCTGGCCCTTTGCACCGAAGATTCTTTTACGCCCAACACGCTTTACAATGCCATTCGGCAGTTCAGCGTTTTTTCCGATCTGGCCCGTTCTTCTTTTGATCAGGTGATCGCCATGCTTACCGGGAAATACTTTAAAGCCGATGAGAAATATTTTAAAACTGATGAAAAATTTAGTATAACTGTAAACGAGACTCAAAAAGAAGCACAAGCGAAAACAGACCCAGCCCGGTTACGGGAACTAAAGCCGCTCCTACTGGAGGACATAGACGGGAAACTCTACGCAGCAGCAAATGTAATGGCGCTGCTTTATTCGTCTGGCGGCGTAATACCCAGTAAAGGCCTTTATTCCATGCGGCTGCCCGACGGGACAAAAATCGGCGAGCTTGACGAGGAATTTGTTTTTGAACGCAGAACCGGGGACAGTTATAACTTTGGATCCCGGTCATGGAACATTGTCGAGATAGGCGATGAAGCTGTTATCGTGAATCCCATGAGCGAAGCCGCCGATTTTCAGCCTTTCTGGAAAGCCGATACCGCTTTCCGCAGCCCGGAATTCTGCGAAAGGACGCTGGATTTTTTCCATACGTACAATGTTTCAAAAACTGTAAGTACAAATCATTTAATTAGCGATGACGCGGTAGCCATGCTGGAAGATTTCCTCTTACGGCAGTGTGCGGCGCAGGGAGCTATCCCTCTCCCCGACAAAAAAACAATCCCTGTGGAAATAACAAATGACCCCGCGACACGCCCGGACTCTTTCCAGATTGTTTTTCACAGTTTCCGCGGCGCTGCGGTCAACTACCCCCTTGCTATGGCCTTTTCTGCACTCATCGAGGAAAAAACCGGCATACGCTGCGAGACAATTACCGACGACAATGCGGTGCTGTTGCAGCTCCCCCGGATTTCATCCGAGCTTTATTCCGGGCGGGAAGACCCCGCGCTGCTACTTAAAGACTGCATCAAACCATTAAGCGCCGATGGGGAACACTACTTTAAACAGCGGCTGGAAGCGTCGGGCATCTTTGGCGCGGCATTCAGGGAAGCCGCAGAGCGTTCGATGATACTCCCTCGGGGCACATACGGCAAACGCATCCCCCTGTGGGTTATGCGCCAAAGGGCAAAAAGGCTTTTTGATAAAGTCGCCCCGCTCAACTTCCCCGCTATTACCGAAGCCTGGCGGAGCTGCCTCTCCGACCAGTTCGACATGGAAGGCTTTCGCCTCCTGCTCGACGACATTGGCAGCGGGGAAACAGAGTTCAGGTTTTTCCACAATACAAGCTCATCGCCTTTTGCCCGCGACCTTTCATGGAGAGAAACCAACAATTTCATGTACGAGTACGATGAGCGCAAAGACATACTGGGTCTTGCCGGCAAAAAAAGCCTGGGCGCGGGAAAGCCGCTAACAAGCCTTGCGGACAAGGCCATTGCCGATGCCGTAAACGATCCGTATTTGCGCCCAACCCTTAAAACCGCCACTGTTACTTCTTTTGCCGCACGCCAGCGGCGTGAATTGCCGGGTTATGCCCCCGAAGACATTATAAGCCTCTCCCAATGGGTTAAAGACAGGGTTGCCATCCCCCTACAGGGCGAATGGGAAACACTGGCGGCGGCGTTCCCGCCGGAATTACAGCAAGCGCAATCCGAAGACCCAACTTTGGGGAAGCGGCTCTGTACCATTACCCTTCCCGGCGCCGCCGTCCCGGTTATTGCCCACAGTGAAATTGCTCAACAATTACAAACAGGCGTTGGAACTGGGGCTGATAAAACAGAAACCCTCTCCTTCCTTTCCCAGTGGCTTCAGTATGAAGGGCCGGTGCTGCCGTCCCGTGTAGCGGAGGTTTTTGGCTGCACCCCGGCGGAAGCGGAAGACGCCATGGACGCACTCGCGGAAAGTGGGGAACTGGTAAAAAATGTAAAACTGGAAAATCGCGATGAAAACTTTTATTGCGATACAGAAAACTATGAACTCCTGCTCCGTTTAACCCGTAAAAAAGCAAGGCCGGAGTTAAAGGAAAGGCCCGCTTCCTTCCTTGTCCCCTTTATAGCCATGCGCCAGGGGTTGATACACAACACGCAGCAGGATGCGCCGTTCGAAAACCTTGCGGCTTGCCTTTCCTGTTTTCCCGCTCCGGTAAAGTTATGGGAAACAGAAATTTTTCCCGCGCGCGATCCTTCCTATAAAAGCGAAAAAATCGATTTGCCCATTAAAGAAGGATCGCTTATCTGGTTTGGGGCGGGTAATGAAAGAGCGGCGTTTTCTACTGTTGACGATTTTGAGCTGGCAGATACAAAAAACATCGAAACTGAAAAACAATCATCATCCCGGGAATTACATTCACTTGTTCAAAAATCCTGCGATTCCTATAAAAGTTTTTGGGATATAAAAGACAGCATGGAAAATCAAACACAAAAAACAATTTCCAATGACGAGCTTACAAGTGCAGTTTGGGATGCGGTCTGGGCGGGGGAAATATCATCGGATACATGGGAAAGTATACGGCGGAGCATAGAACAGGGTTTTTCTGCCGGGAACAGGGAAAAACAAATTGAAAACAATGCTGCGGTTTCCAGGCTTTCCGGCATTGTCCCGCCTTATAAAAGCAGGGCAGGAAACAGGGGGAGCCGTGTCCCCCACGCGCTCAAGCACAAATGGCGCGAGGGCGCGCCCATAAGCGGGCGGTGGTATTCATTGGCCAATGAATATACAGACGGCAATTCCGCTATGTATGCACAGCTTTCCGCATTGGAACAGGATGAACTCAACATGGACAGGGTACGGCTGCTGCTGCGCCGCTGGGGGTTGCTGTGCAGGCCCTTACTGGAAATGGAAGGTTGTTTTTCCTGGTCCCAGCTGCTTCCCGCCATGCGGCGCATGGAACTTTCCGGCGAACTAACAACCGGGCGTTTTTTTGGAGGTATCCCTTCCCTTCAATTTGCATCCCCTTCAATAATTGAAGAACTGGAAGCGCTTGATGAACGGCTAAATAAACCGCAATTGCCTCTTTACTGGATGAACGCAGCCGATCCCGCAAGCCCTGCAGGCTGGAATATTCAGGGGCTAACTTTGGAACTTCCCGCAAGAAATGTAAACACCCGCTTATGCTTTAAGGGAAAAGACCTGGCTGCCGTTTCACTTAAAAACGGCAAGGAAGCGGAACTGCACCTGGATATAGACGATCCGGATATTAATAAAATTGTGGACTTTTTTGTGTTTCCAAGGCGGAGGCCTTATCACCCTTTTAAAAAAATCGCGCTCGAAACAATCAATAAAAAACCAGCTGCAGAAAGCCCTTATGCGCCGTGTTTTCTTGATCATGGGTTTATCAGCGACAGGGGGAAACTGGTTTTGTGGTAAAAAATTGCCTTGAAAATCCCACCCCATCGCGGTAAAATAATGTAATGAAAATCGATTACAAAACAACGGCTCTTCTGGAAGTAGATATCCAGAACGACTTTTGCCCGGCCTATACGGGTAAAAAGGGCATCGAACACCCCATGGGGGCGTTGGCGGTTAACCGTGGGCATGAATGTATTCCCTCATTGAACAAACTGGCAAAAACAGTGCATAAAAACGGCGGGAAAGTGCTTGCCACACAGGACTGGCACCCGGCAGGACATATATCTTTCGCGTCTTCCCATAAAGGCAAAAAAATCGGCGAGATAATCATTATCCCTGTATCAGACAAGACTGTGGAAACATTCACCAAAAAATTCCCGGAACTAACCGACCCTGTCCCGGCGGCGATGCAGCAGGTTTTATGGCCTGTCCACTGCGTCCAGGACACCCATGGCGCAGCATTCCACGAAGAACTTGACACTTCCTTAATAGATTTTGTGTTCCGCAAGGGCTACCGCAAAAAAATTGACTCCTACTCGGCGTTTTTTGAAAACGACCGCTGCACGCCCACGGACCTTTACGCTTATTTGAAAGAACAGGGCATAAATACCATAATTATTGGCGGGCTTGCAACAGATTATTGTGTCTTGTACAGCGTCATAGACGCGCTCCGGCTTGGTTTTAAGGTATTCGTTGTAGAGGATGCCTCCAAGGGGATCGATATGCCGCTTGGCTCTATAGACAAAGCCATAACCGCAATGAAAGAGCGCGGTGCAATTTTCCTTTCTGCGCGGGACTTTTAAAAATGGACGCTGGCTTTTCGGCGCTTTTTACCGATCTCTATTCACTTACCATGGCACAGGGTTACTGGAAAAACAACATGCACAGCCGCGCCGTGTTTGAATATTTTTTCCGGCATCAAAGTTCCGGGGGCGGCTTTTCGGTTTTTGCCGGCCTTGAAACATTGTTAAGGTCTTTACAGGGTTTTTCTTTTTCGAAAGATGATATTGAATACCTTTCTTCGCTTGGTCTTTTCGAAAAACCATTTCTGGACTATTTAAGGGATTTCCGTTTTAACGGCAGCCTGTGGGCAATGGATGAAGGCACGATAATTTTCCCCCAGGAGCCTGTAATACGAATCGACTCCAGTTTAATAGAAGCCCAAATGATAGAGGGGTTAATCCTTAATATCATCAACTTTCAAAGCCTTATTGCAACCAAGACAGCGCGTGTCGTACTGGCTTCCAACAGCGGCTCTGTTATGGAATTCGGCCTCCGCAGGGCGCAGGGACCGGACGGCGCACTATCTGCTTCCAGGGCCGCCTTTATTGGCGGTGCAATGGGGACAAGCAATGTCCTGGCGGGAAAGTCGTTTAATATCCCCGTGCTGGGAACCATGGCACATTCATGGGTGCTTTCTTTTTCCGGCGAAGAAGAAGCGTTCCGCGCTTATGCCGCCCTTTACCCCGATAAAACAATTTTCCTTATCGACACCTACGATACCCTAAAATGCGGGATTCATAACGCAATTAAGGTGGGAAAGGAACTTGCCCAAAAAGGAAAAAATTTCGGCGTGCGCCTTGATTCGGGGGACATGCATTACCTCTCGGCAGAAGTAAGGCGTATACTTGACGAGGCAGGTTTCCCCAATGCAACAATCACAGTTTCCAACGACCTTGACGAATACATCGTAGACACCTTAACCAAGGCAGCTGCGCCGATTAATACCTGGGGGGTTGGTACGCGGATGGTAACAGGCGGGAATGACGCAGCATTTAGCGGTGTATACAAACTTGCCGCAAAAGAAGAAAACGGGAAACTTATCCCCACGATGAAATTTTCCGACAACCCGGAAAAAACAACCAACCCTGGCGTTAAACAGGTATGGCGCATTAAAGACGATAAAGGCTTTGCCATTGCAGATATTATGGCGCTGGACGAAAGTGAAAGCCCCGATATCCCCGAAAAGGGGAAACCTCTTGCCTTTTGGCACCCCCAGGCGGATTACCGCCATTTTTACCACGACATTTCCACAGAAGACAGCGCGGAGCCGTTGCTAAAAAAACAATACGGGGATGGTGAAATTATCTCCCCCTGCCCTTCCCTGCCGGAAATTCAGCAAAAAGTAAAGGACGGCTTGGAAGATTTTGATCAAAGCTATAAACGTATCCTTAACCCGCACATTTACAAGGTATCGGTAACTGAACGGCTTCGTACTTTAAAACTGGATTTAATTAAATCTTTCGATTATACTTTAAGAAAAATATAAGTGAGGAATTTATGGAACTTAAAGATTCAAAAACATGGAACAATTTGCAAACTGCTTTTGCCGGCGAATCCCAGGCGCATACAAAGTACCAGTACTTTGCTTCGAAAGCGGAAAAAGACGGCTATGTTCAAATAGCGGCCCTTTTTAGGGAAACCGCACTGAACGAAAAAGAACACGCCAAAATATGGTTCAAACACCTTCATGACGGTAAAGTGCCGGAAACAACGGTAAATTTAAAAGCGGCGGCGGATGGGGAAAACTTCGAATGGACAGAAATGTATGCGGGTTTTGCAAAAACAGCAAGGGAAGAAGGGTTTGCCCAGATTGCATCGGAAATGGAAGGCATTGCCAAAATTGAAAAAGAACATGAGGAACGTTACAGGAAGCTTCTTTCCAACATCGACAGTGGCATTGTTTTTAGCCGTGACGGCGACCAGATGTGGCAGTGCGCCAACTGCGGCCATATAACAATCGGCAAAAAAGCGCCGGAGCTCTGCTCTGTTTGCAAACACCCCAGGGCATATTTCCATATAAGGGCGGAAAATTACTAAGATGGAAGCAAACATAAACCGTACAGAAGCATGGCAGCTCTTATGCAAACACAACAAGGACCCTTTTCACCTTCAGCATGCACTGACTGTAGAAGGGGTAATGAAATGGTACGCACAGGAAGAAGGGTTTAAAGCAGAATCTGATTTTTGGGCGCTTGTTGGGCTCCTCCATGATATTGACTTTGAGGAATACCCCGAACAACACTGCCTAAAAGCGCCGGAGCTGCTTAAAGCAGGCGGCGCATCGGACGAGCTTGTCCATGCTGTCTGCTGCCATGGGTACGGCATTACCGGCGTTGACGCAAAACCAGAACATCAAATGGAAAAAATTCTTTATGCAGCCGATGAATTAACCGGCCTTGTCTGGGCGGCGGCAATAATAAGGCCCTCCAAAAGCGTCCAGGATATGGAAGTAAAGTCGCTCAAGAAAAAATTCAAGACGCCGGCTTTTGCCGCCGGCTGTTCACGCGACGTAATAGAACGGGGCGCCGCTCTTCTGGGCTGGGAAATGGACACGCTGTTTGAAAAGACAATCCTTGCCATGAGGAGCTGCGAAGACTCTGTTAACGGGTTTATGAAATCCATTAGTGCTTAATATTATTTGTAAAAGACATGACACCTGCCTTAAATAAGCGCGCCTTAATTGCCATGTCTGGCGGGGTGGACAGCGCCGTTGCCGCGCTGCTCATGCAGAAAGCCGGGTATGATTGTACCGGCGTAACGATGAAGCTTATTGCCAATGGCGGGACCAAGTGCTGCTCGCCGGATCATCTTAATGATGCGCGGGATGCAGCCCAAAAACTTGGCATCCCCCATAACGCGCTGGACTTTACCAAAGATTTTACCCGCCATGTAATAGAGCCTTTTATCGCCGCGTATGAACAGGGGCTAACGCCGAACCCCTGCATTGAATGTAACCGCCATCTAAAATTTTCCCTGCTCCTCCGGCACGCACTGGAAACCAAAGCGGAAACCCTGGTAACCGGGCATTATGCCAGGATAGAACAATCCGGCAGCCGCTGGCTTTTAAAAAAAGGCGCCGATCCCCAAAAAGATCAAAGCTATGTGCTTTACATGATGAGCCAGGAAGATCTTTCTCATATACTATTTCCTTTGGGGGATCTTACCAAATCAACAGTGCGGGAAATAGCGGCTGCCCACGGCCTTTCCAACGCCAATAAAACAGAAAGCCAGGACATCTGTTTTGTAGAGGGCGATGATTATGCCGCTTTTATCGAAGCCTACACAGGAAAAACATACCCCGAGGGCGATATAACCGATACCCAGGGCAAAATCGTTGGCCGCCACCGGGGGCTCATCCGCTATACACTTGGCCAGCGGCGCGGCACCGGCGTTGCCTGTAATGTCCCGGTTTATGTTGCGGCAAAAAACATGGACACAAATACCCTTGTTGTTGGAGAAGAAAGCTCCCTCTACTCCAAAAGTTTTAACGCCGCTTGCGTTAACCTAATTGCCTGCGAAAACCTTTCCCAGCCGCTGCGACTTGGCATTAAAACAAGATATCTGCAAAAAGAAAGCTTTGCCATGGTTACACAAACCGCCCCCGATACCGTCCATGTCGAATTTGACGAGCCCCAGCGCGCTATTACCCCCGGACAGGCAGCGGTTTTTTATGACGGCGATGTGGTGGTGGGCGGAGGGACTATTGTGTAGAACTGCAATTTATTGAACAGAAAGCACTGGTATTAATCATTGCCCATCAGGCGGGGAAAAGAACGCCCGCTCATGCCATGTCGAGGAACATTTTCTCTACGCATATTTTGATATGGCATCTTCCACACCTCTCCAAATGTCCCGAGCGGGCGACTTCCCCCCACCTGCATGGTAACCTTTATCCCCCAATGCTTTCTGTCCGCAAGTTACGGTTTAACTATGGATGTAAACTACCATCTGCCGCAGAGGCAGGGTTACCCATAAAATAATTAGCTGAACATGCGCCCCAGATTGATTAATCACAGTGATACTTT
>Ga0082212_10008176_pt1 | contig 13704 bp, 9 predicted proteins | sample TergutNt197P3_FD_71548 | JGI IMG/M metagenome (GOLD analysis project Ga0082212, IMG submission 71548) | Neocapritermes taracua P3 segment gut microbial communities from Petit-Saut dam, French Guiana - Nt197 P3 | ecosystem: Host-associated > Arthropoda: Insects > Digestive system > Gut ... | reverse complement strand
GAACGGAATAGTCGGTTTTCATCCGAATCGTCGTCCCAGAAAGCCAGCAGTATGGCTTTGGTTTCGTCGGTTGACAGGATATTCAGCTTGTGCGCATCCTCCACATCCATCACCTGATAGGTAATGTCGTCGGCGGCCTCCACTAAATACGCCAACGGATGCCGGCAGTAACGCACCGGTTGTTCCGACAGGCGGATGATGCCCTGTTCGCGCGCAATTTCTTCAAACGTTTCGCGCTCCGATACGAAATATCCGTATTTATGTTTTTTACCGGTAGCGGCATCCGACCCGTATGGATATTTCACTAACGAAGCTATTGTGGCACAGGTAAGAGCAAATCCTCCCCTGCGCCGGCCATTGAATTGATGGGTCAGTACGCGCAACGCATTAGCATTCCCCTCGAAATGAGTCAAATCGCTCCATTCGTTGGCCGAGACCATGTCTTTGACCACAGCGCCTTTGCCTTCGGAAAAATAGCGTGAAATGGCTTTTTCGCCCGAATGTCCGAAAGGCGGATTACCCATGTCATGCGCCAGACAAGCAGCCGACACGATGGAGCCGAGCATCGAAAACAAATCGGAACCGGCCAGTTCTTCCCGTTTCTCTAATTCCGCAGCCAAAACATTTCCCAACGACCGCCCCACGCTTGCTACTTCGAGACTATGAGTCAAACGATTGTGCACAAAAATACTTCCCGGTAAGGGGAATACCTGCGTTTTGTTCTGCAACCGGCGAAATGGCGACGAGAAGATAATACGGTCGTAGTCGCGCTGAAACTGCGACCGCGCCATCGTTTTGTTTTCGGGCAACGAACTGGCGCTGCCGAAACGTTTCGCCGAAAGAAGTGAATCCCAATTCATTGATTAATGATTTTTAATTTGTCCGTATAATTTTTCCAACTGTTCCGAAAAATAATCCCACGAAAACCGGCGTTTTTCAATCGTCATATTTTCGGCCATCCGTTGCAGGTTATCGTTTTCGTATATTTTTTCAATAGCGCGGGTAATGTGCAAAGCGTCGGGTTCCACCACGTAACCCACTTGTCCGTCGGGTACAATTTCGGCCAACCCGCCCACATGAGTGACAACCACGGGCGTCTCAAACTGGTAGGCAATCTGCGTTACGCCGCTTTGGGTAGCGCTTTTATAGGGTTGCACCAGCACATCGGCCGCCGAAAAATAGTATTTCACATCTTCGTCGCGGATAAACCAATCGTGCAACAGCACATCGCCACTGATGCCCAGACGTTCCATCTGCCTGATGTATTTCGTTTTATCCGTATAAAACTCGCCAGCTACGATGAGTTTCTTATCATCCGTTTGTCCGTTTTGGCGAAGGGCAACCCATGCGTCAAGCATCAGGTCAAGCCCTTTGTAGTCGCGGATCAGACCGAAAAACAACACATAACGCTTTTCCGCAGGCAGGTTCAACCGTTGACAGGCTTCGGCGCGCGGCACTCTTTCGCCAAAGTTGCTGAATATGGGATGCGGCGCAGACACCGTCGGCTTGACCGTAGTGAACATATCTAATTCGTTTTTCACCTGTTGCGACATGTAGATAAATCCGTGCACCGAATTGACGAAATAACGGGTAAGGACACGATCGTAAAAATGTTTTTCGTGCGGGATAACATTATCCAACAACGAAAGTATCTTCGTGTGGCAGTTTTTGGAAACCATACGGGATATAGTTCCCAGACATGGCGCCAGGAATGGCGTCCAATACCTCAATATGACAGCATCGGGGCGCATCCTGCGAATATGCCTGCCCACCCGCCACCAATTCAACGGATTGATGGAGTTTACCATTCGCGTAATCTGTAAATCAGCGGGGGGAAGCGATTCGGAATACTGCGTCCTACCCGGAAACAAAAAACCGGGATACAACAAATTGAAGGTGATGATATCCACCTGTTTGCCGTGCTTTGCCAATGTGTAGGCCAACATTTCATTAAACGAGGCCAAACCACCCCGATAGGGATAAGCCGTGCCCAAAATGACGATGTTTTTCATGGTGCAAATGTAGCAAGAAATCCTATTGAACGTTTCTTACATTTATCAACAAATTGTCAAGGGATAATACCAATTGAGGTAACAGTGTAAGCGGGTAAAGTCGTGAAAATGAAACGGATTTACCCGCTATCGTATTTTTACTGATTTCCCGTTTTCCCAACTTTTCCTTGAATATTTTTCGCAATATCGTACTACTGTTTCAAAATTTATTTACTTTTGTGTTCGTATTTAATCAGTTTAAAATTCAATCATTTTTTGCCGATGATAAAATAAAAGCGCTTGGATGCGCAAAGACATGCGGGTAATAGTAGCTGAATGCTGCTTGTTTTTGGTTATCAATGTTCCATTAACCCTATGCGGGGTTATCCTATCAAAAATGAGTTGTACGTCGCCCCAGTGCGGCGTGGAATTATTTGTTGGATAGGATAGGCGTGGAACCCTGATAACCAGACAAAGATTATATTCCACGCTTTTTTTATTTGTCTGAAATCGAAAGAAATAATTGTCATCAATAATAAATAATCAAAATCAAACAGTTAAATTAAAAATCAAAACACCATGAAGAAGTATTTTTCGTACATTTTAGTAGCCGCTCTTGTTTTTGCGGCAACCTTTTCGTCCTGTGAAAAGGAAGAAGAACCGACGTACACCGTCAGTTTCAACAGTAAGGGCGGAACGCCTGCTCCACAGGCGCAAACCGTTAAAAAAGGCGGTAAAGTGAATAAACCCGCCGACCCGGCACGCGAAAATTTCAATTTCGCAGGATGGGCAAAGGCGGATAACGAAACGAGCGCGTTTTGGGACTTTGCGACGGAAACCGTGGCGGCGGACATGACGCTTTTCGCACGATGGACTACCATCACGCATGCGGTTACTTTCGACAGCGACGGCGGCACGGCAGTAACCGCACAAAACGTAGCGCATGGCAGCAGTGCAACCAAACCCGCAGACCCGACACGCGACGGTTACGAGTTCGACGGATGGTTCAACGGCGAAACGCAGTGGAATTTTGCCACAGCCGTTACCGCTCCCGTTACCCTCAAAGCCAAATGGACGGCGTTGCACGCCGTTACTTTCGACAGCGACGGCGGAACGGCAGTACCCGCACAAACCGTTCGCAACGGCAACACGGCTGAACAACCCGAAGACCCGACCCGCGACAGTTACGAGTTCGACGGATGGTTCAACGGCGAAACGCAGTGGAATTTTGCCACAGCCGTTACCGCTCCCGTTACCCTCAAAGCCAAATGGACGGCACTGCACGCCGTTACTTTCGACAGCGACGGCGGCAGTGCAGTAACTACCCAAATTATACGCAACGGCGCCACGACTGAACAACCCGAAGACCCAACGCGTGACGGTTATGCGTTCGATGGATGGTTCAGCGGCGAAACACAATGGGATTTTGCCACTGCAATTACCGCTCCCGTTACCTTAAAAGCCAAATGGACGGCGGTGTACACCGTTAGTCTCGACAGTGACGGCGGTAGCGCAGTACCCGTACAATTCATACGCGACGGCGGCACAGTAACCCAACCCGCAGACCCGACAAGGACAATCGCATCAGGGCTGTATCTGGGAACACTGACCGATGATTACAATTATGTCTTTGAAGGCTGGTACAACGGCGCAACTTTGTGGGATTTTGCCACGCCCATTACCGCTCCTGTTACCCTCAAAGCCGTGTGGTCATCCGCCGGTAGCCCTGTCCGCATTGAATCGGTACTGTCCAATGATGTTGCCGCAGCCGTTACCTACGTGAATGCAAATTCATACAGTGGGGAAGAATACACCCTTCTGATTGGCGCTCCTAACGTAACAATATCAGGAACGCAAACTTTGAATGCAGCCAATGCTAAACTGACTATCATCGGCATTGGGTCAGAGAGGACCATTACTTCGACGAATTATCAAATGCTTATCATAAACGGTAACAACGCAACAAGCCTCACTCTCGGGCAAAACATTACCATTACGTCTCGATACTACGATTATGCTTTAATAGTACAGCGTGGAAACCTTACAATGCGTGACGGTTCTAAAATCACAGGGGGAAGTGCGGTATCAGTCGGCGGTATTAACTCAGTTTTCAAAATGGAAGGTGGAGAAATAAGTGGAAATAATGTTTCTGTATCTCCCTTTACTCTTTTAAATGTTTACAATGGCGGTACATACGAGATGAATGGTGGCAGTATAACTGGCAACACTTACAACGATATTTACATTAATTATGACTGTATATTTCGATTGTCAGGTAATGCCAGAATTGGCACACTTATTTTGGTTGCTAATGCTACCACACGTTCTTATGTGAACATAAACGGCAATTATAGCGGAACAGTTACAAGACTTCACTTGGACGGGAAAACTCTTACACCAAGTAACGTTGTCAATTGGTGGACTAACGCTCCTGTCATTGTCAATGGAACTGCGAGCAACATTGGCATGTTCAATGATGGTCTTGGTAATTTTCTATATGACGGTAATGGTGTTTCTCAAGTTTCACCTATTGGTGTAACTCACCAACTCAATGCATCAGGCTTTCTCGTGCTGAAAGAAGATTAGTCTGATAAAGATGCCGGCACTTAACTGTGCGGGTTAAAGGTATGAAGAAAGCTGTCCGGTAAGTCGGGCAGCCTTTTGGGGGTGGCTTCATCCACTCGTTAGCATGAAGGGGCGCAGGGTTGCGCTCCTTTTTTGGGGGAAATGGAAAAATATGGCAGGTCAAGAAAGAAACTGGGTGCATAAACCGTAAATATTTACGGTAAATACTTTCCATTCTTTTGGATAACGCGGTGAAACGTACTGACATTGGATACATTTTTTTGATTATCAATTACTGTTATTTTTACCTGTCCGAAACAATGTCAGTTTTTTTGTGGATGATACCGGTACCAGTATTTTCAATGAGAACGACACGAATATATCCATCACAAAAGGGTTTGTACAACTGTTAGGCGGCGAGTTAGATGTAAGACCTGAAGGCGAAGCGGGAACCGCAGTTAGTTTCAATATAACCTGTACGCCTTTCGACCTTCCAAAAAATTAGAATAAATCATCTTCATTATTTTCGATTTTCGGAAGTTTTATCGGTTGTATTCTCAACTGAAAAATATGGTCAATTTTCTTAGGCAACGACATGAAAAATTCTTTGTTATCCTCTGTTTTCGGTAAATCCTTGACCTGCAAAACAAGTGCGTAAACCGCTAACAATACACTCCATAAAATCGTTGCCAAATCCTCATGAGCAAGTTCTTTTGCCGCTTTGTGCATGGCTTCGTCCATCCAGTCGTTTTCTATTAACTCGCCATCATCGTCTTTACGAAATGTCTTTATTGGTTTTCCGGAACTATTCTTCAAAAAATCAATGATGCAGTTTGCTCCCAAAAAAACAAGCATATTGCACATCGTCAGGCAGTCCATTGGGGTTGTGGAATGGAAAATGCTTTTTGTGTGCGTGTCGGAAAGTTCGGCGACAATAGTGTCTGTGATGAGTTCTTCATCGCTAAAATTTGTTCTGATGCTTCCGTCCTCATTGTAGTCGTCATCTTCTCCGCCATATTCCTTTATCAGATCCATTCTATTTGATAATGCGAAGTATTTCCAACTGTACTGAAATTCGCCTGCATATATCGTTGTAAGCGCTTGCCATTCTGTGAGATTGTGAATGATGCTGTGCAAATATTGTTCCATCAGGCACAACTCGTAAAACATGAGCGCCTGCTCTGTGTTGTTCCAGCCGTCATCGGTTGTCGTTTCAGGCATAGAAATACTGCGCGGGATTTCAAGAACATGAAATACTTTATTGAACAATTTGCCCAATGGTGTGGCTTCATCCACTTTTGTGAAAAATCTATATTTGCCAGGGTCACTTTTCATGCGACAAAGATAATAAGACTTTCCGTATTCCTTAAATCCGCAAACAAATTTTGCTAAAAACAAGCAAAGCATTGTTTATAAATATACTAATCAACGCTTTGCTATTTTGAAAAATTCATATAATTTTGCAATGTATTTCATAATCAATGAATCACTATTTTTCAAATCAAATCGTAAAATCAAAAAGTATTTATATTTCATTATATATCAATTTAATACATTACTAATTTTGAATTTAGTGCATCAGTACTAAAAAATTTCAAAAAAAATCAACGGTTTGAAACCAGCGGATTGCTGACAGTCGGCAGTTTCGTTGTATTTTGCAGGTTTCGTTTTTCAATATCCACCTCTTCAATCACCATGGCTACAGGACAAATGACGGAAACCGGTACGCCGCCTGCAATCATGTTCACAACGGCGATTTCGGATGATGTGCCCAATGAACGTTTCAGTTTAGCCAAATCTATCCGCGAAGGGACAGCCGCGCGTACCAATTGTTCGCTGCCGTCGGCTACCGAAACTTTATACAGCGAAGCGTAGCGTCCGGCAGGCAATGTCCGTAAGATGTAGGCATAATCTAATCCTTCGGTACGGGCAGCATCCAACAGTCTGGCTTTCAGCGTATCGCGCGGCAATCCGTTGGATGTGCTGATGTTCAATACCCCCGGCGATACGCGGGTGGATATACCCTGTGGCTGGTACGTATATATGCGATTTCCGGTAGGCGCTGTAATTTTTTTGGTTGGTATGCGATCGCACATCAATGCGCGCAACATTCCGTTCTCCACCAGCAGGAGTTCATCTTTTGGCGTAACACCTTCTGAATCCGTCTCGTACGCACCGATTAACAACTGTCCGTTGTGGGTTTTCAGTTGCGGAGTGCTTTTCACGGTAATATCCGTAGCCAGAATCCTGCGATTCAAACGGTCTTCCATTTGACGTTGCACACCGCCGCTTCTTATCGGAGTTCGGAAAGCGACCAGTCCGGTACGCGGCGCCAACAGTTCCGAAACCATTTCCGAAGCTAATGCAGCGCCTTCGAGCATGATTGGGCCTGTGTAACTCTCATCCATTTTCGGCGCTTTAGCCGCTGCAACAATGTTTTCAGCCATTGCTTCTATCTCTTTCACCAACAGTCCGCTATTGGAAAAATCGGTTTCAGCTTGCCCGTACCATGCCAGTCTGTCGCTGATTTCCTCGCCGTCTTCTAATTTCGTATAGGCATTAACAGCTATAACTACCAATCTCACAGGGTGCAATAACTGAGTTCCTTCGGAATTGATGCTGAAGATTTCACCCGAAAATATTTCAATACCTACATTCGATCCGTATATATCGGGATACTTGATAAACACAGCCGAACAGTCGCGAGCAATTTTTTCCCAAAAAAATCTGTTGTATGTCAATTCTTTGGCATCGCCGTAATATCTTACTGCCGGTAAGCGTGTGAAGTCGGGCAAATCAATTACCTCCGGCGGAAGATTCAACTGCTTCATGGAAGTCATTTTGTTGCCATATTCCTCGATAGCTGCTTTATATGCATTATCCGAAAGCAACCATAGACGTCGCCTGATTTCGTCATACCTCCCGTCTAAGGGCGCAGTATCGCTGCGCCCACCCGCACGATAATCGGTATTCGCAAGATTGATGTTGGCTAATTGGTAATTTCCCACCAACACCTGCGCCGACATGCTGTTCACCGGAAACTCGTTTACCCCTGTAATAGCTCCCAAAGTGGCCTGTACCTGAAACAACCGGCCTTCCTGCAGCGCATATTGTAAAAAAAACGGTTTTTCCCAATTCGTGATGGACAAACTGTCCATATTGCGCTGTAATTCATCATTCATGGCTTTGAACACCATGCGTTGTTTTTCCGTTTGTGCCTGTATGACAGGAAACAACACAAAACAAAAAAACAGTAGAAATATGAAATCCTTAAAAGTACTTCGCATGAAAGATAATATCTTAATTGATAAAATGATACGACATAAAGATGATTCTCTTTTCTCGTATCAATTTTCAACTTTTACACTACTCCCAGGTCGAGCATGGCATTGGCTACTTTCAGGAAGCCTGCAATATTTGCGCCTTTTACATAATCAATGTAATTTTCGGATTTGCCGTATTTGAGACAGGAAGCATGAATGTTTTTCATGATTTGGTGCAAACGCATATCTACTTCCTCGCGTGTCCAGTTGAGTTTCTGGGCATTTTGGCTCATTTCAAGTCCTGATGTGGAAACTCCGCCTGCGTTGGCCGCCTTGCCGGGAGCAAACATCAGTCTGTTCTTCTGGAACAGTTCTACCGCCTCTGCTGTACAAGGCATGTTGGCGGCTTCGCACACACACGAGCAACCATTACTGATGAGCGCCTGCGCATTTTCGGCGTTCAGTTCGTTTTGCGTGGCGCACGGTATAGCGATGTCGCATTTCACTTCCCACGGACGCTTGCCGGCATGAAATTCTGCTCCTGAAAATTTTTGCGCATACGGAGCTACAACATCGTTGTTGCTGTTGCGTAGTTCAACCATGTAATCTATTTTTTCGCCGCTCACGCCATTTTTGTCATAGATGTAACCGTCGGGGCCGGAAATAGTGATTACTTTTGCGCCCAACTCGGTGGCTTTCAGGGCTACGCCCCATGCCACGTTGCCGAAACCCGATATGGCAATGTTTTTGCCTTTAACGCTTTCGCCAATGGTTGATAACATTTCGTTCACAAAATACACCACGCCGAATCCCGTGGCTTCCGGACGGATGAGGCTGCCGCCCCAGTTAAGCCCCTTGCCGGTAAGCACGCCGTTGTGCTGGCCGGTTAATTTTTTGAACATGCCGTACAAATAACCTATTTCGCGACCTGCCACGCCGATATCTCCTGCCGGAACATCCATTTCGGGACCTACGATTTTCCACATTTCGAGCATGAAACTTTGGCAAAACCGCATGACTTCCATTGACGATTTGCCTTTTGGGTTGAAATCCGAACCGCCCTTGGCGCCGCCCATTGGCAACGAAGTAAGGCTGTTTTTGAAAATCTGTTCAAAACCGAGAAATTTCAAAATGCTAAGATTGACGCTCGGATGAAAACGTAATCCACCTTTGTAGGGACCGATAGCATTGTTGAACTGAACGCGATATCCGCGATTGACCTGCACATTACCCTGGTCGTCGATCCACGGCACCTTGAAACTTAGTACTCGATCAGGTTCTACTAACCGTTCGATGATGCCCGCCGACTCAAATTGCGGGTTATCGTTGTACACACCTTCAATAGATTCCAACACTTCACGAACTGCTTGGAGAAATTCCTGTTCACCCGGATTTCGTTTTTCCAGTTCGGCTAAAACTTTATTAACATTCATGAATTTGAGTATTAAAATTTTTAATGACTATTTTGAACGGCAAAAAAAGTAAAATTTTCACAAATTTGACGTATTATTTTCAAAAAAAATGATAAAATTGTATTTTTATCCCGTTTTTTTCATCGAATTTTAAAAAGCAGATTTATGTCAGGACATAGTAAATGGTCTACCATTAAGCGGAAAAAGGGAGCCGCAGACCAAAAACGTTCAAAAATATTCTCCCGCATCATCAAGGAAATCAGTGTGGCTGTGAAGGATGGCGGACCCGATCCCGACGGTAATCCGCGTTTGCGTCTGGCGCTTAACAATGCCCGCGGCGCCAACATGCCCAAAGATAACATTCAGCGCGCTTTAACTAAGGCCAAAGACACGGAAGCATTGCATGAAATTACCTACGAGGGTTATGCTCCGAACGGTATTGCTATTTTCATCGAGAGTTTGACCGACAATCCGCAGCGGACATTGTCGAGCATCCGGGCTGTTTTCAACAAACGGGGCGGCAGTCTGGGTACCAACGGGTCGGTTGCTTTCATGTTCGAGCGCAAGGGTATCATCCGTATTCCCAAAGGATCCTTTGATGCAGATGAGCTTCAATTAGAGATTATTGACGCCGGAGTGGAGGATTTCGAGGAGCAGGACGATGTTTTTGTGATCACCACGCCGCTTGATGGATTTGTGCCCGTTCAGAAACGTCTTGAGGAACTGGGAATTGAGGTTGAAAATGCCGAGTTGCAGCGGATACCGGTAGAAACCAAAACACTCGACGCCGAAAGCGGAGTGAAGGTTTTAAAAATAGTTGAGCTTTTTGAAGATGACGATGATGTGCAAAATGTTTTTCATAATATGGAAATTACAGACGAAATAATTGAGAAAATTGATAATTAATTTGTTACAAACAATATGAAAATAAAAAACCGATATATCATACTCATTGTTATAGTTTTTACTTTGACATGGATGGTTTCGTGGAACAGCGTGACGCAGGAGCAGCACACACAGCAAACTGCAAAGGATTTCCCTTCCGGACAGGTTAATCCTGAAGGATGGAAGTCGCTGTTTGACGGGAAAACATTATCCGGATGGAAAATTGTGCGTTACGGAGGCGAAGGCGTTCCTTACGTAAAAGAAGGTGTGTTGGTATTGCCTAAGGCTATCAGTGGGCTGATGACCGGCGTGTGCTGGGTCGGCGATTCCCTCCCGCTAAACAATTATGTCATTTATTACGAGGCAAGACGGGTAGCGGGTGGCGACATCTTTGCCAGCTTAACGTTTCCATACGGGGATACGTTCGCTTCGCTTGTCTTTGGTGGCTGGGGCGGTATCATCAACGGACTCTCAAGCATAGATGGATATGATGCTTCGGGAAATGAAACTACCCGAATTTTCGGTTTCAAGAATGACCAATGGTATCCGGTGCAATTGCGCGTTACTACCGACAGTATCCGTGCTGTTGTCGATTATGAGCGAGTGGTAGATATTGCAACTGCCGGAAAAGACATCCACCTGCGCGACGACAATTTAGATACTGGTCTTACTTTCTGGTCATACCTTTCGACCGGTGAAATACGGAACATACGCATCAGAAAAATAAACGAAAACTGATGTTTTTTTTACCTACTTCCAAAAAAGAAGTTGAAGCGCTTGGATGGAACGAATTAGATGTTATCCTGTTCACCGGCGATGCGTATGTAGACCATCCCTCTTTTGGCGCGGCAGTTATCGGGCGAGTGTTGGAGGCTGACGGTTTTCGTGTAGCCATCGTTCCTCAACCTAACTGGCGCGACGACCTGCGCGATTTCAGGAAATTAGGCGCTCCCCGTTTATTTTTTGGCATATCGGGCGGCTGCATGGACAGTATGGTGAGCCACTACACTGCCAACAAACGCCTGCGCAGCGACGACGCTTACACAGCCGGCAACATAGCCGGTTTCCGCCCCGACGATGCGGTAACGGTATATTCGCGGATTCTGAAAAAACTTTTTCCCGAAACGCCGGTGATTATCGGCGGGATAGAAGCCTCGTTGCGGCGGCTCACACATTACGACTATTGGCGGGATACTCTGAAACCGAGCATATTGCTTGAAAGTCACGCCGACCTGCTGGCGTATGGCATGGGTGAACATGTTATCCGCAAAATAGCGCATTATTTACAGGAAGGCAGGACAATCAGCGAATTGACCGATGTTCCTCAAACGGCTTATTTGACGGACAATTTCATTCCTTCACAAACAGGCGAAGTAGATGCGATGCTGCACTCGTATGAGGATTGTAAAAAAGATAAAAGAAAATTTGCAGAAAATTTCTGCAGGATAGAAACAGAATCCAATAAAATACACGCCGCACGATTGATAGAGCCGATTGCAGGGAAATGTACTGTAGTAAATCCACCCGAATACCGCACGGGCGAAAGTGACGCCGATTTTGCATTTGACTTGCCTTACACTCGGTTACCTCACCCTCGCTACAAAGGAAAACAGATACCGGCTTTTGAGATGATCAAATTTTCGGTAAATATTCATCGCGGATGCTTTGGAGGATGCAGTTTTTGCACCATCTCTGCGCACCAGGGAAAATTCATTACCAGCCGTTCCGAACGTTCCATCCTTAACGAAGTGCGGCAAATCATGCAAATGCCTGACTTCAAAGGCTATTTGTCCGATCTGGGCGGCCCCTCGGCTAATATGTACCGCATGAAAGGACGCGATGCAGGGTTATGCAGCAAATGCAGCCGTTATTCATGTATTTATCCGAAACTGTGCAAAAATTTAGACAACACTCATTCATCGCTGCTTGAATTGTATACAAAAGTTCGCAATATGGAGGGTATCAAGAAAGTCTTTATCGGTAGCGGCATCCGATACGACCTGTTCATGGACGCCAAAGGATTCCTGAGTCGCGAACATGCCCGCTATTTTGGCGAACTGCTCCAACATCACGTATCGGGCAGGCTGAAAGTAGCGCCGGAGCATTGTTCGCCGCATGTTTTGAAAGCGATGCGAAAACCGGGGTTCGACCTTTTCATGAAAATGAAAGAAGAATTTGACCGTATTGACCGCAGCAAAAATTTGCGGCAACAACTTGTTCCATACTTCATTTCAAGCCATCCGGGTTGCTCCGAAACTGATATGCGTCAATTGGCAGGCGCCATGCAACAAATACGCTTCAACCGGCTGGAACAGGTGCAGGATTTTACCCCAACCCCAATGACGCTTTCTTCGGTAATGTTCTATTGCGGTTTTGACCCATATACCGGAAAAAAACTATTCGTTTCACGCAAAAAGGAAGAGAAATTGAAACAGAAAGACGTGCTTTTGGGCAAAATATTATTTTAAAGCAATGAGTCTGTTATTCAAAGAATTTATCATGGATCGTAACAAAAAAATAACAATCAAAAATAATGTTTAAGCAAAATCAAATATATTTCATAGGTATTGGCGGCATCGGCATGAGCGCACTGGCGCGGTACTTTAAAGCGAAAGGCTGCGATGTGTGCGGCTACGACCGCACCGAAACCGTGCTTACAAGGACACTTTATGCCGAAGGCATTGCAGTGCACTATACCGACGATGTCGGCGCTATTCCGGCATCATACAAAGCCGATAAAGATCATACGTTGGTGGTGTTTACGCCTGCCGTTCCTGCATCGCACAGTGAATTGCAATGGTTCAATAGCCGCGATTATCTTATGATGAAGCGTTCCGAAGTGTTGGGAATGATTTCGCAAAGCAAACAGACCATTGCAGTTGCCGGAACACATGGAAAAACAAGCGTTTCCACTATGATAGCGCATCTGCTCACCGCTTCCGGCGTAGGTTGCGACGCTTTTCTGGGCGGTATTTCTAAAAATTACAAAAGCAACCTGCTGTTATATAACAAGGGGGCATGCCCCCTTGTTAGCGCCGTCGGGGATAGCCGCTACGTGGTTGCCGAAGCCGACGAGTACGACCGTTCGTTTCTACGCTTATATCCGTATATTGCGGTGCTAACGGCTATGGACGCCGACCATTTGGACATATACGGTACGCATGACGCACTGAAAGAGGCTTTTGCACAATTCGTTTCGCAAATAACGCCCGGCGGTATGCTGCTCATCAAGTATGGTCTAACGCTGCCAATATCGGAAAATGTCCGCACGTTCACTTATTCGTTAGACAATCGTGATGCTGATTTTCATGCAGAAAACATACGCATGGATGGCGATCGTTATCTGTTTGACATGCAGACGCCTCGCAAAACAATACACGATATACATATTGGCGTTCCGGGGTTGGTAAATGTGGAAAACGGCGTCGCTGCCATGTCTGTAGCCTGTTTGCTGGGCGCCGATACGGAAAAGATAAAAAACGGCATGGCTTCATTTGAAGGGATACAGCGCCGTTTTGACTATCGTGTCCGCACAGACGACATAATATACATTGATGATTATGCGCATCATCCTGAAGAATTGCGGTT
>Ga0082212_10008175_pt1 | contig 13704 bp, 12 predicted proteins | sample TergutNt197P3_FD_71548 | JGI IMG/M metagenome (GOLD analysis project Ga0082212, IMG submission 71548) | Neocapritermes taracua P3 segment gut microbial communities from Petit-Saut dam, French Guiana - Nt197 P3 | ecosystem: Host-associated > Arthropoda: Insects > Digestive system > Gut ... | reverse complement strand
ACACGAGGCAAGGAAGGTTGAGCGCGGCGTACTCGATAGTACGTAAGCGAAACCTGACGCTGCATCGTGTCAAAAAGACCGCGCAGGCATGGAAAATCATTTCGTTCGCGGGTATAAATGAACCTGAACTGCCGGATATGTATCTATCGTGAATTGACAGCTTTCGGTCTGCTGTGTTAGCTTTGATTCGTTTGATATGGAGGTTCCGGCATGAAGTTCTCAACCAGGAAACTAGATGATGTTGTAATTATAGACGTAGATGGAAAGATACTCCTGGGAGATGGAGATGTAGAAATTAAGGAAGCTGTGGATAATCTATTGGAACAGGGTGAGAAAAAAGTCCTGTTAAACCTTGGAAAAGTTCCCTACATGGACAGCGCAGGGCTTGGCGAATTGATCCGCTGCTTTACGGCGTTGCGTAAAGGCGGCGGACATTTCAAGCTGTTATCGCCAAATCCGCGGATCAAGGATCTGCTGAACATCACAAAACTGCTGAATGTTTTTGATTCTTACGACAGCGAGCAAGCCGCTGTCGCAAGTTTTCCAAAATAACAGCGGTCGTTACCGAATTGATGAAAACTATAATAACGTTTGCGCGTATTTGCGTTGTAATTTTAATTCTTGGCGTTTGCGTCCATTACGCCGCTTTCGCGCAACAAATGCGAAGTACATCGTCAAAACACGTCGCTTTGCAATATCCCGCGGAAAGGGATATTCTTGGACGGGAACTATCCGCTGAGGCTGAACGCTGTTACGAGTACATGCATAGGGCTACAAACAACGGCCTCCCGCGCAATATCTCGGTTGTGCTGGACTGGAACGCTCCTGAAAGCGCCTGGAATTTCCGGTCGGGGCGCGTCACTATAGGCATGAATCACCCGGAAGTTGCGGCAGACGCCCGAAAATTTCTTAGGCATAACCTCCCTTACGCAATCGCGCGGCTTGGACTACTTACTGTTTCCCAGGGGGCGCTGCGGGAGGACACGGAATTCCTTTTTGAAGGAATGGCTGAAATTCTGACGCACGAATACAGCCACAGCTCACGCACTCTTGATGCCGTATGGGCAATGGCTAAACTGCTGGATGAAACAGGCCAACTTGGTTTTTCCCTGCAACGCGAATGGTCGGATTTTTCCGGAGGAAAAAGAAATCACCGCAACGCTGCTCCGGGCATCACATTTCTCCTGACCCAGCGCGAAATAGATCGCGGCCGCCTGATGAAATTTTTTGAAGCTCTTAGGAAAAACAGCCTGCTGAATTCCATGAACATGGCGTTTAAAGCGCCCGCGGCGGAACTTGAAGCCGCCTGGCTGAAAAAAATACGCGCGTATGAAATTCCTGAAGAGATAACCGTTCAAAGCAGCGAGGCGCCGATACTATTGAAAATCGAGCAGGCCGCAAATCCTGCGCCGGCCCAGCCGGTACGCCTGAATCTGTTTATCCGCGACTCCGCCGATGATATTTACCCGGAGAACGTTTTCATACGTGATTCACGCTCTGGAAAAACATTTCAGGCGCGGGACACAGACTTGGAAAGCGCTGCTGAAAACGGCGCATCGATATATTCCGTTACTATTCCAATCGAAGAAGATTGTCCCGCGGGAAATTATTCCTTCCAGGTAATAATGATCGATGACGCGGGAAATCTGCGCCAGGGCAGCGGGGAATATTCCGTTGGAATGCAGGGGCGGGTTTGAACCCCGCCCTTACATTATTTCCGGATGTTTCCATTAACGCGGTCTATGGTTTCTTTCAGTTCCTGCGACGGATCAAGTTCGTAAGCTTTTCCGTATGCCGTCAGCGCCTGGTTATGTTTATTCTGTCTTTCATACACAAGTCCAAGCCGCGTGAATACTCCGGCGTTATCCGGCAGTTTGGCGCTTGCCGCCGTCAATTCTTTTTCCGCTTCTGCGTACCGCTTCTCAAACAAATATGCTTCGGCGAGATTATAGTTGATGTAACCGTTATTTGAATCATACGGCTTCGCCTTTAGCAGATTTTGTACGGCATCCTGGTATCGCTTTTCAGAAAGCGCCTGAATTCCCTTTTTTAAATATGCCTTGCCGAGAATGTCCCCTGCGGACGCTTCTCCCGATTTCATGGCAACTGCTTTCTCAAGAGTCTGAATAGCTTCGTCCGTGCGGTTCAGGTTGAAATAAGAAGCGCCCAGCATGAAAAACAGCGTCCAGTCCGACGAATCGGAGCGAATCGCTTCCCGCAAGTCATTAACGGCTTCGGCATAATTGTTGGTAATGTAATAAGCGGTTCCGCGAACCATATTGACTTTCGTTTTTTCAGCTTCCGGATTTTCTTCTTTGGCGGCCAAAAGTTCGGCCCTGTCGAGCGCGGAAACGGCATCGGCGTAACGCTTCATGTTGAAATATGCCTGACCAAGCCCGAAGTAAGTAGCGAAAGCGGTTGACTTTAATTCCGCGGCGCGCGACAGTGAAGAGACCGCCAGCGCATTGTTATTGATATTAAGATAACAGAGTCCCAGCAGGCGATGTCCGAATTCCCAGTCCGGCGACCTGTCAAGATCCGGCTTAAGTTCCTGAATCGCGCGGTTGTAATCCCCCTGCGAATAGTACGAAACTGCCTGCTTGTAGTCAGCCGACGCCGGGCGTACCGCAACAGACGCCGATAAAAGCATAAAAAACAGCCATATGGAAAAATGTCGCTTCATTAAAGTCCTCTCCCTTTTGTAAATATCCGGGCTAAAAACATTACTGATAAATACGTCAGCAATACGTAAAAGGCAAGCTAATACGTAATAGGCAACAAACAGATTTTTGACGGAATTTAAAAATAATTTTGCATTTTTTTCAGTTTCTTACGATAATGTAAAGTTATGGAAACAGAAACAGAATTGTCTAATCAACCGGAAATACAGTCAACATCAAACGCTTTTGACCGTTTCAACGCCGCGCTTAAAGCAATGGTAGAGGAGGGTGGGAGCGATCTGCACATTTCCGTCGGAAGCGGTTTTAAAATCCGCCTGCGTGGAAAACTGGCGCTTGCGTCAGATACGGCCCCTCTGACGCCGAACGACATAGTTACCATTGTCGGCGGTATTTTGCTCTCAAATCGCAGATGTACGCGTGAAAACCTCATGTCGTTTATAGGAACGCTTAACGATTATGACGGTTCTTATTCCGTGGCCGGCCTGGGACGCTTCCGCGTCAACATAGCCAGTCAACGGCAATCGCTGGCGCTGGTGCTGCGGCATATTCCGCTTGCGCTCCCTACCATCGAAGGGTTGGGGCTTCCTCCGGTACTCGGCAAAATTGCAATGGAAGAACGCGGGCTGGTGCTGGTGACTGGAATCACGGGAAGCGGGAAATCCACAACCCTGGCGGCGATGATTAATCTAATAAATCAGACAAAAAGTTCCAAGATCATCACTATTGAGGATCCGATAGAATTTCTCTATAAGGACGCCAGTTGCAGCGTCATGCAGCGCGAATGCGGATCCGACACGGAAAATTTCGCCAAGGCGTTACGGGCTGCCCTCCGCCAGGATCCGGATATTATTCTGGTCGGTGAAATGCGCGACAAGGAAACCATTGATATTGCGCTAAAGGCAGCCGAAACAGGCCACCTGGTTCTATCCACGGTTCACACCACTGACGCGCCGAAAACAATATCGCGCATTTTAAGTAATTTTGAACCCACTGAGCAGGCGACTGTGCGCCTGCGCCTGGCGGAAACGCTGCTTTCGGTTATCTCGCAGCGGCTGGTGATAAAATCGGATGGGGCGGGACGAGTGGTAGCCATGGAAATCATGCGTCGCACACAGACCATTCAGGAATGCATAGAAGATCCCGAAAAAATCCACATGATGAAGGAATATATTGAAAAAGGCCGTGAAATGTACGGGATGCAAACGTTCGATCAACATCTTACGGATCTTTATAAAGCGGGAGTTATTGATCTGGAAACGGCGAAATCCGCGGCTACGTCTCCTTCCGATTTTGAGCGCAACCTGAGTTTCTATTAAACTGCAAAGGAGTTGTGTTTTTATGGAACAGAACAATAAATTGGTAGATGAACTAAATCATACTCCCGAACGCAGGGAATTCCTCAAAAATTGCGCGGCGCTGGCCGGAGCCGGCATCGCTGGTTGTGTCGTTTTATCGGACACGGCGGCCATGGCGGACATTGTTCCGGCTGACGATTCGCGCCTTGTAACTCAGCGCATAAAATATCCTGCAGGGGCCGGCGAAATGATCGCTTATCTCGCACGTCCTAAAGACGATAAAAAATACCCCGCAGTAATCGTGATTCAGGAAATATTCGGGCTTAACCCGCACATCGAAGATGTAACACGGCGAATTGCTCTTGAAGGTTTTCTGGCGATCGCTCCCGACGCATTGACGCCGATAGGAGGCACTGCTGAAGCCGGTGAGAATGTAATGGCCGCTATGATGAAGCTGGATCAGGCTGAATCCGTGAGAAATTTTACGGCAGCGGTGCAGTATCTCAAGACACATCCGCAGTCTACCGGCAATGTAGGCTGTACGGGATTCAGCTGGGGCGGCGCCATGACCAACCAGGTTGCGGTAAACTCGCCGGATCTTAAAGCGGCGGCGCCATATTATGGAACCGTGCCTGAGGACAATGATGTGCCGAAAATCAAGGCGTCGATGATGTGCCATTACGCCGAAGAAGATCAGCGCATCAACGCGGGCATACCGGGTTTTGAGGCCGCGCTCAAAAAAGCGGGGATTGAGCACCAGATATTTATTTATCCAGGCACACAGCACGGTTTTAACAACGACACGGGACGCGGCTATCACAAAGAAGCCGCCACGCAAGCCTGGAAACGAACCGTAGACTTTTTAAAACAGAAACTGGCTTAGGTTTAAATGTAGGGGCGGTTCGCGAACCGCCCCTACTCCGGCAGATAATCAGCCAGCATCGGAAACAAGGCTTGTATAAATTCAATGGCCTCTTTTTCCGACGCTTCCTCGGCTTCAGCTTTTGACGGCGCGTTGTCCGCGACAGGGCTGATTATTCTTACCAGAGCCGCGTCTGTGCGGTTGGTTCGCATGGCGTCGAGAACAGCATAAATCTTTCCACTGTATTCGCTGGCAATCACGCGACCCTGGCTCTGATACCAGTAAAGAACAACCTGTCTTACAGCGCCTTTCTGTATGGTTATGCGATTGACACGAATAGCTTCGTCATTGCCTACAGGGATAATAATACGTTCGTTCCTTACAGGAATCCAACCTGAACCTGGCAAACAGTTAAGAGGCGAATGAAGGCTTTTTCCGGTTCTCTGACTCTTGAAATACCCGATATACAAACTCACTGCAGGAGAATCACCGCGAAGATAACTCCTGTTTATATAGTCGTCAACGCCAAGTATATCCAGGACTCTCTGGCTGCTGTCCGGTAAACGCCGGCCTTCCCATCCGTCAAACCGCATGGGCAATCCTCCCAGCTCCTGGCGAATAGGTACGATTTCCGGACGCGATGCGTATAATATTGCCACAGCTGTTGAAAGCATAAACAGACACAAAATGATAATACGAATTTTCATAATATAATTCCCGTTCGTTTTTTTAAATCATTCATGATGATTGTCCTGCGTGGCCGCATCCTCGGCTGACTCCAACAGAGTGTTCGGTACTGCTGCATTTTGTATATTAGGGGCTATGAGTACAATGACACGGTGCAGAATAAACAGCATTATTAACGCAACTATAAAAATGATCCATCCGGAAAAAGTGTGCGCGAATCCTTCCGCCGCTTCGGCCCCATAATAATGGGCGGCCACGCCGGTTCCCGCAACCCGGATGCCGTTGGCGACAATAGCTATTGGTACGGTTCCGGCAGCCATTACAATTCGCACCCAGAGCCGTGGGTCGAAAATATATCCATATATTATTCCCATGGTCAGCAGTGTAATCATGGAGCGGATTCCGCTGCATGCTTCGGCGACTTCCAGGCTTGTGTTGGCCAGGTGAATGACATTCCCTTCGCGTAAAACCGGAATATGGCACATCGTTATGGTATTTTCTCCGAATCGCGATGCCAAAAGCTGTAAAGGGAAAACTATCTGATTAAAAATAATCGCCGGTATCGGAATCATTAACAGCAGAAACGCAATCGGCAGAATCAGAATTCTGAGATGATTCCAGCCGAAAAGGAATAGTATTGCGCCCGCCAGTACCCCAAGCATAGAAACGCGTGGCAGAAAATATTCCGATCCGAGTATGCCGGCAAACAGTATCGCCAGGCTGCATGCGACAACGACCAGACCCCAGGCGGATGGTTTTTTTTGCGCTTCTTTAAGCGAGGCACGCCGTTCCCACACGAAGAAAAGCGCAATGGGGATTATCAGGAATCCGTGCGAATAATTATCGTCTTTCCACCAGTCGCGCACCAGGCTTGCGATAACCTGATAATATAGAATGACAAAACATGCCGCGGGCGCCGCGAATCCCAATATCGGTTTTTTTAAAACAGTATCCATAGCATTATTTATCGGTTGCTCCACGACTGTATAATAGATTATTTATCCAGCATTCCCTAAACCGTGCCTCGCGATAAGATCGTAAAGCGTCGGCCGGCTGATGCCCAGAGATTTCGCGGTTTTGGATATGTTGCCATTATTCCTGCGTAAAGCTTCAGCCAGCATTTCCCGTTCTGTTGCGTCACGGGCGCCTTTCAAAGAAGCTGTTTTATGTATTTGGGCATTAGCTGTATCCAATCCCAGGTCTTCCGCTTTGATGGAATTGCCAGCGGCAAGTACGATCGCGCGTTTAACGCAGTTTTGCATTTCCCGGATATTGCCAGGCCAGTCGTATTTGCGAATTGCGTCCAGCGCTGCTTTGGAAAAACGTTTGTTGGGCATTTTCAGTTCTTTTGAAAACACGGCCAGCATGTGTTCCGCCAGCAGAATAACGTCATCACCTCTTTCCCGCAGCGGAGGAAGGTGTATTTTCATTACGGCAAGGCGGAAATAAAGATCTTCCCTGAACGCGCCGGATCGAACAGCTTCTTCCAGATTTCGGTTTGTCGCGGCAATTACGCGTCCGTCTACCGGAACAGGCTGCCTTCCGCCTACGCGTTCGATAACTTTTTCCTGGAGAAACCGCAGCAGTTTGACCTGAAGCTCCTGTGCCAAATCGCCGATTTCATCAAGGAACAATGTACCGCCGTTGGCATATTCCAACCGTCCTCGCCTCTGTACCAACGCTCCGGTAAAAGACCCCTTTTCGTGTCCGAACAGTTCGCTCTCAAGCAAAGACTCGGGAATAGCGCCGCAATTTATCGCAACAAACGGTCCTTCCTTTCGTCCACTGGCAGCGTGTATTGCGTTTGCAATCAATTCCTTTCCCGTACCGCTTTCCCCGGTAATCAGAACTGGAACATCGGTTGATGAAACTTTTCCAATTGCCTTAAATATTAATTGCATTGGGGAGCTTGCTCCGACGATTTTGCCAAATGAGCTTTCGTCTGCGGGTTTTCGCTCTCTGATATTTTCATTTTCCATATCCACCCGGCGACAGACGCGCCGGAGAACAATCTTGAGTTCGTCCAGATCCAACGGCTTGGGAAAAATGTCGTATGCGCCTTTGTCAACAGCGGCAAGAGCGTTTTTGCGTTCGGAATTCCCGGAGACGATAATAATCTTCGCAAGAGAGTTGATCGCGAGCATATCATCCAGCGCCTGTAATCCCTCGACTGCGTCGCGAGGATGCGGCGGGAGTCCAAGATCAAGAAGCACAACCGGCGTCTCTTCTTTTTTAAAAGTTTCAATGGCAGCCGGTCTGTCGCCCGCGGAATATACTTCAAACTCATCCGAAAGAAACCACTGTATCTGTTTTCGGATCTGCTCGTCGTCATCGACAATCAGAATTTTCGGTAAAACAGCGGCTCTGGTATTTTCATTATTATTCAGCATAATTATCAGGCTTTTTCCATGTAAAAACACTTAAAGTATAGCACGTCCATTTAATTTTACGCCGTTTCGCCTACGGGAAATGTCAGGATAATTTTAGTTCCTTTTCCCTCTTCGCTTTCAACGAAAATGTTTCCTCCATGCGCATCCATGATTTTTTTTGAATGGAACAAACCTATTCCCAATCCTGAGCTTTTCGTTGTATGAAATGGTACGAACAATTCTTTTTCGAGGAAATCCCTGCTCATGCCCGCGCCGTTATCTTCGACAACAACGTCGATTTTATCCCCGCGGTTCAGCGTGCGTACAAAAATTATACCATCCTGCGAGATCGCTTCACGGGCGTTAAGCATAAGATTTTGCAGCACACGCGCAACTTCCGCTTCGTCCGCAAAGGCTTGCGGGAGTTCAGAGAGTTCGAGCCTTAAATGTTCTTTCAGCCCGGAATCCAAAGACCCGGCGACTGAACGAACGACCTGATTCAAATCACACATTCTTTTGTCGGCAGCCAGCGTTCCGGAAAATGTCCTCAGGCTGTTGCATATCCGCTTCATTTTTTCAGCCGTTTCATATATTGACTGAAAGGCATCTTTTTGAAATTCGGGTTTGTGTTGATGTCTGGGCGCGTTTTGCGCGATATAGGAAAGCGTTGATGCAAAATTCTTCAGATCATGCAGCAAAAAGGTGGAAAAAGAACGAAAAGCCTCATCTTCCCGCGCGGAAACAAACGCCGCCAGAAGGTCTGATTTATGGAATTCTCCGGCTATGTGGCCGGCCAGGACACGTAAAAATTCACGCCCTTCGCTGCCGTATTTCCGGCCGCTGGGATCCCTGCCGACTGTAACCAGCCCAATAATACGGTTGCTCGATAACAGCGGCATAATAAGCGTCGCGTTGGAACGTCTCATAAATTCTATGGTTTCAGCGGCATTTTCTTTTCGCTCCAGATCTTTTATCGATAACGGTTCTTCCGTATCCATAAGATGTTCCGCTATGCCGAACAGTTCTTCCTGGCCAGGTTTCGCCGATATTTCGCCAATAACGCTTAACAACTGCAGACGGTTCGGATTCCATCTTCGAACCCACACGCTGATATCGACCGTCCCCAGAAATTTATTGATGATCGCTGCCAGCGCCTGAGCCGCTGCTTCCTGAGAATCTATGGATCGTATATTCCTGGTGGCTTCAATCCATGCCTGGCGATAATCATATTTACCAGCGAATATATTGTGCCGTATCCACGAACGCATTTTACGGCGAAGCCCGGATGTTAAAAGGAGCGCCGCCAGACCGATCATCGCTACAATGAAAATCAGCGCTTCGACCGGCAACCCAATATCGCCTAATCGGCTCTCAATAAGGCGGGCAAGAACGCCTGAAATGATAAGATATGCGCCGACGCCTAAAAGTGTTATAAAGCTGTAGACGGCGCTCTGTGAAACAACGGTGTACGTTTTTCCGGAACTTCGTTTCCATGAAAAAGCGATCAGAATGCACGCTATCAGGAACAAAACATGGAAGATATGTATATCTCCCGTATAAAGCCTTCCCCGGTACAACAGAATACGCGAACTCAGATAAATAATCGCTCCATAAATGGCGCCCATTCCAAGAAAGAGGTACTTATGTTCCAATCTGGCTGATTCGGTAGAGTGGCGCAGTATCTGCTCTATATTGGCTACCACAATTATGGAAATGATAAGTAAAAAGAATGCGGAAATATAACCGGCCGGGCCGAAATCAATACGCCTTTCCGCGGATTCCGATAATAAAGATATTTCCAGAGAAACCGACGCCGTATAAATAAGGAAGGCTGTCAGCATCAATGCCAGGATGCCTGTTAAAACAGTGATTTTTCTTCCGGTCTTTTGCTGAAACGCGGAGCATGCGGAATACCCCCCGCAGGAGGCGATAATAATCAGGGCAAAAGAGGCTATAAATACGCTTCCGGGAGCCAGATCTGTAAAAACAGCGCCGAAAGCCTGAATGCCCGCGGAAAAACATGCGGGGAAAATAAGCAGGAGCATCCACCGCGATCCGGGACCAAAACGGGGCGCCGCGGCTATAAGGATTCCAAGCACGGCGCCGCCGATACTGGCGGCGCCTTCAACATATTTAATGTATTGCAGTATGTCCATGAGATATTTTGAGCTCGCCGCCCGGATTTTGCGCGGCGTCATTAAGCCGCTCATTATATGCTTCCCGCGTAACAGGGTCTTTTAAAACCAGATAAGCCTCGTTTATGGCGGCAAACGCTTTTTGCGCTTTCAGCGTTATTTCTTCAGAAAAATCTCTCGACTGGAAGCGGTCAGGGTGTATTTGCCTGGCCATGCGATGATAGGCGTCCTGCAGCACATCAGTGGAAACGTCCCGGGGAACCGAAAGCATCTCATAATGATTGGCGGTTTCGATTCGCCGCAACGCGTTTTCGAGTATCAGCACCATCGCATCGGGGTCGGATGCGTTCATAAGAATTTCATTCGGCGGCTGGAATCGAATAAGACCTATGGCTGTCAACGCCAGTATCGCTCCTTCGGGTTTTCCGTCCCGCGAGGCCGCCTGTGTAATAAGATCCATGGTATTCCGCGGTTTTTGCAGGTTTACCAGTACGGCCGACTCGCCGTCGCTAAAAGGAATTTCTCCCGCGCCGGCTGCAAGCGTTCCAACCGCTTCGAATCTGCCTTCAAGGAATTCGCGCGGTTCTGTAATAAAACGTTTTGCGACCGCATAACGCGCGGAAGATATTATAGCTTCAGGCAGATTAAGCCCGGCTTTTATCTTGCGGGAAATGAGATTTTCGCCGGCGTAAAAATTCATGGCGCAATCGCCCCATCTCCAGAGCGATGCCAGTATCGCGATAGCCTGTTCGGTTACGCCGTTTATAATGTCCTGCGTTTTCACACCCGGAATTTCAAGAAGCGCGTCCTCGCCGGTTTTTCCTTTTTTCATGGCAAAAGTCACTTCCCGCAGTTTTGTAACAGGAATAAGCCTTCGTTCAGCCATGATCTTAGCAAGGTGTTCCTCCGGCATACTGCTTTCGGCAAAGGCGAGAAGGCCTTGTTCAACAGCCAGTTGCTTTTTATCAGTTTTATTTTCAACGCGCAGAATTCCACTGCGTCGATTTTTGTGAAGATTCAAAAGAATAGCGGTCAATTTTCCATTGCTCATAACATGATAGTCTAGGGGATTTATTTATTTATGCCAATGGTAAACCAATAAATGATCAGCGCCAGAGTGTTATAAACGGCATGCGCCGTAATCGGCAGAATCAGGTTTCCGCGTACGAGGTATAGAATGCCGAAGATAAATCCCAGAATTGACGCTGCGCATACCCCCTCCAGGCCCTGCGCGTAATGCCCCGCGCCGAAAACCAGGCTCCACGCCACAAGGCCGGTTGCTGCCCCGCCAAGTTGTTGAATGAAGCGGCGAAGAATGAATGCTCGCTGCAATTCTTCCTTGACTCCGCCTGCTACGACAACTGCGACTATAAAAAGCGCGAGCTGCCGCGGGGAACTAATCATATCCATAAGCGGATTTGTTTCGAGCGCGTATTCAGGCAGAAAAAATTTAAAAAACACGCCTGTGACGACGCCGACAATAAGGAGGCAGGGCGCTATAAAGATGCCCAGAAGAACATGTTTTCTCCAGTTTATCCGGCGAAAGCCCAGCGCGAAGAGCGTTTCCCCGCGCGCCTTCATCAGAATAAACAGAAAAAGGAAAGTAAGAGCCGATTCAAATAACAGATACGTCAGCAGTAAACTGATGTCCATTTCGATCAGTTTCAGGCGATTCCGCCCAAGCACGACGCTAAAAATCAGCGAAATCAAAAGGCTTGAAACAACGCCGGAGACCATTATTATTTCAAACACGGCATACAGGCGCGTGGACCATATAGACTGGGAAGAAGGATCAGAATAATTCATACGCGGCAAACTATCAGGTAATAAAAATTCAGTCAAGCGTAGTTAAAAATTTTATGAACCATCGGAATATTTGAAGCGTCTGTTTTTACGTCGGCTGGTATATTTATAATCGGCGTTTGAATTCAACCATAATGAGATGAAATGAAAAACCGCATAAGAACTTTAAATTATTTAATCATATTTTCCGTGCTGTTCCAAATCCTCGGCGCGGCGCCTTGCATTCGCGCCGAAGAAGTACTTCTGCCTAAAGGAACGCAAATTTCATTACAATTGAATGATACTCTAAGCACAGCATCGAATATGGAAGGCGATGAATTTTCCGCGGTGGTTTTAAGTCCGGTTTCTATTGGCAATCAAATCGTGATTCCCAGGGGGAGCGTTGTCACAGGCAGTGTTTCACGCATCCTCCGCCCCGACAGGCTCAAAGGTAAAGCCGTTCTTGATTTGATGTTCCAATCCATCAGGGTTCCTGGATACAAAAGAGCGGATATCTCCGCAACGCTCACAAGGGTTGACCCGGCGGGAAGCGCAGGAAAGCAGAACGCGGAAAACTTTGCGGAACGTGAAAAACCTGCGGGCGGCGCAGCCAAATCCGGAAATTCAAAAATCGGCGTCCGCACCCAGCCAAACAGCGGAAAAGGCTCCGGAATCAGCGCTTCGGGTGGTCTTCCCTCCGTTTTTAATTCACAGGGAGACGATTTAAGCATTCCCCGCGGCGCCTCCATTGACATTACGCTTGACCGGCCGCTCCCCCTCATCGAAGAAACCGGAAAACCCATGCAAAAGTAGGGGCGCAGCGCGCTACGCCCCATGGAGTTTGTACAGGCAACCTCCGAAAACCCCGAAATCAAGGCTTGCGACCGAGACAAAAGCGGAGTTTACATATAGGTAAATGAGCATTTTGTCGAGGGAGCGTAACGCAGATTTCGGGGTTTTCGGAGGTTGCCTACATTGTAGGGGCGGGTTTAAAACCCGCCCCTCTACAGTTTTCCATACAGAAGGTCGCGCCGCTGAGGCATATATCCGCTGTTTTGAATGAATTCGCGGGCTTCGGCTTCCGTGCTGAGGCCATAACTTGTAAGAACATTTTCCTCAAACACCACGGACGATATGTCATCCGCCCCGGCGTGAAGAGCCAGCTCCCCGACGCCGCGCCCCATGCAAAGAACGGAAGCCTCGATATGCCGGATGTTGTCGAGAAAAAGCCGGCAGAGTCCCAGGAGTTTAAGATATTCGCGCGTCGAAACAGGACGGATTGGAAATTTCGATGTCTGTTTCTGAAATGTCCACGGAATGAACGATAAAAGCCCGCCAGTGCGGTCCTGAAGTTCACGGATTATGTTCAGATGTTCTATTATTTCTTCTGCGGTTTCAACGGATCCGATAACTATATTGGCGCTTGCATACATGCCCTCTTCAAAACATGTCTCCATGATGCGCACCCAATCCATCACGGAAATTTTTTTCGGTGAAAGAATCGCGCGTACGCGGTTGCTGAGAATTTCCGCGCCCGCGCCAGGGATGGAATCCATCCCTGCGGCTTTCAGTTCCCGGATAATTTCACGGGCAGTTTTGCCTGTCCATATTTCCATCCCTTGAATCTCGCCCGGAGAAAAAGCGCGAATGTGTATGTCGGCGCCGAATTCCTCTTTCACGCCGCGAAGAATACCAAGGTAATAATCGAAAGGGATATCCGGGTTTACGCCTCCCTGAAGAAAGATCTGACGCGCTCCTGCCGCAATGGCTGGCCGCATTTTTTCGAAAATTTCCTCAATCGTCAGTACGCGCCCCGACGGGTCGCCGGGCGAACAGTGAAAGCCGCAAAATGAACAAGCCGAGGAACAAACATTCGTGTAATTCACGATCCGG
>Ga0082212_10008174_pt1 | contig 13705 bp, 15 predicted proteins | sample TergutNt197P3_FD_71548 | JGI IMG/M metagenome (GOLD analysis project Ga0082212, IMG submission 71548) | Neocapritermes taracua P3 segment gut microbial communities from Petit-Saut dam, French Guiana - Nt197 P3 | ecosystem: Host-associated > Arthropoda: Insects > Digestive system > Gut ... | reverse complement strand
TCGCGCAGGGTAACGCCGCCCAGCGGTACTTCAAAAACGCCCTTGTTTTGGACATGGCCGGAGAGGCAGATCAGCTTGGTGCCGCCCGAGTCGGGATGGCCGATTTGCAGATAGTTGTCTCCGCCCATGTTAACAATGGCGGGAATGTTGGCGAGCGATTCGACGTTGTTGACCAAGGTCGGCTGGAGGAACAGCCCTACCTCGGCAAGATGGGGCGGCTTGATACGGGGTCTGCCGACTTTGCCCTCGGTGGAATTCAAGAGCGCCGAATTTTCGCCGCAGACATAAGCCCCCGCGCCGGAGATAATGTGGATGTCAAAATCAAAGCCCGTGCCGAGGATGTTCGTCCCCAGGAACCGGGCGGCTTTGGCGTTTTCGATGGCGGCGAGGAGACGTTTCTGGATGTTCCGGTACTCCCCGCGCACATAGATATACCCGGCCTTTGCCTGAAAGGTAAAACCGGCGATGGTAATGCCTTCCAGCAGTTTCAGGGGCAGCTTGTCCATGATCAGCCTGTCCTTGAAAGTGCCAGGCTCGCTTTCATCGGCATTACAGATGAGATATTTCTGTCCTTCATAATTCCGCGGCATAAATCCCCATTTCACACCGGTCGGAAAAGCAGCTCCTCCTCTCCCGCGCAGGGATGATGCCGTCATTTCAGCAATAATTTCATCCTGTGATATGCCTTCCTTCAAGATACGCTGGAAAACTGCGTAGCCGCCACGCGACACATAATCAGCAAGCCGCCAATTTGCCCCGTTCAGTCCGGCAAAGAGCAAAGGCTGGATATGGCGGCCATGCAGGCAAGTCATTTCTTCAAGTCCTCCAGCAGACGGTCAATTTTGGCATTCGACATGCGCATGTGCATCTGTTTGTTGTTCACCAGCAAAACCGGGCCATCGCCACATGCTCCCATACATTCCCCTTCAACCAGGGTAAATAAACCATCATGCGTTGTTTCACCGAAACCAATTCCCAACTTGATTTGCAGATACTGCGCAACTTGCACACCACCGGAAAATTCACACGGCAGGTTCGTGCAAACCGTTATTTTGTATTTGCCGACAGGCTTCGTATCAAACATGCTATAAAAGCTGGCAATTTCCTGTATCGCAATGACCGGCACGCCAAGATAATCCGCAATCTCCTGCATGACGGCTGACGAAAGCCAGCCGGTTTCATCCTGGGCAATCGCCATAGAGGCAATCGCCGCCGACCGCTTTTTCCCGGGCGGAAATTTCGCGATTTCCCGGTCAATCTTTTTATAAGTTTCTTTACTCAGCATTATTTCCTCACCGGTCGATTTCCCCGAAAACAATATCAATGTTGCCGATGATCGAAACCGCATCCGCAATCAAATGCCCCTTAATCAGATTACCCAGATTTTGCAAATGGGCAAACGCCGGCGAACGGATCTTCATACGATATGGCTTGTTTGCGCCGTCAGACACGACATAAATACCAAATTCGCCCTTGGGCGCCTCCACCGCCGCATACACTTCGCCGGAAGGGACATGGAACCCTTCTGAAAACAGTTTGAAATGGTGGATCATTTCTTCCATGCCTGTCTTCATTTTTTCTCTTTTCGGGGGGGCAACTTTGCCATCGGATGTCATGATTGGCCCCGGATTTTGGCGCAGCCAGTCCACACATTGTTTGATGATCCGGTTGGACTGGCGCATTTCTTCAACCCGGACAAGATACCGGTCATAGCAATCGCCATTCTTTCCGACGGGGATAGCGAAATCCAGCCGGTCATAAACTGCATACGGCTGTTTTTTCCGTAAATCCCACTCCACGCCTGAACCGCGAAGCATCGGGCCGGTAAAACCCGCCGCCATGGCGTCTTCCGGCGAAATGACGCCAACGTCAACCAGTCGCTGTTTCCAAATACGGTTTTCTGTCAGCAAGGTCTCATATTCATCGATATGCTTCGGAAAACGGTTGGTAAAATCCTCAATAAAATCCAGCAGCGACCCTTGCCGATTGGCATTAAGCGCCTTTAGCCGCTTTTCCTTGCTCAAATGGGTCTTTTTATGCTGCGGCATCGAATCGGGCAAATCCCGATTAACGCCGCCAGGACGGTAATAAGCAGCGTGCATGCGAGCGCCACTGACCGCCTCATAACAGTCGAAAAGATCTTCCCTTTCCCGATAAGCGTACAAAAATACGGCCATTGCGCCCACATCCAGCGCTTGTGCGCCAAGAAAAAGAAGATGATTCAAAAGACGCGTGATCTCGTCAAACATGACGCGGATGTATTGCGCGCGAATCGGCACCGCAATACCCAGCAGCTTTTCAACCGCCAAAACATAGGCATGCTCGTTAGCCATCATCGAAATGTAATCCAGCCGATCCATGTATGGCAACGCCTGCAACCATGTCTTTTGTTCAACCAGTTTTTCGGTACCGCGATGCAGCATACCGATATGCGGGTCAGCACGCTGAATCACTTCGCCGTCGAGTTCAAGAATCAGACGCAACACGCCATGCGCTGCCGGATGCTGCGGCCCGAAATTGACGGTGTAATTCTTGATCTCAACCATTTATCTTCTACCGTAATCCTCTTCCCGGATCACACGGGGCGTTATTTCACGCTGCTCGATTGTTACCGGCTGGTAAACCACCTTGCGTTCAACTTCGTCATAGCGCATTTCAACATAGCCATGAACCGGAAAATCCTTGCGGAGCGGATGCCCGACGAAGCCATAATCCGTCAGAATGCGCCGCAAATCGGTATGTCCTTCAAACAGGATACCGAAAAGGTCAAAAGCTTCCCGCTCATACCAGTTTGCCGCAGGCCAAATATCCATGATGGTAGGGAGCAACGGCATGGCTTCATCCGGTACAAATACCCGTACCCTCAACCGCCGGTTATGCTTCAGCGAAAGCAGATGCACCACCACGGCATACCTCGGGCCATCGTGCCGGCTGTTGCCATACTCCCCATAATCCATTCCGCACAAATCAATGAGTTCCTCAAATGACAGATCAGGCTGATCCCTTAGCATCAGCATCGTTTCACGATAATCCGAACCATCAACAATCAGAGTGACTTCACCCAGTGCATAGGTACATGAACGCATGCGGCTTCCCAGGCTTTCCCGCAGCGTTTCCTGCAACCGTATGAGTCTTGTCGTCATATTCTATCGCCCCGCCTTATCGCGCAATGGTATTGGTGCGCTTGATCTTGTTTTTCAACTGGATAAAAGCATACAGCAATGCTTCAGCCGTAGGCGGACAACCAGGCACATAAACATCCACCGGAACAATCCGGTCACAACCGCGCACAACGGAATACGAATAATGATAGTAACCGCCGCCATTAGCGCAAGACCCCATCGAGATAACCCAGCGCGGCTCGGCCATCTGGTCATATACCTTTCTTAAGGCCGGCGCCATTTTATTGCAAAGGGTACCAGCCACAATCATCACATCCGACTGCCTTGGCGTGGGCCGATAAAAGGTACCATACCGGTCCAGATCGTAACGGGAAGCACTGGCATGCATCATTTCAATCGCACAGCACGCCAGCCCGAATGACACCGGCCAAAGCGAACTGGTACGCCCCCAGTTGATCACCGTGTCCAGTGAGGTTGTTATGAATCCTTCGTTTAACAAACCATCCAATGCCATTACTTACTCCCAGTCAAGCGCGCCTTTTTTCCAGATATACCAGAATCCGACTGCCAGCTCCAAAATAAAAATCAGCATGGCAATCAACCCGGGCCAACCCAGATCCCGCATGGAAGCTGCCCACGGAAAAAGAAAGGCTGTTTCCAGATCAAACAAAATAAACAAAATGGCAATCAGGTAATAGCGCACATCAAATTTGACACGTGCATCATCGAACGCAGGAAAACCACACTCGTATTGGGAATTTTTTTCGGCATCCGGCTTATGCGGCCCTGCTAATCGTCCCATTAATAAGGAAAAGCCCCCGAAAACCACGCCGACCAAAATGAACAGGAGAACCGGAAAATAGGCTTCAAGAATCACATTCAGCCTCCCCGAGTGAAAACATCAAGATGGAAAGGAAAATCATCAGAAAAAGCATCTGACCCGCTTTGCCAAAGCCATTATTTTGCCTGCGCGGAGAATAATAAGGATATTCAGGACATCCTGAAAAAATGAAAAAACCATCAACATTCATATTAAGACGATATGATACTCTCTAATAAGATTTACTAAAAGATCAAAATCGTGAAGCGCCTGCACAAGTTAAATACAACACGCCATCTGAAAAAGAAAACATGAACCTACCCCAGCCCCAGCGAAACCTGCTTGAGGAATATCACACCACAGCAGACCATTCCCTGTCGCCGGAAAAAACGCTTGACCTGCTACGCGCCTCGGGATTAAGCGCCATGATTGATGCTGAAAACGGCCTTTGGATCAATGAAATATGCATGGGCAAATATAACAGCGTCTATGCCCAAAACAAAGTCAAAGAACGGCTGTCAGAAGAATAGACCTGCTAAAAACAAGCATGCACAAAAAAGGCGGATCAGCCGATCCGCCTTTTTTAGGCTGTGGACAATTAAAAACGCCGCCTATCCACACATTCCGACAAGCGGCTTATCTGTTATGACCATAGATTCCACCTGCCACACCACCCAACGCACCACCAATCAAAGCGCCCGTACCGGCACTTCCATGGGTCAAAGCCCCAATACCGGCACCGGCAGCAGCACCTAAGGCAGCACCAGTCACCGCGCCTTGCTGGGTTTTACTCATGTTGGAACACCCCATCAGCGCAACAAAACAGGTCAAAACTGTCATGGTTGTCAATTTCCTCATATTAATTCCCTCCTTTCATGACGGGTTTAATATTCTTAACCGGTCTTTCTTCTGTTGCGAAATTCAAGCTCTCCAGCTTTTTCCGGCTGACTTTTTCATTCGTCTGCGGTTGTGCATAGGCATACCAAAGATATTCAACCAGCGGGAGTTTCAGATTATCAGGATTGGCTTCAATATAGGCATTGATGTTGTCATAAATATTTTTTAATGTAACGCCATCAAAACCCTTTGCCCAAGTACGATTCAGGCTATATTCCATCTTCAGGGGCTTTTTGCCCTGCCATTGCTTTTCCATTTCAACAGCTGAAGTAAAACCAATCAAAAAACCATAACGCGCATCCGGGGAACCATCCTTCCAGTGCTGAAGCGTCACAACCGGAAAATCCAGCGCCTCCTTCTGCTTCACCGCAGCCTTGGCTTCTGTCTTTGCAGTACTTTCCTGAGCCAATGCCGCCGGTGAAGAAAACACAAACATTACTGCAAGAGGCAAACCGCATAGGCAACCTATTATCCTCTTTACCCTCATAATCCCTCCCAAAAATATTGCCAGTTCACGCAATCAATAATGATCCGTCAAAAAATACAGGCCCGTACTACTTTTACAGCGTGCAGCATCAAAAAACCGCCTCATCGGTCACTGATTCTTGAAGTCTAGTTTTATTATCATCAACAGGAACTGATGCAAAGCAAAAGGATGTGTCAGAAATAAAAAGGGCAACGGTATCTGCACTCAAATCGCTCTCCTTTTCCTGTTGCGGCGGAAAATTCAGGGCGGCGGCGGGGGCACTGTCCTGCCCCCCATCATTTCAAGGTTGATGTTTGTGCCGCCAACAACGATTCTGCACAGATATTCCTGACCCTTGCACAAAACAACATGCAAACCGCCTCCCTTTCACTCCTAGTCAGAAGGGAAAGTTATATTTTTTCGCCATTCCGGGAACAGGGTGGTTTTCAAATCCAGCGTTGAGATTTTCTGCATATCTGCCGCATCCAGCTCAAAATCAAAGATATCGAGATTTTCCATCATCTCCGAACGCTCTGAAGTGCGTGGAATGGTGCTCAGGCCTCTTTGCATGAGCCACCTAAGCGTGACCTGGGCAACGCTTTTATTGTGTTTTTTGCCAATGGCGGCTAAAACAGGATTCGTGAAGAGATTATTTCGTCCCTGCGCAAAAGGAGACCATGCCTGCACACGGATACCCAGTTTCTCATTGGCTTGCTGTGCTTCTTTTTGCTGGAAGAAAGGGTGTATTTCGATCTGGTTGACCATTGGCTTGATACGAGCTGTCTTTATCAATGCCGCAAGCTGTTCCGGCTCAAAATTGCTTACGCCAATGGCTTTGATCTTGCCTGCCTTGTAAAGCTCTTCCATCGCTCGCCAAGAACCTCTTACGTCTCCGCGCGGCCAGTGAATCAGGTAGAGATCAATATAATCTACGCCAAGCTTTTTCATGGACGCTTCAAAAGCTCTTTTTGTACCTTCATATCCTGAATCGCTTTGCCATAACTTTGTCGTGATAAAAAGTGAGGCGCGGTCAATCCCGCTTTTTCTGATGGCAGCACCAATCTCCTCTTCATTTCTGTAAATGGCGGCCGTATCAATAAGGCGGTATCCTAAAGCAAGGGCTGTTGCCACGCTTTTTTCACCCACATCCCCCGTCAAGGTAAAAGTACCAAAACCGAGAACTGGCATTTTGACGCCATTGGCAAGCGTCACTGTCGGAATGTTTAAAGCCGGTGTCGCGCTGTCAGCCACTTTGCCGGTTTGAGCCTGAACCATAAAAGGCAGGGCGGATAATGCAAAAAGAAGAAACAGTTTTCTGGTGAATTTTTTCATATCGGACTCCTTTCTTTGCAGATTCTCAAGCTGAGAATACATCAAGCAGATTATCCATGTCATCCGCTAATGTCAAAACCAATGACGAATATCAGACAGAAATCACTGAACCAACACATGCCAAAAAGAGACTGCTGCCATCATCATGTTCTCTCTTCCGGCATTGTCGCAATATCGGGAATTTAGTTTGCTGGTTGCATACATTAACCAATAAAGAAAACCAACATATGTATAGCATATGTACATTGTCAATAGAACCCCGTAGATTCCAAAAAACTTAGAAAAACAAAAACCCGCATTTTCTTTAGCAAGAATGCGGGTTTTTGGATTTTTGTGGACATTGCTGGAGTCCATTTGGTGCCGACGGCGAGACTCGAACTCGCACAACTTTCGTCACTACCCCCTCAAGATAGCGTGTCTACCAATTTCACCACGTCGGCAAAGACGTGAATTATCGCAGTATCCGCTTATTTCTTCAAGCAGATCGCGAAAGAAATAATTATTTTTCCTGTTTATTTTCGGCTGGCGCTCCCGGCACAGCAGCGATGCCGGTTGCGGCTTTTTCTGCTTTCTCCGGCTGTGCCACCTGGGCAGGCGTGACCGTCATGGTTTCCAACTGCTCAACCACTGTGGCTTTCGGGGCAGGACGATAGCCAGTGTAAGCCATAACCAACGTTGCGGAAAAAAAGATCACGGCGGCAATGGCAGTTGACTTGGAAAGAAAATTTGAGGAACCGGTTGCGCCAAAGAGGCTGCCTGACGCGCCTGCTCCAAAAGCAGCGCCCATATCTGCACCCTTGCCTTGCTGTATCAGAACAAGTCCGATAATGACCAGTGCCGAAAGGACTTGTACAATAATGATTATTTTAAACAACATAGCGATTCTCTTCTTTCCTTTTTTCCATCAATACCTAAACTAATAATTATACAGCTTTTGCGATTGCCAGAAAATCGGCTGCCTTTAAGGATGCGCCGCCTATCAAGCCGCCATCTATATCCGGCATCCGCAATAATTCATGCGCATTTTGAGGTCGCATACTGCCGCCATATAAAATACGAACCCGTTTTCCTGCTTCCGCGCTTTTTTCCACCAACAACGCCCGCAACATGGCATGGACTTCTTGCGCCATTTCAGGCGTAGCGGTTTTACCGGTTCCTATCGCCCATACAGGCTCATAAGCAATAACAAGCCCATTGGTTTCTTCCGGCTCCAGCAATGAAAGAAACGCACTCATTTGCATATTAATGACTTCTTGCGTTCGCCCAGCTTCTCTTTGCGCAAGCGTTTCTCCTACGCAAACAATGGGAGTCAACCTGGCTGCCAACGCGCGCTGAGCCTTGTGTGCAATTTCCTCATCCGTCTCACCATGATACTCACGCCTTTCAGAATGGCCGACGATGACATATTTACAACCAAAATCCTGCAGCATCCTGGCAGATACCTCGCCCGTATAAGCGCCTATTGTATGAGATGAGACATCCTGCGCACCAAGGACAATATCGGATTGAATGAGTATTTGGCAACATTGGGCAAGATAACAAGCCGGGACGCAAACAGCAAGCTCTCCCTGCGTTTCCCAAGCACCATCCTTGAGGTTCCGCAGTAAAGCGCCATTCGCGACAAGACTGCCGTTCATTTTCCAGTTACCGACAAACAATTTGCGACGCATGTCATTCCCGAACTTCGTCAATCAGTTATTTTATCTTGGGGGATCAAAAGCGGTCAATTCAAAAGAGAAATCCAACGGAAAAATCAATGAACGATAATACTGCGATATTGGTCTCCTTCGTTACTATCATCATCGTCATCATCATGCACACCAAAGCCGTGCGCATGCTGATGTTCGATTTCTTCAGGCGTTGCTGCGCGCACATCAACAACATTTAAAGTAAAGCGTAGCGCAATGCCCGCTAATGGGTGGTTGCCATCCAAGACAACTTTGCCGTCGGCAATATCAGTCACCACAAAAATAACCGTATCATTTTCTTCGTCATTCTCTTCAGGAACACCTTCAAACTGCATGCCTATTTCCAGCGGTGCCGGGAATTTATCGCGTTCTTCAATCCGAACCAACAAAGGATCGTAATCGCCGAACGCCTGGTCGGGTTCTACCTGAATCACGGTGCTATAGCCGATTTCTTTACCGTCAAGTGCATTTTCGATAGCCGGCAGCGTGTTCTCATATCCGCCATGTAGATAGACAATAGGCTCTTGTCCGTCTTCGAGCAAATTATTCTGTGCATCAGACAGTTTGTAATGAACTGTGACAACAGTGTTTTTGGTAATTTTCATCTTATCTCCACGGCTGTTGGATTTCGGTTTTATATCACTCCATTATACTGTTTTCACACTCTTCCATAAAACACGTCCTTTCCCTGCCGAACAAGTCAAAAAGTCGGGATATTTTGCTACAGAGTGTCTCCTTTTTGTCAGTACTTTAAAGAGGAATTTTTCCTTAAATTCCCTTTTTTGTTGTATTGCAGAACTTTTTGATCAAGAAATGTTAAAAAATCATCTTTCTTGATATACACTTCCTCTACGTAACAGAAAAGCTCATCAATATAGAAATATATAAAACGGGCAGAGCGTATCAGACAGCAACGTTAACTGTAAAAATATTCAACTCATCTGTTGCAAGCATCAAAAAATAGCTATAATCACGGCTATTAGGGTACTTTCGGAGCGCTCCCGGCATACCGGATGCGGGGCTCTACGGAATTGTTCTATAGAAGTACTTATTACCGGTAATACTTGTCGTTATATTTTTTGAAGGAAAAAAAATGAAAAAATCGCTTTTGATCGTCGCTATTCTGGCTGTCGCATTATCGGCCTGCAAATTTGGTGAGCCGCCTCCGCAAGACAAAAAACGCATAGAAGCCGGCAAACTTGAAAAAGAAGGTAAATTGGAAGAAGCCGCTCAGCTTAAAAAAGAAGCTAATGAAACCGATGCTCAGCTCAAAGCTGCTGCTGATGCCAAAGCTGCTGCTGCCAAAGCTGGCGGTGCTGCTCCTGCTGATGCTGCTAAACCAGCTGCTGACGCTGCTAAGCCAGCCGATGCTGCTGCCAAGCCGGCCGATGCTGCTGCTAAGCCAGCTGATGCTGCTGCCAAGCCAGCCGATGCTGCTGCCAAGCCAGCCGATGCTGCTGCTAAGCCAGCCGATGCTGCTGCCAAGCCAGCTGATGCTGCTGCTAAGCCAGCTGAGAAGAAGTAATCTAGTCATACCCGTCGTATCAAAAAAGCCGGCTTTTAAGCCGGCTTTTTTATCTTTTGAAACAAACGAATTCGCTGTCTGATCTCAATCGACCTCGATCCAGCTAAATCCATCCTCCTGGCAAGCAACCACAATCTCTACCTCGCTGCTTTTTATAGCGTTCATCAGTTTTTCGCGAACGAGTGCGGGATGGTTGTTCTGCTGGCTCAAATGCGCACCGATCACTTTTTTTAATCGTGTCTGATCCAGGCCCCCGACAAATCGGGCCGCATCCATATTGGATAAATGCCCATACATGCTGCTGATACGGTTTTTCAGAAAATAGGGATAAGCGGATTCGGCCAACATCTGCACATCATGGTTACATTCGATCATGAGCGCATCACATCCTCCAAGTTCCTTGGCCAAATGAGGCGTAATCTTACCGGCATCAGTCAGGATTCCCAATTTGCTGCTGCCATTTGTCACATGGAATTGCAAAGGCTCACGCGCATCATGGGGTACAGTAAATGCCGTAAATTGCAGATCGCCAATAACCACCCTGTCGCCATCCTTGCAAAAACAGACATCCACATCATGGTTTTTCCTCCCGAGCGCATGAAAAGTGCCATAGCTCATCCAAACCGGAATATCGTGACGCGCAGCAAACTGGAAAACACTGCCAGCGTGATCGCTGTGCTCATGCGTGATAATAATGCCCGACAAAGAAGAAGGTAATACGCCTAAACGGGCCAGACGCCGCTCGGTTTCATGCCGGCCAAAACCACAATCCAGCATCACGCTGGTGGTCGTGGTACTGTCTTTAACAGAGATAAGGAGGGCATTTCCCTTGCTTCCGCTTCCCAGGCTGGAGAATTTCAGCCGCCTGCTATGCATATCAATGGACGCGATGCCACTGCCCTCCACAGGTTACTTCAGCTGCCCATAAAGCAGGGACAGGATTTTCTCACCTACCGGCGAGGTTTCAGGTTTACCCTCATTATCCTGGACTGAAACCTGCGTTGATCCGCCCTGAATTTCCTTTACAGAAACACGATAGTTCTTGGCTTTCCTGTTCTTGTCCTTATCGGAGGAAGAAAACAGTTTGGAGAAAAAACCTCTATCCTGTACAGATTGACTCTTGGCCTCTTCACCCTGATCAACGTAACGCACGAAGTACAGCCCCTTTGAACGGTCACGGTCTTCAACCGTGAAACCGACACGGTCTAAAGCCAAGCCAACGCGGCGCCAGAGACGGTCAAATCCTTCTTCCACAACGATAACGGATTGCCCGTCACTTTTGACCAGATTAGCCCGCAACTGAGGAATAATCGCTTCTTTTTTCGCCATGGTGACTTCTTTTTCCTTATTGTCCGTCAGGCGCACCAAAAGACGTGAAAGAAACTCTGCCTCAAGTTCAGGGTCGGACGGACGGGAAGTCCACACAGTTGAATCTTTGTTCGAACCGACAAGTTCCTCCTGCGCTCCGCGATGGCTGATAAAGATATCGGTTGAACCATCGTTGTTACGCTCCATACGGGTACGGAATTTATCGCGCTCACCGGTGGAATAAAGTGAATCAATTACCTTGCCAAGAGTCCGGCGGATAAAATCCTGCGGCAATTTGGCCCGATTTTCTGCCCAGTCCGTTTCCATCACGCCAGTGCTGGGCGATTCCACATTGATCAAGAAGCCATTATCCTGCCAGAATTCCTTAACCTGCTGCCACAATTCTTCCGGCGTCCGGTTGACTACCAGCCATCGCTGGCTGCCATCTCTTTCGATATGCGCGCCAGTCGCCTCCTTAGGCGCGACGACAACGCCTGACCCCGGCCCGATGACAACAGACTGGGTACCGGTCTGTGACTTCAGCTTTTGCTGATAGTCAGAAGCCATGATAGTGCCGGAAGCCGTTTCGGGAATGGCATATCGGTTATCACGCTGCAACTGCGTCAAATCAGGCGGTATCTCAAGCCGTTGAGTTGGATTCTTGGCATTTTCACTTTTATAGTCGATCCTGTCACCTTCCCAGAGATTATCCCAGGAAGAACAGCCTGAAAATAGCGTGACCGTAAAGGCACATACAAAGACTAAACAGATTTTTCTGATCCGGTTCATATTACGAATAACGATTAATTAATGGCAATGTTTACAGACATTCATTTGAAATTGGCACGAACACCGCTTTCCTGCCATGCCTGGCGAACAATATCGTGGCAAGACGCATCCAGCGATACCAAAGGCAAGCGAATGCCCGATGGAATCAATCCTAGCTCATGCATGAGCCACTTCACAGGAATCGGATTGGGTTCGGCAAACAATTGCAGGTGAAGCGGGAACAGGCGGTCATTGATTTCACGTGCCGTTGCAATATCGCCCTTGAGGGCTGCCGCACACATCAGATGCATATCTTTGGGAGCAACGTTTGCTACGACCGAGATATTACCCCTGGCGCCACACAGCATCAATGCCATTGCTGTTGCATCATCACCGGAATAAATACTAAAACCTTTCGGTATCCGGCGAAGAAGGTCAATCCCCCTGGCTACATTACCGGTGGCATCCTTGACCCCAATGACACCTGGCACCTGGGCAAGACGTAAAATGGTGTCATTGGACATATCAGCCACAGTCCGGCCCGGCACATTGTAGAGAATAACGGGCAGATCAATGGTTTCCGCAATTTTTCGGAAATGCTGGTACATGCCTTCTTGGGTCGGGCGATTGTAATAGGGAACGACCTGAAGAGAAGCGTCGGCGCCAGCTTTTTTGGCATATTCCGTCAGTTCAATGGCTTCGGTTGTCGAATTACCGCCTGTGCCAGCAATGACAGGAACCCGTTTGTTTGTGTGCTCGACAGCGACCTTAACCAATTCACAGTGCTCTTCAAAAGAAACTGTGGGCGACTCACCTGTTGTACCGACAATCACAATGGCATCCGTGCCTTCTGTGATATGCCAGTCAATTAAATTGCGCAGACAATCCAGATCAAGACTTCCATCCGGATGCATGGGCGTGACAACTGCAACAATGCTACCCTGAATCATGGCCTACTCTTGTATGTTAAAGAATTTTAATTGTAGCGGATACCCAACCGAAATGGCACACTTTATTAAAAAACTTACTGTAACATGATATTTCAGCCCACCGCCAATCCTGTCTCTAACGTGACCGTTAGCAAAGCAACGCCGCCTCTCCCATCAGATACCGGTCAACTGCCTGGGCGCATTCCCGCCCTTCCCGAATCGCCCAGACAACCAGCGACTGCCCTCGTCTCATATCGCCAGCAGCAAAGATTTTTTCAACGGAGGTACGGTAAGGCCGGCTTTCTGGATCTGTCAGTGCCAGCACATTGCCACGCATGTCTTTCTCGACACCGAAATCATCCAGAACCTGAGATACAGGACTGGCAAAACCAGCAGCAATCAATACCATATCTGCCGGAATTTCAAACTCAGAATCAGGCTGTTCAACAAAACGCCCCGCGATAAAACCGGCGCGACAGGCAATCAGTTTCTCTACCTTGCCCCGCTTTCCTTCAATCCGCTTGGTTACCACCTGCCAGTCCCGCTCACAACCCTCTTCATGGGATGAGGAAACACGAAGTTTACACGGCCAATAGGGCCATTCCAGCAATTTGTTTTCCTTTTCAGGCGGTTTCGGCATACGATCCAGTTGTAAAATACTGGCGGCGCCCTGCCGGTTGGAAACCCCGACGCAATCTGAACCGGTATCACCACCTCCAATGATGACAACCCGTTTTCCTGTTGCGGAAAGCCGGTTTGCGCCTTTTTTACCATTCACTTTCTGATTCTGAGCAACAAGAAACTCCATTGCATAATACACGCCCTGCAAATCACGGCCTGGCACATCCAG
>Ga0082212_10008172_pt1 | contig 13707 bp, 15 predicted proteins | sample TergutNt197P3_FD_71548 | JGI IMG/M metagenome (GOLD analysis project Ga0082212, IMG submission 71548) | Neocapritermes taracua P3 segment gut microbial communities from Petit-Saut dam, French Guiana - Nt197 P3 | ecosystem: Host-associated > Arthropoda: Insects > Digestive system > Gut ... | reverse complement strand
CTGCGGGCCAAAAAGCATCGTTCTTGCTCAGTGAAATTCTATAATACAATTCCGCTTCTGTATATAGATCCTGCAAAAAAAACCATTCTCCTCTTAAAAACGCCGTGACCGGTGAATCGTCCAATATTTCCAAATACTCCAATACAACGACGGCACCCGGAAAATCTCCGTTTTTGAGCAGATACAAAACCGAAATTACCAATTCGTTTCCGTCTAACCCGTCCGGGAAAGAATTTTTTTCCAGTATCTGCTGAATACGCTGAGTTATTTCTGCGGCTTTTTCTTCGTTTGCAAGAATATCCCCCACATTGGAAATGTCAATGAATAGCTCCTTTTTCTTCTGTCTCCGCGGGATTGTCTGCTCCCTGGGTTCATCTGCCGTGTTTGCTGGTTCTCCCGGGTACGGTTTCTTCCATTGAAGTTCGTCAGTCCCTAAGTTTTTTCCTGATACAGATTTTCGGAAATAAAAAACATCATCGCGGTTTTTTTCTTCGAGCCCGGCATGATGCACTCCGGCAGTTTCCGAAACTCCCAAAAAAAGGATTCCCTCCTCTTTTAAAACAGCAGTAAGATTGGAAAGTATCCGTTCCCTGAACCGGGGTAAAAAATAAATAAAGGTGTTTCTGAAAAAAATGATATCATATTCTTTTGGGGGGAGTTGATCCATAAGATTATGTACAAAAAAACGAATATTCTTTTTTAATGAATTTTTTACCCGGTAACTGTCTTCCGCTTTTTCAAGGTATGGTTCTGTCATATACCGGAAACAGCTTCCGTCTTCCCGCAGGGCGCGGGAACCGTAAACACCCTGACAGGCTGTTTCAATCACATTCGGGTTAATGTCAAATGCATCAATATGATACGAAAGAGGACGGACGGCGCTTTTATTATACGACTCTATAAGCATGGCAATGCTGTAAGCTTCACAGCCGGCGGCAACTCCGGCAGAACAAATCTGTATTCCCGTTTCCCCAAAAGAAGGCAGCAAATCAAGGAGGAATGCAAAATGAGCCGGTTCTCTGAAAAAATACGTTTCATTAACCGTAAGAAAACCCGCCGCTTCTCCGGAAGAAAAAACCTGTTCCAAAGCCCCGGGATCCTGTCCATAGGTATCCCGGATGTACCTCTGCAATTTTTTTACATCATCATGATCCGCTTTAATCCCGAACCATTCTTCCGCCGCTTCGCTGAGAGCCGTGGTCATTGTGTCAGCCTGGATAATTTTTCGGGAATTTGATCGAGGGGCAGTACAATATCCACGCACCCTGTTTCAGCGGCGGCTTTTGGCATGCCGTATATAAGAGAGGTTTCCTCATCCTGGGCAAGCGTAATGCCGCCCATTTCCCGAATCTTCTGTGTCCCCGCAGCTCCGTCGCTGCCCATGCCGGTAAGCACTACGGAAATAACCGATTCTTTAAGGCTTTCCGCCGCTGTTCTGAACAAAACATCGGCCGCAGGTTTCTGGTTGTTTTCCGGTTCATCATCGTTATAACGCAAAAAACAGTTCTGCCCGCTCCCCCGAAGCATAAGATGTTTGTCGGTTTGGGCAATATACACCGTACCGGCTTTTGGAGTTTCTCCCTCGTCCGCTACTTTTACATTTAAAGAAGTGAATGTATCCAGCCATTGGGCAAAATTTTTATCAAAGCCCGAAGAATTATGCTGAACTATTACAATGGGAACGGGAAAATCTCCGGGAAGAATTGAAAAGAAATTTGACAATGCCTTTGGACCGCCTGTGGACGAGGCAATAACGACCGCGTGTATGTTCCGCTTTTCAGGTTGTTTTTCAAATACCGGCACTGCAAGAGATGCTGTTTTCTGTGCTTTAATGCCGCTGATTCGCTTCAGTGTCTCGTAGATTTGCTGCCGCTTAAGCGTGCTTAATGAAGCCGTAAATGTATCTTTTGAATAAAACTCCAGGGCGCCCTTTAGTGTTGCTTCGTACGCGGTTTTTGCCGTATCCTGGCTTGTTATTACAACAATGGGAACAGAGACTTTTTTCATCACTGTTTCAATAACCTGCAAGCCGTTCATTTTCGGCATTTCAATATCCATTGTTACAAGATCCGGGCTTAAAGAAAAAATTTTATTTACGGCATCTTCTCCGTCAACTGCTTCCCCGATTATGTTGAACGCGGTATCGCCTTCAAAAAAATCCCTGAGTATGTCCCGAACCATGGCGCTGTCGTCTACAATAAGTGTCTTAATCACAATATGCTTCCGTAAGTTTTTTAGTATTAAGAATGAGTATTAAATTTTCTCCGTTAAAATGTGCGCCCATAAAGTACCTGAGCATATCATCAAGGGCTTCCGGCAGTTTTTGAATTTTTTCCTCCGGTATTTCAATTTCGATATCAACCCTGGGCGTCAGCAATACCGTTTTTTGTTTTTTACCCGCGTCTGCCGGTTTAAGAATAAGGCCGTGTTGTCCTTCGGGCTGTGCCGGTAAAAAACTATTTTGCCGGAACAGCAGCGGAAGGGAAATATAAGCCATTTGGGTTTCATTTTCGCTGTTAACTTCGTATATTGCCGTCTGTATTCTGGTAACCGGAATTATCCGCTCTGTCCTTTCCGAAGGAATGGCAATATTTATTTTATCCAGAGCGCAAATAAAAAACTTCATTTATCCTTCCTGCGGATCAATGTTCTGTTTTATCCTGCTGATAAGCTCCCCGGTTTCAATGCAAAAAACATGGTGGTCTTTCCATTCAAAATATGCGTTAACAGAACCGGTAAGGGTTTTTTCTTCCTGTTCAATTCCCATTAATTCTTCCACAGGGAAATCGGCAATGTCCACAACATCATCAATAAGAAGGGCGATTTTATCAACTTCTTCCTTTAAAACGATTACCTTCTGAGCATTGGAAGCGCTGTTTAGAAGGAGAAAGCTTAAATCAATGAGCGCGTAAGGTACGGAATACCTGTTAATTATTCCCCGTACATAATCCGGTACGAGCGGCAAAGGAAAAACCTTTTCGAGCGCAGCAACCTCGCCAATAATCTTTGACGGCAGTGCATAGCGTTTATCCTGGACAGTAAAAATAAGGAACTTTTCTTTTATTAAAGCGCTGGCAGGATTTTCTGTATTTTCTTCGGGCATTGTAGAAGTATATCACAGGTAGAGCATTCTGTCCATGGCAAGAAGATTCTCGTCCGGTGTAGCGGCGGGAATTTCACATCCGCCTGCAATACACGTGGTATCTGTTCCTGCTTCAATGCAATGCCGTACCGCTTCTTCTACCTGCGGGACAGTACCCCGCATCATAATTTCTACCGGATCCATATTGCCGGAAACCGCCGTTTTTGTCCCCTTAAATATTTCTGCGGCCCGGCTGAAATCCACCATCCAGTCGATGTCCAGAATATCCGGCCCCACTTCTTTTAGTATTTCCAGTAACGGACTGATATTCCCGCATATATGCAGTTTTACCCGTCCGCCGTTTTCATGAATAAAATCGACAATGGCTTTATCCCATTGCAGCCCGTACTTTCTGTACAAATCGGGCCCGATTAACGAAGCGGCGGCATTACCCACGCCGATAAAATCCGCTCCTGCCTTTATTTGGGCCAGCGCAAAACGTTTTTGCTGCTCGTGGATAACGGGAAAAAAATCATCCAGATAATCTTCTTCGCCTGCCAGATCCATCATAAGTTCATTGATGCCCCGAAGATCCGCCGCTTCTGCGACACACCCTTCTACCCAGCCGATTACGGGGTAATTGTTCCCGGCTTTTTGGCGGAGCAATTCGACGCCTTTAAGCCTGTCCAGCGTCCTTTCACTGCCCTCCGGATCAAAGCGTTTTAATACCGACAAATCGAAGTCGTCTCCAACAAGGTTTTTTTCTGCATACGGTACGCCGTTTTCCGGAAAAACAACGGCAGTTCCAAAGGCCGATGCCTCACGCATGGGATCCGAAATTACGCTGACGCTGTCCAGGCCGTACTTTTCCGCGCAAATAATATTTCCCTCAACGAGTTTTCGGTAGTCGCTGACATATTCTTTGTAGGTGGCGCCTGCTTCACGGGCGACAACCGCCATAACAATGTTTAAATTTGGGATCTTATCTACCGGCTTTCCTGCCAGGCGGTTGTTTAACCTTTCCAAAGAAGTCATTATTTTTCCTGAAGCATTTTCAAAACCAAAGTTTTGAAAATGGCTAATCCGTTATGCGAAAAAGTTCCTGCATACCTCCGCGGCGCTGGCGGCATCGGCAGTATAGGCATCGGCGCCGATTTCATCGGCAAAACTCTGCGTTACAGGGGCGCCTCCGACCATCACTTTTACATCGTCACGGATCCCGGCGCCTTTTAATGCGTCGATCACATCTTTCTGGGAAGTCATGGTAGTTGTAAGGAGCGCAGAAAGACAAACCACTTTTGCCCCGGTTTCCTTTACAGAATCAACAATTTTTTGGGCATCACAATCGACGCCCAGATCTACCGCTTCAATACCTTTGCCTTCGATCATCATCCTGACGAGGTTTTTCCCAATATCATGGAGGTCCCCCTTAACGGTACAGATTATCGCCTTTCCCACGGGGGTTACGCCTGCTTTGGCAAGATGGGGTTTAAGTGTCTCGGTTGCCTTGTTCATTGCACGGGCGGCAATTAAAACTTCAGGCACAAAAACTTCGTTTCTCTTGAATTTTCCGCCCACTATATTCATCCCTTCCATAAGTGCTTTTTCCAGAATATCCCCGGCGGAAGCCCCGTCGTCCAGCGCTTTTTGCACGGAAACAACGATATCCTTGGCCTTTCCCTTTTGGAGGAGTTCAGAAATTTCGTTAAATGTTTCGTTAAAATCTGCCATATCTTGCTCCTTGGTTTACGGTATTTTTCCAGTATACATTGTATATTTTGAAGAGTCTATTTGTCATTTGTATTTTTGCTCTAAATCTGTAAATTTTTGTTCAATACAATACCATGGAAAAATACGTTACCGTATTGGGCCCGTTATTGTAGGTTATTCTTGCCGTCTTACTCAGTTCGGTTACATTGATCCCTGCCGCTTCTATCGAGCTGATTTTCTTATCGGGGAAAAGACAGGGATTGGGAAAAGCGCACCCGGCATTCTCTTCCCCAACGCATATCGGACAGCTTCCTGCACCGTAAACGGGAAAAGGACTGAATACACAGTCGTCTTTACCATTAATAGCAAGCTTATTCCTGAATTCCAGCGTTAAAACTGTGTGCAATTCTTTTCCGTTTGTCATTCCTTCATAGTCAAAAGAATCTTCCAAATCATGTTTGGTGGTAAAAACGAAAGCGTTTGTATAGGAAAGAATTTTATCCCTCTGTTCTTCCAGCGTTCCCACGGCGGGGGGGCAGGTCCAGGAACTGTTATAATGACCGCATACATTGGTTTCGCAGGATTTCAGTAATTCCCGGGAAAAAACCAGGGCTGCTACCGGTATTTCCGCATATTCATGAACATGCACCGAACAAACAGCTTCGGCGGCAGCAAGGGCTTTCCGGACAATATCATTCATCAATGTAATAGTAATAAAAGGGGTATAAACTGTCTATATTATAAAAAGTCCTTCCCATACCGGTGTATGTAGTATATAGTGATTCTAACGGGAGAGGTGGGAATTGACATCAAGAGAAAGGGTTCGTTTGGCTCTGGCTCACAAAGAACCGGACAGAGTCCCTATGGACCTTTGGGGCTGCGCCTCAAGACTTCACAATAAAGTGTACTTTGGGGTACTTAAAGAACTTGACATTGACGGTAACGGCCCGATAATCAGGCCGGGTACCCTTACAGAATATGAAGATTACAGAATAAGCGATGAATTAAACATAGATTTCCGGCACATCAACATAGGAAAACCCAAAAACTTTAAAGGCCATACAGACGAAAAAGGCAATTCCTTTGATGAATGGGGAATCGGCCACTTTAAAAACGAAAAATACAATGCGATTTCCGTTCATCCCCTTGCAGATCCCGATCCCGCCAGGATCGATAGTTATAACTGGCCGGATCCCGACGACCCCGGCCGTATTGAAGGAATCGGCGAACGGGCACGGGACTATTACGAAAATACCTCCTATGCCATAACGGCGACAACAGCTACCAGCGGTATGATGTTCGAATTCGGACAATATCTCTGCGGCGCCGAACAATTCCTTATAAATCTTTACGAGGAAGAATTGTTCACGGAAAAACTTATAGAAAAACTTACAGAAATAATGATCCGAATACATCTTAATTATCTCCGCCCCATTGCGCAGTATATTGAATGGGCGGAATTTGCCAGCGATCTTGGCACACAAAACGGCCCGTTCTTGTCGCTTGAGATGTTCCGGCGTTATCTGAAAAAGCCCATGGCCGGGCTGTTCGGCGCTGTTAAAAAAGAATTCCCCGGCATCAAGATCATGCTCCATTCCTGCGGAGCCATGAGCGCTTTTATTCCGGATCTGATTGACTGCGGAATGGATATATTAAACTCTCTTCAACCCCTGGCACAAGGTATGGATTCCGCCGGACTTAAGCGCGAATTCGGTGATGCAATAGTCCTTCACAGCGGAATAGATATACAACAAGCCATGCAGGGTACGGCAGAGGAAGTTGAGCAGGAAGCAAAACGCGCAATCGGCACCATGGCCAAAGGTGGAGGATATATCTTTGCCCCGGCAAATCATTTGCAGGGGGATTGTCCTCCGGCAAATGTCGTTACGTTATACCGGTGCGGCGAAAAGTACGGCCGCTATCCAATAAAATTTTAACTAAAGGGAACGGAGGAAGAACAATGGCGGAAAAGAAACTGGTTCTTTGTGTGTGCGGCGCTGGTATCAATACTTCAATAAACGCAGTAATGCAGGTTCAGGAGTATTTGGAAAAAAAGAAGATCAAGGACTTTCAGGTCACGCATTGTACGGTAGACCATATGGAACCTTATAAGGGACGGAAAAATCTGGTTGTGGTCTGGATGACAACCATAGATGAAAAATTTGATTCCCCCGGAGTACAGGGACTTCCCTTCCTCATAGGATCCAAAAAAGACAAAGAAGCTTTAACAGATAAGATCATAGAATTAATGAATTCAATTTATACACCATAGTATGGTGAGCCATTTTCACATGACCACTTTATAAAGTGGTCATGCAGATTGATAGAGGCTTTTTTTAGAGGAGTTGTCCGGTAACAAATTAACCGACAACTAAATAATTTTTTGGAGGTTGTTTTTATGGATGCATTTAACAGTGTTGTAAACGGCATTCTGTTAAGTCTGGGCGGGCCGATTCTGGTTACCATTGTCATGTTTATCCTTGGTCTCTGTTTCCAGGCCGGATTCAAAAAGAGCTTACGGGGAGGTATTTACTCAGGTATCGGTCTCGCAGGTCTTTTTGTCATTACAGGAGCCGCCACAGCCGCCCTTGAGCCGGCCGTAACCGCCCTTGCATTGATGATGGGAAAAACCGAGTCTGTAGTTGACACGGGCTGGGCAAACGCCGGATTGGCATTCTCATGGCCCGGCGCTGCTTTCACCATCCTTGCGGTAATCGCAGTAAACCTTGTTCTGATTATGCTCAGAATAGTAAAAACCATGTGGACAGACATGTGGAGCTACTGGCATGGACAAGTAGTCGGCTGCTTTGTTTGGGCAATGACCAATAACCTGTTATTAGGTGTTGCTGCAGCAACGCTGTTCCTGACGGCAAACTCATTTTTTGCCGATTACAGTGCAAAGCGATATCAGGAATTCAACGGCATGCCCGGTATTGCCGTACCCTGCACAGTATCTGTCCTTGCGCCCTTTGCCAATCTTTTCAATAAATTAATTGAAGCCATTCCGGGGCTAAATAAAATCGATGCATCTCCCGAAGCAATCAAAGAAAAAATCGGTGTGTTTTCCGAACAGGGCGTTATGGGCGCCATCATCGGGTTTCTCATCGGTGTTGTGGTTTGGCTCGGCGGTCATGGTACCTTCCCCGGTGCGCTTAACCTCGGCGTTCAGGTAGGTGTACTTATGGTTTTCCTGCCCAAAACAGTTTCCGTACTCTGCGAAGGAGTTATCCCTATTACCAACTCGGTAATTGAGTTTGTTCATGAAAAATTCGGCGACAAACGTGAAATTTACGTTGCGGTAGACTGCGCCGCCCTTCTTGGACATCCTTCAGTTATGGCAAGCGCCGTTATTCTCTATCCGCTTTTGGTTGTATTAAGCGTTCTTCTCCCCGGCAACGGGATTATTCCCCTCGCAAGCTTAGCAATAATTCCCTACTGGTGCGGCGCCATCGCTCCGTATCTTAAAGGCAATGTTTTCCGCATTGTACTTTTCTCCCTTATTTGGGCAATTCCGGTAACCTATTTTGCTACCATGCAGGCTCCAATTCACACATTGGCCATGGCAAAAATGGGCGGCGATGCGTCAACACTCACAAGCTGCTGGGATGTAGCCGGCGATCCTCTGGGTACAGTCATTACTCAGGCGTTCAGGGCATTTGTAAAGTAAGGTATAAGTAATGCTCACGGTAACCGAAGAAAACGTTCTGGTTAACGTTGAGGCGGACAGCAAGGAGGAGGTCATCCAAATCATGGTTGACCTCCTTGTTAAAAACGGTTTTGTAAAACCAGAGTATTACGACATCCTTATTTCGCGGGAGGAAAAGTATCCAACCGGGCTTCCCACAGAAGGTGTTCAGGTAGCGATTCCCCACGGCTGTTCGGAAGGGAGTGTTTTAAAACCCGCCATTGCGGTCGCAACCCTTGCCCGCAAGGTAATTTTCGGGAACATGGCTAACAAAGAAGAAGCGCTGTCCGTCGGAATTGTTTTCATACTCGCACTGATAAGCGAACATGAACTGGCCGGAGATCTGACCAGGGTTATGAGTATATTCTCTGAAGGGGATCTGTTGAGCAAAATATACGCTGCCAAAAACGGAACGGAAGTCGTAACATTGATGAGTAAATCACTTACAGAAGATCAATGAGGCTTTCCGCTGTTTTTTCCAAACTAAAAGAAACGAACAAAAATCCTCCGCAGGAAAAAAAAACAAAAAAAGTATTAATCGCGGGAGGCTTGTGCGGCCCGACCATGATGATGGCGGCAGAAAAAATTGAAGAAGAATGTACGTTACGCAGAATAAGGGTTAATATTAAAATTCACAACCTGTGGGAATCCCATTATCCAGGAGAAGGGTTCGATGTAATAATAGAAATGTTCAAGTTCTTTGAAAACGAAAAATGTCCCGTTATTGGCGGCAAACCATTTATTGTACACAGGGGCGAAAAAGAACTGGTAAAGGAAATTGTGGATTTACTTGGCGAATAATTCCGGAAAAAAAACAGGATAAAAAACAATGACTAAAAAAATCTATGCGGATCATGCCGCGACAACTCCCCTGGACAAGGAAGTTCTGGAAGCCATGCTTCCATTTCTGAACGAAAGTTACTATAACCCATCTGCTCTTTACCCTGAAGCAAGAGCTGTCAGGGCTGTAATAGAGAAAGCCCGTTCGGATCTGCTGGACTTTATTGGCGGCAGCCCGGACGGCCGGATCATTTTTACCGGCAGCGGTACGGAAAGCGTAAACATGGCGCTGCATTCGGCTGTTTTCGGTTTCCGCCGAAAAACCAAATTACGTATACTTGTTTCTGCAGTCGAACATCATGCCGTTTTAAACTGCGCTCATTCCCTTGAAAACGAAGATATTGTTGCAGAAGAACTGCCGGTTGACCGTTACGGAATTGTTTCACCGGATACACTAAGAGAACACATAAAACCTGACGTACGGCTTGTTTCCATAATGTCGGTTAATAACGAAACCGGAGCTATTAACGACACGGCAGCATTATGCCAAATTGCCCATGCTGCCGGCGCAAAGTTTCATACCGATGCCGTACAAGCTTTGGGCATAATGCCCATAACTGCAAAGAACATTGGGGCCGATTATATAAGTTTTTCAGCACATAAAATCTACGGTCCAAAAGGCATTGGCGCACTGTACGCTGCCCCATCCGCACCGGTTTCTCCGTTAGTGCTGGGAGGAAAACAGGAAGGGGGAGCAAGAGCCGGAACGGAAAACACCGCCGGTATTGCCGGATTCGGCTGCGCAATTGAAATACTGCGCAAACGCCAGGAAGAAGATATTATCCATCTAACAGGTTTAAAAAAGATTTTTCTGGAAGAAATTGCAAATATTCCCGAAATACTAGTCAACTCCCCGCCCAGCGGCGCCCCTCACATTATCAATATCAGTGCTGCCGGAATTGAAGCGGAACCGTGCCTTCTGCATCTGAGTATGGCCGGAATACTTGGATCTATGGGAGCAGCCTGTAATGCTGCATCGGTTGAACCTTCTCATGTGGTGGAAGCCATAGGCGTTCCCGCCGAATACAAACGAGGTACGCTCCGGTTCTCTTTTGGCAGGGACAACACGGAGGAAGATGCAAAAAGAGCTGTACAAGAACTGACATCGGTCCTGAAAAAACTCAGGTGCTAAGCAAACGCTAAAGCGTAACCCAGCTTCCTTTTTCCGCGGAAGCATACGAAGCTTCCAGTAATTTCAGAATATAGGCACCGTCTTCAAAGGACGGACTGGCCGGAGTTCCGGTGTAAACACTATTAAGGAAACTGTAAAAACAATGGACATGGGAACGAAGCCAGCCATGAGGGAATTTTGAAGGAGGAAACGAACCGCCGGGCTTTTCAAAAGACGACATGGTTTCTATCCTTACATAACCACGTTCCCCGCCAAGAGGCTTTTCCTGCGTTTGGTTGTCAAAAAATTCCAGCCAGTTGGGAAAATTCGAATCAAACCGAATGGCGCCTTTTTCTCCGTAAATCTCAAAACGAAAATCGTCGTTGGTACCAGTGTAAATTTTCGAAGCTTCAACCATGCCCTGTGAACCATCGGGCAATTTACAGAGGATCCAGGCGGAATCGTCGGCGTCTATCTTAACCATTTCGCCTTTGGCGTTCGGCCGTTCCGGATATAAAATCCTTGTAGAGGCGAAAATTTCCGAAAAATCTCCCAAAAGATCATGTAAAAGATCTAAAATATGAGAACCAAGATCAAAAAGAACGCCTCCTCCGCCCATTGCCTTATCCTGTTTCCAGCCTATGGGTTTGTTTTTGGCAATGGACCCCGAGTGAAGGTACGCCCCATGAAAACTCATGATCTTTCCGATCCTGTCTTCGGCAATAAGCTGTTTTGCCCTCATAACGGCAGGGTAGAAACGGAACTGGTGGGCCACTTGTGCAACAAGGCCTGATTTTTTCCAGGCATCCGATACTTCCAGCGCTTCTGTATAATTGGCAGCCAGGGGCTTGTCCGCATAGATATGTTTTCCCGCAGCCAGGGCGGCAAGTATGTTTTCTTTGTGAAAAACATTGGGCGTACTGATCGTAACCACATCAATATCTTTTCGGGACAAAAGTTCATCCAGATTGGAAGTTGCAAGTTCAAAACCGTTTTTTTCTTTCATTGATAGAGCAGCGTCAAGGTTGGAGTCACATACCCCAACCAAACAGGGGAGGAACGGGATATTGTCATAGTAAAGAGGAATGGTTTTTGCCCCAAAACTGTGAGTCTTTCCCATGAAACCGCATCCGATAATACCGATACCAATCTTTTTCATTACAATCCTCAAAGAATCTGGCAGAATTCTACTTTTTCCTTATTGGGCCCTTCTATATTGAAGCATTTAATTCCTTTGGACCAGAATGGCAGACTTATAATTTCATCACTCAAAAGATTAAAGCCTTCTTTTTTAACAAATTCCCAGGCTGCTCCAATATCATTGACATCCAGGGCAATATGATCCACCGCACCGGATTTCATGGCAGCCTCATTGGAATCATAGGTCTCAATTACCAGGTTCTTCAATTTCAGGAAGCAAACTTTACATTTGGCATCTTCCAGATATTCTTCCCGGATAAGTTCAAAACCAAGTTTCTTGTAAAAATCTACTGTAGCATTAAGATTGGAAGATGGTATTCCAATATGCTGAATACCCGTATAAAAATCGTTTTCCATAACCTTCTCCTATTTAAAAGGGTTTTCACCGGGATACAACATTCCTGCAGGCTGATTAAAAGAAATGTCCTTAATACCAAGATAGTCAAAAACAGAATACAGAGCTTTCCCATGTTTGCCAAAAGTAACAGCCCCGTGGTGCGGAAAACGTTTACCAATAAGAACATAACGGTAAAAACGAGCTAAATCAGAAATTGCGATTACACCTATTCCACCGAACGAATGCGTCTGAGCCGGAAGTACCTCTCCCTGAGCTATATACGCACGCAAATTTGTATCATGGGCGCTTTGCAACCGGAAAAAGGTTACGTCACCCGGAGCAATATCTCCTTCAAGCGTTCCTCTGGTAAAGTCGGGTGTTCCGCCTTTTTCCAAAATCCGGTTCAGGATTAACTGGAATTTTAGCGAAGTATTTTTTTCTTTCCGCAGTTTACACAAAGGGGTATTACCACAATGGAAACCCAAAAACAAATCGGTAAGTACATAAGGGTATTTCCCTTTTACTTCTCTGGTGTACATATCTTCCGGTACGGAAGAGTCAAGATCAAGAAGGGTTACAGCATCGTTTGAAACACAAGAACCAATATATTCACTTAATGCTCCGTAAATATCAACTTCACAGCTTACCGGCATGCCCCGTGATGCAAACCGGGAGTTAACATAGCAGGGAACAAAACCAAATTCCTGAGGGAAAGCCGGCCAGCATTTATTTGCAAAGACAACATATTTTCTGGATCCCTTGTGTTCCTCGGCCCAATCCAATAACGTTAATTCAAACTGTGCCAGCCGGGGAAGAACATCCGGGAATGGATTTCCTTCCGCCAGTTCCTTTTCCATATCGCGGACAACTTCCGGAATGCGCTTATCGTCAGCGTGTTTTTTGAAAGCGATCATCATATCCAGTTCCGAATTTTCTTCTACCTCAACGCCCAGATCGTATAAACCCTTAATCGGTGCATTGCAGGCAAAGAAATCCTGAGGACGGGGACCAAAGGTAATAATCTTAAGTGAAGAAAGGCCGATAAGCGCCCGTGCCACAGGAACAAAATCGGCAATCATGGAAGCAATTTCATCCGGGGTGCCAATCGGGTATTCGGGGATGTATGCTTTTATGCTGCGTAATCCCAAATTGTAGGAACAATTAAGCATTCCGCAATAGGCATCGCCCCTGTCGTTCATTAAAGCATCTGTACTGTCTTCTGTATGACCTACAAACATCGCAGGCCCCTGAAAATACTGAGCCAGCTGGGTTTCCGGCGTTTCAGGACCGAAATTACCCAGAAACACAACAATCGCATTACATCCGGCTTTTGTTACCTCGTCTACCGCCTTAACCATATCCTTTTCATTTTCTACTCCGGTTTTGGCCTCGTACAGATTTATTCCTTTTTTAAGACATGCCGACACAACTGTAGCCCGCCTGTTTTCCGAAAAGGAAAGTACAAAACAATCTCTGGAAACTGCGATAATTCCCAGCTTAACCTCAGGAATATTATTCATTTTCGTTCCTCCTGTATAATCCCCCGGTTACTAATACGGGACATATATTTTAATATGCTTTTTCTTCCATAAATTTATTCAGGCTCCCGGCATTATCACAGCGGACTACCTGTATTCCGTTATAACGGCAGAACCATTCCAGTTCTCTGACGCAATTACCGGATGTCAGCACCATATGATTGCTTGGTACACTTCTGAATATTTCGTAATGATCAACCGAAT
>Ga0082212_10008171_pt1 | contig 13708 bp, 6 predicted proteins | sample TergutNt197P3_FD_71548 | JGI IMG/M metagenome (GOLD analysis project Ga0082212, IMG submission 71548) | Neocapritermes taracua P3 segment gut microbial communities from Petit-Saut dam, French Guiana - Nt197 P3 | ecosystem: Host-associated > Arthropoda: Insects > Digestive system > Gut ... | reverse complement strand
TTGAACACTTCGGACAGGAATATCTCGCACAGCGTCGTCGGGAGCTGATATATGAGCCTGCCTATCCCAAGGCTTTCATAGCTGATAATAGTTTTTTCCTCGTCAAAAACCTTTCCGACGTCGATGGATATAAGCGCTTCTTTGTATCTGTCCGCCAGCTCGCGCAGATGCCTGGCGGGCGTCCCTATCCCGATGACCGGCTTGAGCGACAGCTCGGATTCCATTTTATGCTCTATCGTCTCCGCGAGATTCAAGAGATATTTAAGATCGCCCGACGCGGGGACTTCCTTCACAAGCGTTATGTCCGTATCGTTTATGGATATCACGAAATCATGCTGTTTATCCGGGAACGCGTCGTACAGGAGATCCACCGCCGACAAGTCGAACGCCGTGCTGTTCCTGACGACCAGGACGCCTCTTGTGACGTCGGAAGCGAAGCGCAGTTCTTTTGCGCGGACGTGTATGTCGCCGGGCAGGATGTTCTCCGTGATGATATTTTTGACGAAAGCGCGTTTGTCGTTGTTCTCCTCGAAGTATATTCCGACTTCGTTTATAGCTATGTACGCCATGATGCAGACGGTCCTCGCGAGATCGTCCTCGCCTTCGGCGAACACGGAGTAGCCTTCGCCCGCGCCCGCCCCCAGCGCTTTGTAAGTTCTCCCGTTGAACTTCGCGGCCTTGTCCTCCCCTTCGTTGAAGAACAATTGCGCGGGGCCGACGCTTGTGCCTATAAGGGACAAGTCGCTGCTGGCTATGACAGCGCCGTCCGGGTCGACGACGCCAAGCGTACGTTTTGTGGCGTCTTTCATCTGGACGATTACTCTCTGGAATATCCTGCTCGACACAGCTCTGACCTCCCCGGCAGCTACGGGCCGCGCCCATAGTATTTTTAACTATGTGAAATATTTACAATGGATTATATACCAAGGCTTTACAAAATTCAATAGCAAAGTCGTAACTTTCTGTAAATACTTAATTGCAATAGTCTTTATTTCAAACTTTTTTGTATATTTTAAACGTTTTTGTAACCATTTCATAAAACCAACAGGGCGTCTTAAAAAGCCGCCCTGTTGGAGTTTATCGCTTTGCTTATAATTACTCGTTTATGCCGATAACTACGCCGGAACCGACCGTGCGGCCGCCTTCGCGGATGGCGAAACGCAGCCCGGGCTCTATGGCTATCGGTGTGATCAGTTCTACATCCATTTCAATGTTATCTCCGGGCATGCACATTTCAACGTCCTTGGGAAGATTGATCACGCCGGTGACGTCTGTCGTACGGAAATAGAACTGCGGGCGGTAGTTGTTGAAAAACGGGGTATGCCGTCCGCCCTCGTCCTTGGTGAGAACGTAGACCTGGCCCCTGAACTTGGTAAGGGGCTTGATGCTTCCGGGTTTCGCGAGGACCTGGCCGCGCCAGATCTCGTTTCTCGCCACGCCGCGAAGCAGCGTTCCGATGTTGTCGCCGGCTTCCGCGTAGTCGAGCAGCTTTCTGAACATCTCTATGCCTGTAACCGTAGTCTCGCGCGGCTCGTCCATAAGGCCGACGATCTGAACTTTCTCGTTCATGTTTATCTTGCCGCGTTCGACGCGCCCCGTGGCCACGGTCCCGCGGCCTGTGATGGTCATAGTATCCTCGACGGGCATGAGGAACGGGAGATCCGACTTGCGCTCGGGCGTGGGGATGTACTCGTCGACGGCGTCCATCAGTTCCTTGATGCAAACAAACTCAGGCGCGTCGATATCCGTGGATTCGGATTCGAGCGCGTCGCGGGCGCTGCCTTTGATGATCGGGATATCGTCTCCGGGGAATTCATACTTGGAGAGGAGCTCCCGGACTTCCATCTCGACGAGTTCGATGAGCTCTTCGTCGTCGACCTGATCCGCTTTGTTCAGAAATACCACGATCGCGGGAACGCCGACCTGACGGGCAAGGAGTATATGTTCCCTGGTCTGGGCCATCGGTCCGTCGGCGGCGGAAATGACAAGTATCGAGCCGTCCATCTGCGCCGCGCCAGTGATCATGTTCTTGATATAGTCGGCGTGGCCCGGGCAGTCGACATGCGCGTAGTGGCGGGCGTCTGTCTCATATTCAACGTGAGCCGTGTTGATCGTGATCCCGCGTTCGCGCTCTTCAGGCGCCTTGTCGATCGAGTCGTACGCCTCGAACTTTGCTTTTCCCTGAAAGCTCAGGTACTTTGTGATCGCGGCCGTCAATGTTGTTTTACCGTGGTCGACATGCCCGATAGTCCCAATATTGACATGTGGTTTTGTTCTTTCAAACTTCTGCTTTGCCATTTTCGATTATCCTCCTATCGATCCAATTGAAAATACGTTTCTTCAATAAATATCTTGAATCCTGTTATTCGCGTGCCATTATATAGTATTCTTTCTGTTTTGGCAACAGTTTTATTTATTACCTCAAAGTACATCCGCGGCGCCCCGTGAACTGTTACGGTCAGGCAGTCGGTCACCAGCGGCCTACGCCTGTTATGGCCTCCTGCAGCGATTTCGGCAGCTCAATGTAGTGGCTGGGTTCCATCGAGAAGTTGCCTCTGCCCTGCGTGTATGAACGAAGCGTCGTCGCGTATCCGAACATCGTGGACAACGGAACCAGCGTGTTTATCTGCGACGCGCCGTGTTTTTGCTCCATGCCGGTGATCTGCCCGCGCCTTGTGTTCAGGTCGCTCATGACGTCGCCGGTGTATTCCTCCGGAACAGTTATAACGACCTTCATGATCGGTTCCAGCAGCACCGGGGAGGCTTTGTGCATCGCCTCTTTAAACGCCATGCTTCCCGCGATCCGGAACGCCAGTTCCGAAGAGTCGACTTCATGGAACGAGCCGTCGTATAATGTCACTTTTACGTCCACGACCTGGTAACCCGCCAGCACGCCTGATGACATGGCGCCCTGAATCCCCTGATCGACCGCGGGGATGAACTCCCTGGGTACGGCGCCGCCGGTTATCTTGTCGATAAACTCGTATCCCTTGCCGGCCTCGTTAGGCTCGATGATTATCTTGACGTGCCCGTACTGGCCTTTGCCTCCGGTCTGCCGCACGTTGCGGACGTCAACATTGGCCGTACTCCGTATCGTCTCTTTATATGAAACCTGCGGTTTGCCGACGTTTGCCTCGACTCTGAACTCGCGCAGGAGCCTGTCGACGATTATTTCAAGGTGCAGCTCTCCCATGCCCGCGATGATCGTCTGCCCGGTCTCCTCGTCGGTGTATGTCTTGAACGTCGGGTCCTCTTCCGTCAGCTTTGACAGCGCGAGCGCCATTTTTTCCTGGCCAGCTTTCGTTTTGGGTTCGATCGCCACGCGGATGACAGGCTCTGGGAACTCCATCGATTCGAGGAGGATCTGCTTTTTCTCGTCGCATAACGTGTCGCCGGTCGTAGTATCCTTCAGGCCGACCGCCGCCGCGATGTCGCCGGCGTAAACGGCGTCTATATCCTCGCGGTGGTTCGCGTGCATCTGAAGTATGCGTCCGAGCCGCTCCCTCTTGCCTTTAGTGGAGTTGTATACCATCGAGCCCGACTCTACGCATCCTGAGTAGACCCTGAAAAACGATAACCGCCCGACGTGCGGGTCGCTCATGATCTTGAACGCCAGCGCGGAAAAGGGCGCTTCCTCTGACGGCGCGCGGCTCTCTTCTTTTGCTCCGGCGAAGCCGACCCCGATCACGTCCGGGATGTCGACGGGAGACGGCAGGTAATCAACGATAGCGTCGAGCAGTTTCTGGATGCCTTTGTTCCTGTATGACGTCCCGCAGACAACGGGTATCATCTCGACCGCCAGAGCAGCTTTCCTTATCGCCGCTCTCAGCGTATCAGCCGGGATCTCGTCCCCTTCCAGGTACTTTTCCATGATCGCGTCGTCGAAATCGGATACGGCTTCCACGAGACTCTTCCTGTACTCCTCGGCAAGCCCGCGCATGTCGGCGGGGATCTCTTCCACTCTCATATCCTGCCCGAGGTCGTCGTAGTATACGTCGGCGTTCATCTCAACGAGATCGACGATACCGCGAAAATCCGACTCCGCCCCAATGGGGAGCTGGATCGGCACGGCGTTCGCCTTGAGCCTGTCGCGCATCATTTTGACAACGTTGTGGAAATCCGCGCCTGTAATGTCCATCTTGTTGACGTATACGACCCTCGGGACGCGATAGTGATCGGCCTGACGCCAGACGGTTTCTGTCTGGGGTTCTACGCCGCCCTTTGCGCACATCACCGCCACCGAGCCGTCGAGGACCCGGAGCGATCTTTCAACCTCTACGGTGAAATCGACGTGCCCTGGCGTGTCGATAATATTGATGCGGTGATCGTTCCAGATACAGGTGGTAGCGGCGGATGTTATCGTTATCCCGCGTTCCTGCTCCTGCGGCATCCAGTCCATGGTGGCCGCGCCTTCATGGACTTCGCCGAGTTTGTACGTGCGCCCCGTGTAGAACAGTATCCGCTCCGTCGTCGTCGTCTTTCCGGCGTCGATATGAGCCATGATGCCGATGTTCCTGGTTTTTTCAAGCGCGTATTGTCTTGGCATAAAGCTCACATCCTTTCAAAGTTACAGTACACGAGCCGCCGAGGATGTACTCTGACTCGTGACTCGTGACTCCTGACTCCTTCGCGCCGTTCAGGCGCGTTTTACCATCTGTAATGCGCGAACGCCCTGTTGGAGTCCGCCATCTTATGCGTGTCTTCGCGCTTCTTAACTGCCGCGCCGGTGCTGTTTGAGGCGTCCATGATCTCGCCGGCAAGGCGTTCTTTCATCGTTTTTTCATTTCGCGCTTTCGCGTAGTTCGTGAGCCAGCGCAGGCCGAGGGTCTGGCGCCTGTCGGCCCTGACTTCGATCGGCACCTGATAAGTCGCGCCGCCGACGCGGCGTGCCTTTACTTCGAGCGTTGGCATGATGTTTTCAAGCGCGGTTATGAATACGTCAAGCGGTTCTTTGCCTGTTTTGTCCTTGATGATGTTGAACGCGCCGTAGACTACTTTCTGGGCGACGCCTTTTTTACCGTCCAGCATAATGCTGTTTATCAGTCTCGTCACCATGACGGAATTATATAGGGGATCGGGTAAAACCTCTCTTTTAGGGACGTTACCTCTTCTGGGCATAACGTACTTCCCTCCTTCATAAAAATGATATCACAGGTACTCCGGAGCGGCTGCCGCCGTCCGGTTCGGGCTGCTTGATCCATTATTTCGCTTTGCTGGCCTTCGGCCTTTTCGCCCCGTATTTGGAGCGGGCCTGCAGGCGGTCGCTTACGCCCTGGGTATCAAGCGTGCCGCGGATAATGTGGTAACGTACGCCCGGCAGGTCTTTGACGCGTCCGCCGCGGATCATGACTACCGAGTGTTCCTGCAGATTATGTCCGACGCCGGGGATGTAGGCGGTCACTTCATAGCCGTTCGTCAGTCTGATACGGGCTATTTTACGCAGCGCGGAGTTCGGTTTCTTCGGCGTAGCAGTTCTGACCGCGGTGCATACTCCGCGTTTCTGCGGGGACGAGAGATTCGTTTCTCTGTTTCTCAGAGTGTTCAATCCCTTTTGCATGGCCGGGGAATTTGACTTCTTTTCCTGTGTTTCCCTGCCTTTTCTGACCAATTGATTAAATGTCGGCATTATTTCCCTCCTTTCCTCATACTGTATGACACAACCTAAAATAATAGCATATCCAAGGTTGAACGTCAATAAATATTTGAATTTGACATAAAACTGCAATAGTTGCGCCGGTTACTGTCCACCAAGGGCTGCGCGGTATGGTTTTTTTGTTGAGGGAATACCGGTGAAAAGGCCGGTAGCTGACTAGCGAACCAAAGGTTCGCGAACAACAAAAACCATGCCACGCAGCTCTGCAAACGGGCTGCCCCCTGAATAGTATCCTCTACAGCGCGTTGCCGGAGCCGAGCAAGACTGACAGGTCAAGATCGTCGTCCTCGAAGTCGCCCTCGGCTATGCCCGAGTACGAATCGCCGGGCTTGTCGATGTCGCTGTCGAACTTGCGGTACAGCGCCAGTCCGCTGCCGGCGGGGACGAGCTTGCCTATGATGACGTTTTCTTTCAGCCCGATGAGCCTGTCGACTTTACCCTTTATCGCGGCTTCGGTCAGCACCTTTGTCGTCTCCTGGAACGAAGCGGCCGATAGGAACGACTCGGTCGCCAGCGACGCTTTTGTTATCCCCATCAGAAGCGGAGTCGCCGCCGCGGGCTGCAGCTCCGTCTCGCCCGAGGCGATCCTTTCGCCGATAGCCTCGTTAGCCTGTCTGTACTCGTTGAGATCGACAGTCGTACCGGACAGAAGGTCGGTGTCCCCGCCTTCTTCGACCTTGACTTTCCTCATCATCTGGCGGACTATCACTTCTATATGTTTATCGTTGATATCGACGCCCTGCTGGCGGTAGACCCGCTGTACTTCGGTTATAAGGTAAACCTGCGCGGCCGCCTTTCCGAGTATCCGCATGACGTCGTGCGGGTTGAGCGCGCCGTCGGTGAGCCTGTCGCCGGCATTCACTACGTCGCCGGACCGGACTCTGATACCCGCCGAGTACGGGGTCTGATATACCTTCGTCTCTCCGAGCTCAGCATTTGAGATCGAAATAGCGACTACGGCGTTTTTCCGGGTTTCCTCGACTTCCACGGTTCCGCCTATATCAGCGAGTATCGACATCTTCTTCGGCTTGCGCGCTTCAAAGAGCTCCTCGACGCGCGGAAGGCCCTGCGTTATATCGTCTCCCGCCACGCCGCCGGTGTGGAACGTCCTCATCGTGAGCTGCGTGCCCGGCTCTCCTATAGACTGCGCGGCGATGACGCCTACGGCTTCGCCGATCGAAACCGTCCCGCCCGTCGCCAGATTGATCCCGTAACACTTCGCGCAAATACCGCTGAACGCCTCGCAGTCCATAACCGTGCGTATCTTGACCGAATTAATATTATGTTCGCTCAGCGTCGCCGCGTCATGCTTAAACAACATCTGATCCCGTGAGAAGAGGACTTCCCCGGACTCAGGGTCAATGACGTCTTCGGAGGGGAAACGACCGTGGATCACGTCGCCGAACGGTTCTACCATGCTGCCGTTCTCTACCAGTTCCGACGCCATAATGCCGTCGTGGGTGCCGCAGTCGTGCTCGCGGATGATCACGTCCTGCGAAACGTCGACAAGGCGCCTGGTAAGATAGCCGGAGTCGGCCGTCCTCAGGGCGGTGTCCGCAAGTCCTTTTCGAGCTCCCCTTGAGGAAACGAAGTACTCGAGGACTGTAAGGCCTTCGCGGAAGTTCGCCTTGATAGGTATCTCTATCGTCCGGCCCGCGGTGTTCGCCATCAGCCCGCGCATGCCGGCAAGCTGCCTTATCTGGTTCATGCTCCCGCGCGCTCCGGAGTTTGCCATCATGTAAACGGGGTTGTACTCATTGAGCGTATCGGTCAGCGCGTCTGTGACGTCTTTCGTCGTTTTTTCCCATTCCCTGACGACAAGGCGGTAGCGCTCCTCGTCGGTGATGAAACCGCGCTGGAACTGCTGCTCGATAGCTATGACCTTCTGCTCGGTGTCCCTTATGAGCTTCCACTTGACTTCGGGCACTGTCATGTCGGAAATCGATATCGTTATCGCGCCTTGTGTCGAGTATTTGAACCCGAGCGTTTTGATATCGTCAAGAACCGTCGCGGAGCGCGTAAAACCGTGCTTTGAAATGCAACGTTCGATGATCCCCTCCAGCTCGCCTTTTCTGGTACGCTCGTTGATCTCATAATCGAACATATGCTCCGGGTCCGACCTGTCGACAAAGCCGAGGTCCTGCGGTATCGGTTCGTTGAAAATTATCCGTCCTACTGTCGTCGGGATGATCCGGCTTTCAACGACGCCGTCAATTTCTTTCGTAATACGGACGTTTATCGGGGCGTGGATGCCCACGTCGCCGCACTGATAGGCCATGAGCGCTTCATTCGGGGATACAAAGCTCTTATTCGCGCCCGGCTCGTCGTCGCGCATGAACGTCAGGTAATACGCTCCGAGGATCATGTCGTGCGTCGGGACCGTAACGGGCTGGCCGTCCTTGGGGTGGAGCAGGTTGTTTGCCGACAGCATAAGTATCCTGGCTTCCGCTTGCGCCTCAGCGGACAGAGGCACGTGGATCGCCATCTGGTCGCCGTCAAAGTCCGCGTTATACGCAGAGCAGACAAGAGGGTGCAGTTTCAGCGCGCGTCCTTCGACGAGTATGGGTTCGAACGCCTGAATGCCCAGCCTGTGAAGCGTCGGCGCTCTGTTAAGCAGCACGGGATGCTCCTTAATGACGACTTCAAGCGCGTCCCAGACCTCCGTCAGGCCTCTGTCGACCATTTTTTTCGCCGACTTGATGTTATTCGAAATGCCGTCCTCGACAAGCTTTTTCATAACGAAGGGACGGAAGAGCTCGATCGCCATTTCTTTCGGGACGCCGCACTGGTACAGCTTCAAGTCGGGCCCGACGACAATGACGGAGCGGCCGGAGTAGTCGACCCTCTTGCCGAGCAGGTTCTGCCTGAAGCGCCCCTGTTTTCCTTTGAGCATGTCTGAAAGCGACTTCAGCGCGCGGGAGTTCGCGCCCGTGACGGCCCTGCCGCGCCTGCCGTTGTCGATAAGCGCGTCGACGGCTTCCTGAAGCATCCTCTTCTCGTTTCTGACGATAATGTCGGGCGCGTTTAGCTGCATGAGCCTTTTCAGGCGGTTGTTGCGGTTTATGACGCGGCGGTAAAGATCGTTGAGGTCGGAAGTCGCGAACCGCCCGCCGTCAAGCTGCACCATGGGGCGGATCTCGGGAGGGATGACCGGAAGCACTTCTATGACCATCCAGGTCGGATCGTTTCCGGAGAGCCTGAACGCCTCGACGACTTCCAGCCGCTTTACCAGCTTTGCCTTCTTTTGTCCGCTGGCCTCGCGCGCTTCCGCTTTAAGCTGTTCGGAGAACTTTTCCACGTCGATATCCGCCAGCAGATCGCGGATCGCCTCCGCGCCCATACCGGCTTTGAAATCATATTCGTATTTTTCCCGCATTTCGCGGTATTCTTTCTCAGTAAGGATCTGATTTTTATGAAGCGGCGTGTCACCCGGGTCTATGACAATGTACGTCGCGAAATACAGCACTTTCTCAAGCACCCTCGGCGTCAGATCGAGCAGCAGCCCCATACGTGAGGGGATACCCTTAAAGTACCAGATATGCGACACTGGCGCCGCAAGCTCGATATGGCCCATGCGTTCGCGCCGCACGTTCGACTTTGTTACTTCGACGCCGCATCTGTCGCATATCTTGCCTTTATAACGTATCTTCTTGAACTTGCCGCAGTGGCATTCCCAGTCCTTCGTAGGGCCGAAAATCTTCTCGCAAAACAGCCCGTCGCGCTCAGGCTTCAGCGTCCTGTAGTTGATGGTCTCCGGTTTCTTGACTTCGCCGTGCGACCAACTGCGTATCCTTTCCGGGGACGCGAGTCCGATCTGCATCGCCTCAAAAGGTAAGAAGCTCATTATTCGACCGCCTCCTTTACATCGTCTGCCGCTATCTCAATATCCTCCGCTTCGTCCTCGCCCGCGGGGTCTTCATAGTCGAACATATCCTCGTAATCTTCCCCGTCTCCGATATCTTCGTCGTCCTCGTCGTCGAGGTCCAGTTCATAAACCTCGTCCGCGTCTTCTATCGTATATCCGCCGGTCGCCGTATACTCTTCTTCGCTGCTCTTATAATAACTGCGGTCGCGCATGTTGTCGCTTACGTCGTCGCCGTCGTCTCCCCGCAGTTCGATCTTCATTCCGTTTTCGTCAAGAACGCGGACGTCAAGGCATAGCGACTGCAGTTCCTTCACAAGAACTTTAAACGACTCGGGTACGCCGGGTTTCGGAATATTATGCCCCTTTACTATCGCTTCGTACGTCCTTACCCTTCCGGTGACGTCGTCGGACTTGACGGTAAGTATCTCCTGAAGCGTGTACGCCGCGCCGTACGCTTCGAGCGCCCAGACTTCCATTTCGCCGAAACGCTGGCCGCCGAACTGCGCTTTTCCGCCGAGCGGCTGCTGCGTCACGAGGCTGTACGGGCCCGTCGACCGCGCGTGGATCTTGTCGTCTACAAGATGGTGCAGTTTGAGGAAGTACACATACCCGACGGTAACGGGGCTGTCAAACTGTTCGCCTGTGCGCCCGTCGTACAGGACGCTCTTGCCGTCTTCGCTCAGTCCGGCCTGTTTCAGCGTGTCCCATATGTCCTGCTCGTTGGCGCCGTTGAATATGGGCGTCGCCACCTTCCAACCAAGCGTTTTGGCCGCGTATCCGAGGTGGACCTCAAGGACCTGGCCTATGTTCATCCTCGACGGGACCCCAAGCGGGTTGAGGATGATATCCAGCGGCGTTCCGTCGGGCATGTAAGGCATATCCTCCTGCGGGAGTATACGCGAAACGACGCCTTTGTTACCGTGCCGTCCCGCCATCTTGTCCCCGACGCTTATCTTTCTCTTATGCGCGATATAGCAGCGTACGACTTTGCTGACTCCCGGATTGAGTTCGTCTCCGTTTTCGCGCGTGAACACTTTTACGTCCACTACTATGCCGCTCTCGCCGTGCGGTACTTTCAGAGACGTATCCCTGACCTCGCGCGCCTTTTCGCCGAATATGGCCCTCAGCAGCCGTTCCTCGGCAGGAAGGTCCGTTATCTCGCCTTTCGGCGTAACTTTTCCGACAAGTATATCGCCCGCCTGGACTTCCGCGCCGACGCTGATGATGCCCCGTTCGTCAAGATAACGCAGCGCGTCTTCGCCGACTCCGGGGATGTCCCTCGTGATCTCCTCGGGCCCGAGTTTTGTGTCGCGGGCGTCGATCTCGTGTTCTTCAATATGGATCGAAGTAAAAACGTCGTCCATCGCGAGACGCTCGTTTATGAGTATGGCGTCTTCGTAATTGTATCCTTCCCATGTCATGAACCCGACAAGGATGTTCTTCCCGAGCGAAATCTCCCCCTCGCATGTCGACGGGCCGTCCGCGATTATGTCGCCCTTGCTGACACGGTCGCCTGCGGTCACGATAGGCCTCTGATTTGTGCATGTGCCCTGGTTGCTGCGCGCGAACTTGGTCAGGTAATGATCGACGGTCCCGTCGTTATCGTAGTTGACGGTGATCCGCGTCGACGAAACGTATGTCACATCGCCGTCGTCCTGCGCCGCAAGCACAACGGTAGAATCCACGGCGCATTTATGCTCGATGCCTGTGGCGACTATGGGCGCTTCCGGTATCAGCAGCGGGACCGCCTGGCGCTGCATGTTTGCGCCCATCAGCGCGCGGTTCGCGTCGTCGTTTTCAAGAAACGGGATCATGGCGGTCGCTATCGACACCATCATGCTGGGCGACACGTCCACAAAGTCGATCCTGTCCCGGCTGACTTCAATTATCTCGTCGCGGTGGCGGCATGTTATGCGTTCGCTCATCAGGCGCCCGTTTTCGTCGACGGGTTCCGTCGCCTGCGCGATGATGTACTGGTCTTCCATATCCGCGGTAAGGTATACGACTTCGTCCGTCACGATCTGCGTCGCCTTATCGACCCTCCGGAAAGGCGCGATCATGAAGCCGTATTCATTAACGCGGGCGTATGAAGCAAGATAGGATATCAGTCCTATGTTCGGACCTTCAGGCGTTTCGATAGGGCACATTCTCCCGTAATGGCTGTAGTGCACATCACGAACGTCAAAGCTCGCGCGTTCGCGGGACAGCCCGCCGGGGCCGAGAGCCGAAAGGCGCCGTTTATGGGTCAGCTCCGCAAGCGGGTTTGTCTGATCCATGAACTGTGATAACGGGGATGACCCGAAGAATTCTTTGATCGCGGCCGTCACGGGCCGTATGTTTATCAGGGATTGCGGAGTTATTATGTCAAGGTCCTGCAGAGTCATTCGTTCGCGGATGACGCGTTCCATCCTGGAAAAACCGACGCGGAACTGGTTTTGAAGCAGTTCGCCGACGCTTCTCATGCGCCTGTTGCCGAGATGGTCGATATCGTCGGTATCCCCGACGCCGCGCGCGATGCAGTTGAGGTAGTTGACCGACGCGAAGATATCGTCCGGTATGAGGTGTTTCGGTATCAGCAGGTCAGTCTTTTCGCGTATAGCGTCTTTCAGCTCTTCGCCGCTGTACTTTTCGAGCAGTTCCCTTAGTACAATGAACCTGACTCTTTCTTTGATACCGAGTTCGGCCACCGGGTCAAAATCGACAAAACCGTTAAGGTAGACCATGCCGTTGGAAAAGACCTTTACGTCGCGACCGTCGACCAGCACGTACGCGTCGTTGACGCCTCGCGCGTCGAGCTCTTCGGCGCGCGCGCGCGTCAGGCGCTCACCCGCTTCGGCGATGATCTCGCCGCTGAGCGGGTCGGCAACGGGCCGCGCGAGCGTCTGCCCCGCGAGTCTCGGCCAAATAGCGAGTTTCTTGTTGAACTTATAGCGGCCGACCGTGGAAATGTCGTAGCGCCGCGAGTCGAAGAACAGGTTGTTGAGCAGCGTCTGCGCGCTGTCAACAGTCGGCGGATCGCCCGGGCGCAGCCTTCTGTACAGCTCGATGAGCGCTTCTTCGCCGGAACGGCAGGCGTCCTTTTCGAGCGTCGCGTTTATACGCTCGTCGTCGCCGAATATCTCCTTCAGCTGCTCGTTTGTTTCGGCGCCGTTTTCCGCGCCCGCCGCCGAAAGACGCGCGTAAGTATGCTCGCTCGGCATCCCTATCGCGCGTAAAAGCCATGTCACAGGCAGTTTTCTGTTTTTGTCCACGCGGACATAAAAAGTCTCCGACGCGTCTGTCTCGTATTCAAGCCAGGCGCCCCTGTACGGGATCAGCGTAGCGGCGTAAATCGCGATCGTTGTTTTAATGTCCGTCTTCTTCTCGTAGTATACGCTGGGCGACCTGATTATCTGGGAGACGACTACGCGTTCAGCTCCGTTGATGATGAATGTGCCTGCGTTAGTCATGATCGGGAAATCGCCCATGAAGATTTCCTGCTCTTTGATCTCTTCCGTCTCTTTGTTGCGCAGACGCACACTGACTTTTATAGGCGCGGCGTATGTGGCGTCCCTCGCTTTGCACTCCTCGACCGAGTATTTCGGGTTCTCATTCATATTGTAGTCAATGAATGTCAGTTCAAGGTTTCCCGTGTGGTCTGAGATCGCGGCTACGTCACGGAACACTTCCCGCAGCCCGGTCTTGAGGAACCAGTTGTACGAGTGTTTCTGGACCTCCAATAGGTTTGGCATTTCCTGGATCTCATCGGTTTTGGCATAGCTTTTTCGTATAGTTTTGCCATATATGACATCTTTGGGCACCTGCACCACTCCCGTCTGAAGTAATTTTGGAATAAAAGATACGTCCGGTTCGGTTGTAGAGAATTTCTATTGCGGTATTGACAGAAACTGTCATGCCGTGGTAAAATACCTTGTGAGAATGTCGGAGTTGCATTTGCACACAACAATTCATTCTAACACTGCTGGACATTTCTGTCAAGCTTTTTTTTTTCACTGAGAACATTACGGAAACTAACGGGGGTAACTGTTCAGAGTACAGCCACGGCGCCCCCTGACATAGTAACATACGGGTCACTATTCAGGGGGCATCCGAAAAACACAGGTTGGTTACAGCCAACGCACGAGTACTGCTGTGAAAACGGCATTGTTGCTGTAAATCTGTGTTCTGGCTGTAACCATTGCGAGTTTTTA
>Ga0082212_10008170_pt1 | contig 13709 bp, 9 predicted proteins | sample TergutNt197P3_FD_71548 | JGI IMG/M metagenome (GOLD analysis project Ga0082212, IMG submission 71548) | Neocapritermes taracua P3 segment gut microbial communities from Petit-Saut dam, French Guiana - Nt197 P3 | ecosystem: Host-associated > Arthropoda: Insects > Digestive system > Gut ... | reverse complement strand
CTTACGGATACGATTCGCGTTATTTCATCGAAGGTAACTTCGGGTACAACGGCTCGGAACGATTCGCCATGAAATACCGCTGGGGATTTTTCCCTTCCATCGGAGCAGGCTGGATGGTTTCCAACGAAAGATTTATGGAAGGCGTTAAAGACGTGGTTTCGAGTTTGAAAATCAGAAGTTCATACGGATTGGTCGGAAACGACCAGATCGGATACCTGCGCGACCGTTTCTTTTATCTGTCGCAGGTGAACATGAACAATTCCGTCAGGGGTTATCAATTCGGAACAGACCTGACGGATCGCCTCTCGGGTATATCCGTCGAGAGAGACGCCAATGACTTAGTTACATGGGAAATAGCCAAAAAATTCAATTTGGGTGTGGAAATAACCCTGTTCAAGGATTTGGAAATTTTAGCCGACTTTTTTACCGAGCGCAGGGAAAAGATTCTGCAAACGCGAAGCGATATTCCAACTACTATGGGTTTGATTACCATCCCGCAGGCTAATGTGGGGATTGCCGAGGGTAAAGGCGCTGAAGCCGAAGTAAAATACCAGAAAATTTTCACCCCCAACGTCTGGTTGATAGTGAATGGCAACTTTACCTACTCCGCCGCTAAATATGTACAATACGAGGAATCCGATTTTTCCGAAACGCCCTGGCTATCCAATGTGGGGCTAAAATTGTCGCAGAAAAGGGGATTGATTGCCGAACGGCTTTTTATCGATCAGGAGGAAGTGAACAACTCGCCCAGGCAAGCCTACGGAACTTATGGACCCGGCGACATTAAATACAAGGACATCAACAAAGATGGGCAAATTAATGACAACGACATGGTTCCCATCGGTTATCCTACCACTCCGGAAATTATTTACGGTACAGGATTCTCCTTTGGCGTGTATGGGTTCGATATTTCGTGTTTTTTCCAGGGATCGGCGAGATCGTCATTTTTTATTAGTCCGGCTAATATCACTCCTTTTGTGGACAACTATGTAAGGAGCAATGGTACAAGGGTATATGGGATGCAAAGAGGTCTCATGCAATATATCGCCGACGACTATTGGTCAGAGAGTAACCGTAATCTGGACGCCTTTTGGCCCAGACTTTCTGAATATACAATTGACAACAATTGCCAAACCAGTACGCAGTGGATGCGCAACGGCGCGTTTCTCCGCCTGAAAACCGCCGAGATAGGATATACCATTCCCGAAAGGTTATCCAAAAAAGCGGGTATGAGTATGTTGCGCGTTTACGTGAGCGGGGTGAATCTCTATGTATGGTCGAAGTTTAAAATGTGGGATCCCGAAATGGCAGGCAACGGATTGGGATACCCCTTACAGAGAGTGTATAACCTCGGAATTAATATTAATTTTTAAAAACGTTATAGAAATGAAAAATATAATTCAAAGATTCAACGTCATTGCGAGGAACGAAGCAATCCATAATCTACTGGATTGCTTCACCCTGCGGGTTCGCAATGACGCACGTTACGTTATTGTGGCTTTAACCCTCCTTTGGGGGGTAGGGGGGCTTGTCGGTTGCAATTGGTTGGATATTGTACCCGACGACCTGCCCACTATTGACGACGCGTTTTCCAATCGTGCAACAACCCGAAAATTCCTGTTTACCTGTTATTCGTATTTGCCCAATCCTTCCAGCAACTTAATAAATCACCCTGCTTTTTTAACCAGCAGGGATGAATTTGAATACGGGTCGCATTCGAATATTATCGTTGGACCGGGACCGTGCATTTCAAGGGGTGAACAAAATTCCAATGACCCGTACTTAAACTTCTGGTCGGGAAGGAATGGCGGCACAGCCTTGTTTCGCGCCATCAGGGACTGTAACGTTTTTCTGGAAAAGATTAATCAGCCAAGGGATATTCCTGACGACGAGCGAAAAAGATGGATTGCCGAAGTGAAATTCCTGAAAGCGTATTACCACTTTTTTTTAATGCAGTTGTATGGTCCGATTCCTCTCGTCAAAGAGAACATTCCGATATCGGCGTCTCCCGACGAGGTCAGGGTATTTCGCGAACCGGTGGACGAATGTATTGCTTATATCGTACAACTCATTGACGAAGCGGTAGTTGATTTGCCGCTAATGATCCTGAACAATTACGAGGAAGACGGCAGAATCACACAGCCCATCGCTCTGTCCGTAAAAGCGAAGGCGCTGGTATGGGGAGCAAGTCCGCTGTTCAACGGGAACACCGATTACCGGAACTGGATAGATTCGAGGGATAAACAGTTGATTTCGGATACTTACAGCCCCGAAAAATGGGAAAAGGCGGCAGAAGCGATACAGGACGCCATTGGCGCCTGTCATGCAGCCGGTCATAAACTGTATCAGTTTGATAAAGCCGCAATGGGCGGTAATATAGCCAATATGAATGACAGTTTAGTATTGACGATGCACACGCGAAAAGGCATTTCCGAAAGATGGAATACCGGAATCGTCTGGTCGAGCACCGTGAATTTCTCTGCTGCGCGGAATCTGTTTCCACCCATGTATTCGGACGATTGGTTGATTGGCGCCAGTATAGGTGTGATTGGCGCATCGTTCAACATGGCAGAAACATTTTACACGAAAAATGGCATTCCCATTGATGAAGACCCTGAGTGGAACTATACCGGACGTTATGCGCTCAAAATTTCTACCGTAGAGGCGGGAAACGGTTCGTACATAGCAATAGGGCAACAGACCGCGTCGCTCCACTTCGACAGGGAACCGCGGTTTTATGCAAGTATGGCTTTCGACAGGAGTTATGTTGAAATTGCAACGGCAGCCCAAAATCAGGGGGCGTCATACGCCCCGTTTCTGAGATTACGGGCGTCCGAACCGGGACAATATATGTATCCGCTACCGGGGTATTTTGCAAAAAAGATGATTGCTTATGAAACATCGGCAAGCCAGGGAGCGCAAAGACCATACATAGGCTACGATTACCGGTTTCCGCTGATCAGGCTTGCAGATCTGTACCTGATGTACAGCGAGGCGTTGAACGAAATAAAGGATGCGCCCGACGCTGATGTCTATGAGTGGATTGACCATGTGAGAGCGATTACCGGATTAAAAGGCGTGGTTGCATCGTGGGAAAATTCGATGTATCCTGACCGTCCGAAGAACAAAACAGAAATGCGGAAAATTATCCAACAGGAACGGATGATCGAACTGGCTTTCGAGGGACAGCGTTTCTGGGACGTCAGACGCTGGAAAACAGCCGGAGAACTGTGGAAACAAATTCCCAAAGCGTGGAATTATAAAGGAAACTCCGCCGAAGATTTTTATACTGTAACCGATTGGGTGACCGAACCGCGTAATTTTACGTTCAGGGACTACTTGTGGCCCATCAGCATTAACGACTTGATTGTCAATAAAAATCTTGAACAAACGTATGGATGGTAAATTAATTTTTAAAATCATTGTGATATGAAAAATTCAGTAAAAATTCTAATTTTATTTTTGAGCGTCTGCTCGTTGAATACCTGTAATGAAAAGCAAGAGAACGGCAAAAAACCGGATATGATTGTGGAATATGAAGTTACGCCCATACCCGGAGGAGCAACGATCACATATTCCATTCCTGACGATCCGGATATTCTCTACGTGATGGCTGAATATGAACGAAACGGGGAACCGTTCACCGAACGTTCATCGACCTACAAAAACCAGGTGACTATTGAAGGATTCAATACCCTCGAGCCGGTGAGCGCTACTCTGTACACGGTGAGTCGTAGCGGCAAAGTCAAATCCGATCCGTTACCCGTGGAATTTACTCCTTTGGAATCGCCCATCAGTTTGACTTTCAAATCAACCGAGATCATCCCTACTTTCGGAGGCGTTGTCGTTGTGTGGACAAATACAACAAGAACGGATTTGAACGTATTTTTTATGGTTGATTCGCTCGGTACGCTTGTGGAGAAAGGCGTGGTTTTTTCTTCTTTGGCGTCAGTCCGTCGCTCCTTCAGGGGGTTCGACAATGTAGAAACCACATTTGCCGTGAGATACGAAGACAAATGGGGAAACGTTTCGGATACGTTTTATTTCACCGGAACACCGTTATTCGAAATCGAAATACCGAAACCGTGGATTGATATTCGGGCATTAATTCCATACGACAATACGTCAGTGAACTCCGCAACTTACGCTTTTGAAAAGATATGGAGCGGAATTATCGGAAACAACAGATACCTTTCCGCCATGGGAAGCGCGGGATCTTCAGTTACGTTTGATTTCGGGCAACTGGCAAAACTGAGTCGTATGGCTATATGGCCATATCCTGACCGTAACAGACCTGCCGCAGACGCAATATATCAGCAGGTAAACGTTCTTGAGTTTGAAATGTGGGGAACAGCGCTCTCCCCTTCCGAATTACCTGTGGCAGACCGTCCTTACTGGCTGCACCCGTTTTCGTCAGCACAGCAGGGTCAGAAACTTCCCGATCATACGTTTATGGACGATTGGGAATATCTGGGGCGTCATGCGGTAACGCGGCTTGACCTGCTGGGAGCGACTGACGATGAAATCTTTGCACAGGGAGAGGCAGGGCATCAGTTTGATATTTCTGACCTTTGCGGACCGGTAAGAATTATCCGTTTCTTTCCAATCGCCACATTTGGAGGTTCCCCGCCTCCCAATAACTATTGGCAGATATGCGAATTAGGTTTCTGGGGAGAACTTGTTAATAATCCATAAAAATAATCCATTAAATATGAAAAAGATAATTATATTGTTATTTTTGTCGCTATCGTCCGTCGCCCTCATGGTATCCTGCGACGACATGTATGAAATTCAAAAAAAGTATGCAGACACAGACGAAGTGATTTATCTGGGCATGACCGATAGTTTGGTCGCGTACTCCGGCGTGGGAAAAGTGAAATTGGTGTGGTATGCCAATGCTGACCCCAAGTTGGAGACCACAATGATTTACTGGAATACACGCGAAGACTCCATCGTAAAACCTTTCATACGGCGTCATGCCGGCGTACAAAAGGACTCTGTCATCATTGAAGACCTGGCTGAAGGCGCCTACATTTTTGAACTCATCAATATGAATAAGCGCGGCGAACGGTCATTAACGGCAAGGGTTGAGGGAATTTCGTATGGCGAAAACTTTGCAGCCAACCTCAGAATCCGGTACATCAGAGAACTGTCTTACATCGGATTCGATCCGGTGCAACAGTCGTCCACCGTAAAAATCTCGTGGGGCGAAGCGCCCGAAGGCAGTATCGGCTCAAAGGTAACCTACAGGAATCGCTCCACCGGAGAGGAAATCACAGTGGATGTTGATGCGACGGAAAACGAAACCGCATTGGAAAATGTGGGTAACCGGTTGGGACATCCTGACGACGTCCTGTGTATTTCGTCGGTGTACATGCCTGCCGGAATGATGGACCCTGTTGAATCCCCGAAGAAAAATATTCAGGCAGTATGTTACACGGCTTCGGGCAAGCGCGTTGAAAAGACGTTTTTGCAAAATATCCTTCCTTCAAACGTGTCCATGGACACCACGCTTACGTTCACATACGTCAATCAGGATAAGGTGCTTGTGAACGCCGACGACAACGGTCTTGTTTTTAACTGTAGCCGCGTGGCGGATTTATCGCCGTTGACGCCAAGTACCGCGTTTTACCTGACTATCAACGACGACCTGACAGTTAGCGCTGCGGGGCATTATGCTACATCCCTCAATTTAATTGAGGATACAGGAAGCATATACGATCCGGAAACGCAAGCTCTCGTCCTGAAATATAAAATATCACACCCCGGAGGTTCATACACAGTTGAAGAAACGCTTGTTCCGAAAACCACGCCTGTCGAAATGGAAGCAGCGAAACCTTTTGGCGATGCAAGGTCGGATGATCGCAATGACCAAATGACGTCTCATGCCTCTTACAGGTTTGAACATTTATTTGACAATATTTGGTGGAGTCACCCGACAGTCGGTCCAAACGGTTTATTAACTGCCGCTCCGCTTACCAGCAGTCAACTCACCTTTGAACTTCAGGAAACGATGCAACTTACCCGCATGGTGATGCACCCGAATTTACGTGTCAACGCCACTGATCCCATTGCCGACCTTTATGCCAACGCTAATTTGCAGGAGTTCGAGTTGTGGGGAACTACGGTATTAGACACAGGCAAACCGGCGTCATATTGGGTAAATTCGGCAAATCCCGCAGGCACCTATAAGGAGGATTGGGAATTTCTGGGGATTCATACGGTAGAAAATCTGACTTACCGCGACTGGGGAGTACCTGAAAAAACAGACAGGGCAATCTATGGAAACCATTTTACCATACCCGAAGCAGCGCCCGTCAAATATATCAGATTAGTCGGTCGAAAGAGTGTAAACGCTTATCTTGCTAATCCGAACTATAACCCTTTCGCAATGTATATAGGCGAATTGAGTTTCTTTGGATATGTACAGGAATAAAAACCATGAACGACAAACCTGTCGGATTCAAAACTCCGGCAGGTTTTTGAAATCATAAGACACTAAAACAATGAATCATATATTATTATACGCGTTTTTACTTGTGTCATGTTCTCAATCCCCGACAAAAACAACGGAGCAGGATGCTCAGTTTCCAATAGACACAACGGCTCACGACACAAAAAATCCGATAGACGCGAAAGATCAGGAACCGAAAAAGGAAATCAACGAACATTCCGCAATTGTGTATGGCGCTCTCGGCACTTATGCTACTCCTCCCCGTGCAGCCGATAAAACAGTTGATTTGGAGAAATTAATAAAGGAACTGAAAGACATCAGGGCAAATACATACCATTGGCTGATACGCGACAACAATGACGGTTTGGATGTTGTGGAAAAATTTCTGCCCATAGCCCGCCGCGAAAATATCAATGTTTGGGTCACCATTGTTCCGCCGTCGGAACAGCCGCCGAGAACGGCAAATGGCGTCGGTTATGCGGAACCGTACAGGCTCGACTTTGAAAAATGGGCGGAAGAACTTGCCAAGCTGAGTCTCGCGGAAAAGAATCTTGTGGCGTGGAGTATTGACGATTTTGTACACAATCTGGATTTTTTCACGCCCGAATACATGGAAAAAATCATCAAGGCGTCCAAAGACGTCAATCCCGATTTCTTGTTCATTCCGTGTTGTTATTACCGGCAAACGACTGAGGAATTTGCAGATAAGTATGTTCGGTTTTTCGACGGAATCCTGTTCCCTTACCGCGCTGAATCGGATGGAGCAAATTTGCAAAACCCCCATCTTGTCGGAGTCGAAATCAAAGAGTTACGAAAAAGGCTTAAGGTGAATATCCCCGTTATATTGGACATTTATGCTACGGCACACAGTAAACTGGGCGCTTCATCCGCCGACTATGTCAAAGTCGCCCTGGACAATGGACTGAAAGCAGCCGACGGAGTATTGATTTACACTCATCAGGATCCGGTAAAGTCAGCCGAAAAATATAACATCATCCGAATAGGGTTCACCAACCATTGGCTGGGAGATAATTAAAATAAATTTTTATGAACACAAAATCATATTCAAGAAGAGAATTTATCAGGAAAAATTCCTTGACCGGCTTGGGAATACTTGCTTCTTCGGCAGTGTTTCCTGCAATTACATTTGCCGGTAATAACCCCGATGTTCCGGCTTTGTTGGGCGGTACGCCCGTGCATACGAAGACTTGGCCCGGATGGCCTGTGTGGAATCCCGCAACGGACGAAAAACGGGTACTCGAAGTATTGCGAAGCGGCGTATGGTCGCGGGCAACCGTAACTGCCGAATTTGAACAGAAATGGGCGCAACTCATGGGCGCAAAAAGATGTCTGTCGGTAGTGAACGGCACCAACGCGCTGATAGCGGCGCTTACACAGGCGGGTATCGGCGGAGGCGACGAGGTGATTGTGCCTCCTTATACGTTCATTGCCACGGTGTGCGCAGTATTGATGACCGGCGCCATGCCGGTATTTGCCGACGTTGATCCGGCAACGTTCCAAATCAATCCGAAAAATATCGAAAAGAAAATCACGCCCCGCACACGCGCCATTATGCCTGTGCATATTCTCGGCTTGCCTGCCGATATAGTCAATATCATGGCTATTGCACAAAAACACAACCTTGTGGTAATTGAAGATTCCTGTCAGGCATGGCTGGCTGAAGTCAATCACAAAAAAGTCGGGACATTCGGTCTTGCAGGCTGTTACAGTTTCCAAAATTCAAAGAATATGCCTATGGGCGAAGGCGGCGCTATCGTAAGCGATGACGATGAATTTATGGACAGATGTTTCTCGTTTCACAACTACGGAAACCCTTATGGAAGCGCCGTTGGCGCCGTTGGAAGCGGAACAGCGATGCTGGGAACCAAACTGCGTCTGTCGGAATATCAGGCGGCAATCGGACTTGCACAACTCGTTCGTTTGGAAGACGAAACGACCATTCGTAACGAAAATGCGGCGTATTTGAAATCGAAAATCGAAAAAATTCCGGGTATTGTTCCATACAAACTTTACGATAACGTAACCCGCGCGGCTTTTCATCTTTTTCCCTTCCGTTACAAAAAGGAACAGTTTGAAGGAATGCCGCGTGCAAAATTTTTGAAAGCGCTGCAATCCGAAGGCGTGCCTTGTTCGGGCGGATATACCCCTCTCAATAAGATGCCCTATTTGGGTCATGCTTTTCAAACCAAGAATTTCCAAAAGATGTATCCGAAAGAGATGCTGGATATCAACCGGTACAATGAAGCCAATCAATGTCCCGAAAACGACCGTTTGTGCGATGAAGAAGCCGTTTGGCTGTCGCAAAATCTTTTACTTGCCGGAAAACCGGATATGGATGACATCGCCGCCGCCATTGATAAAATTCAGAAAAACGCCGCTAAACTCAAAGATGCCAAATGAGGAAGTCAAAATACAATATCAGCAGCATGAAAACCTTATTTCTCAAAAGCAACCTTAGTAGCCATAGCGGCGTCATTTCCTCTTTACCTTATTCCCTTATTTTTGTTCTTCTGCTCTTAACATGCTTTGCCACGCCGAAAGTCGATGCGGCGGGATGGAAAGCGGGAATTGCCACAACGGTAATTACCCCCGACGAGAACATCTGGATGGCAGGTTATTCTGCCCGAACCCGGACTGCCGATGGCAAAATACATGATTTGTGGGCTAAAGCCTTGGCATTGGAAGATTCTGTTGGAAACCGTTCCGTTTTGGTAACGCTTGATCTGTTGGGTTTGCCCAAAGCGGTGTCCGACAGAATCCGCGAACGGTTGTCATCGGATTTGGGTTTGACAAAAGACCGTATCATCCTGAGTTCGTCACATACACATTCAGGTCCGGTACTCGTCGGAGCGCTTGTTGATATCTATCCGTTCGACGTTGATAAAGATGAAAGTATCATTCGTTACACAGCCGGAGTGGAGGCAAAAATTGTAAGGCTTGTATCGGATGCTTTTCAAGCGATGTCTCCCGCCGGGTTGTATGCCGGAAATGGGGTGGCGCGTTTTCAGGTGAATCGTCGAAACAACAGCGAACGGACAATCATGCAGCAGACGGAACTAAAAGGACCGAACGATCATGCGGTTCCGGTCATTAAAGTTACCGACCATCAGGGAAACATCCGGGCGATTGTTTTCGGATATGCCTGTCATGCTACTACTTTGGACGGATACGAGTGGTGCGGCGATTATCCCGGATTTGCACAGATAGAATTGGAAGAAAAATATCCGGGCATCGTTGCCATGTTTTTTCAGGGCGCGGGAGCCGACCAAAATCCGATTCCGCGACGAAGCGTACCTTTGGCAAAACAATACGGACAAACGCTGGCGGCAGCCGTCGACAGGACGTTGCAGGAGCCGATGAGGAAACTGTCGCCCGTTTTGCTGGCAGCATATACGGAAGTCGATTTGCCGTTGACCGCTTCCCCGACAAAAGAAGAACTCGCAAAAATCGCCGGACAAACTCAAAATGATTACCATAAGCGTTGGGCTGCACGAATACTCGCGGAAATGGCGAAAGGACAGGCGCCGATTTCATCTTACCCGTATCCTCTTCAAGTTTGGAACATAGGCGATCAACCGTTGATGTGCCTGGGCGGAGAGTTGGTCGTAGAATATGCCATCGGGTTCAAGCGCATTTTCGGGCAGGATATTTTTGTGATGGGATACGCCAATGACGTTCCTGCCTATATTCCTTCGGTCGCTATTCTTAGAGAGGGCGGCTATGAAGGCGACAGTTCGCAGAGGGTATACGGTTTGCCAAGCGTTTGGTCGGAAGAAATCGAACCGTTGATTTATCAGGGAATGAAAGAATTAGCCGTATCGGTTGGCGTAAAGGAAAAATAGACATGTTAAATCGTTAAAAATGAATAAAATGTGTAAAAATAAAATTCGACAACTTACTTCCATGGTAATAATGGCAGTATTTTTTGTGGCCATATCTCAGGAACTGTTTGCATGGGGCAGGACGGAACACGACGCCATCACCCGTATCGCTGAATGTAATCTGAAACCTGCGGTAAAAAAACGTATCGAAAGTTATCTCGGCGGACGTTCAATCGTTTACTATGCCGCATGGATGGACGATTATCGCAAAACGCCGGAGTATCTTTTTTCAGACACATGGCATACCGGAAATGTCGACGGGAATTTTGAAAGCACCGAAGCCATTCATAGGGCCGATGGCGATTGCATTCCGGCGCTGGAAGAGACGATAAAAAAACTCGAGAACTACAAAGCGCTCGATGATTCGACTGTTGCGGTTCATTTAAAATATCTGATACATATTATCGCCGATATGCACTGTCCGGTTCATGTAAAATATGTCAACTGCCCTTCTTTTAATGTCGTTTATAATGGAGAAAAAATGTCCTACCACACCGTTTGGGATAAAGCGATGTTGCGCGATGCTCATACATGGTCATATACCGAATATCAGCAACAACTTGATCGCTGTTCCGCAAAAGAGAAAAAACAGATCATGCAGGGCGCTCCCAGAGAGTGGTTCAGGCAAACGGCAAAGGATTGCGTTGTCATATATGAATGGGCAAAGCCCGATGATACTCTGGGAAAGGATTTTATGAACAAAGCGCACTTTCTGGCCGAAAGCCAGATGCTGAAAGCGGGGTATCGTATGGCATATCTGTTGAATAAGTTGTTTGGATAGAAGTTGAATTAGATATCACATCCCCTGCTTATTTTTCATTTTTCTTTTCCGAAAGAAATAGGTTACTTTGCGGAACTATTTTAAAATATCATGCAACATTCCTGAAATGAAATACGCGCTCAGATTTCCGAACAGGAAGTTATACGGGAAAGTCAATCTGCCCGCATCTAAAAGCATATCCAACCGTTTGCTGATTATCAGGGCATTAAGTCCCGATTGCTTCCCGATCAACGGATTGTCCGACAGCGATGATACGCAGGTGTTACATCAAGGACTGCAATCGAAGTCGGATGTGATCGACATTGGTCATGCAGGCGCTTCCATGCGTTTCCTCACGGCATATTTTGCCGCTACCGGACAGGCAAAAACCGTTACCGGATCCGAACGCATGAAAAACAGACCGATTGGCGATCTCGCAGAGGCGTTGAATCACTTGGGCGCCGGCGTCATCTATCCTGAAAAACACGGATACCCGCCGATACGCACTTCCGGCAAACCGCTTTCGGGTAATTACATTGAGATCAACGGAAATGTGAGCAGTCAGTTCATTTCGGCTATGCTACTGGTTGCCCCTACATTGCCCGACGGTTTAACCATCAGGATCAAGGGCGAACCGGTATCAGCGTCGTACATCAGGATGACTTTGGAACTGATGCAGCAGGCCGGAGTACGCTCTGTATGGGAAAATGGCGTCATCGCCGTTGCGCGGCAGGATTACCGTTCGGAAGGAATGACTGTGGAACGCGACTGGAGCGCGGCGTCGTACTGGTACCTGATGGCGGCTTTGGCTGACGATGCCGGGATACTGCTCGAAGGTATGACGGAGAAAAGTTTGCAGGGCGACGCCATCATTTCGCAAATGGCCTGTGCTTTATGCGTAAAAACGGAATATACTCCCGAAGGCGCCTTCCTGACCAAACACGGGAATAAACGCCCTGCGCTTGAATTAGATTTTATGGATACGCCCGACTTAGTGCAAACGATGGTTGTGGCATGTTGCCTGAACAATATCCGTTTCCGCTTTACAGGAGTACAAACCTTGCGGGTAAAGGAAACCGACCGTATCGCCGCATTGCAGAACGAATTGCTGAAATTAGGCTATTGCGTGAAGGAAAAGGAACAGGGAATGATGGAGTGGAACGGTGAACGCACAGAACCGCAACCGTCGGTTTGCATCTCCACATACCACGACCACCGCATGGCGATGGCATTTGCTCCGGCAGCCATTCATTTGCCGGGGTTGCAGATAGAAGACCCGGAAGTGGTGAGTAAATCGTATCCACACTTTTGGAATGACTTGGAAAAAGTTGGATTTTTGATAGAAAAAGATGATTGTCGAGATTGACCCCAATTCAGGATTTTGTTATGGCGTAGTTCGCGCTATTCGCATGGCAGAGGATGAACTGCAAAACGGGCATACCCTGTTCAGTCTGGGCGACATCGTTCATAACGAACCCGAAGTAGCGCGGTTGAACCGGTGCGGTATGCACACCATCAATCATTGCGATCTGCAACAGTTGCGCCATGAGAAAGTGTTGATACGCGCACATGGCGAACCTCCCGAAACATACCATATCGCTGCCGTAAATCATATTTCCATTGTCGACGCCACTTGTCCTGTGGTGCTCAACCTGCAAAAAAAGGTGCACCGCGCCTATCTTGAGTCTCAGGAAAATAACGGTCAGGTGGTGATCTACGGAAAGCCGGGTCATGCAGAAGTAAACGGACTTGTGGGACAAACAGAAAATAACGCTATTGTGATCAATTCCGAAGAAGAAGTCGGGCTGATTGATGTGAGCCGTCCGGTATACCTCTTTGCGCAAACCACTATGACAATCGAAGGTTTGCAAAACATCCGCGCGGCGATTGTATTACGGCGCGACACAGAACACATCGGAAACGACATTCCGTTTCAGGTCAACGACACCATTTGCCGGCAAGTTTCCAACCGCGAGCCGCAATTAACCGGATTTGCCCAACGCCACGACGTCGTCATTTTCGTCAGCGGAAGCAAAAGTTCCAACGGAAAAGCGCTTTACGAAGTTTGCCGGAAGGCCAATCCCCGCACTTATATGATAGCGACGCCAAAAGATATTGACATGAACTGGTTTGCCGGAGCCGCCAACGCCGGCGTATGCGGAGCGACCTCTACCCCGCGCTGGTTGATGGAAGAAGTAGCGGCAAAAATGAAATCCGCAAGGGTACATTCATGTCTGCTGTCTTTGAGCGTCAAATCATAAAAATTTATTTTGATAAAACAACTTATGACCAAACTCAATTTTTCTCCATACGAAGTTCGCACGAAAACAGAAGGCAAACGGACACTGATATTTGACGGCATCCGCAAAAAATATGTTGCCCTGACCCCGGAGGAGTGGGTACGGCAACATCTGATACATTATCTGGCGACTGAAAAAACTTACCCCGTCGCGCTTATTTCAGTGGAAACGCCTCTGAAATACGCCCGCGTGAATAAACGTAGCGATGTGCTGGTAAACGACCGCAACGGGCAACCGTTGATGCTCATAGAATGTAAAGCGCCCGACGTAGCCATCACACAAAAGGTTTTTGA
>Ga0082212_10006539_pt2 | contig 13709 bp, 8 predicted proteins | sample TergutNt197P3_FD_71548 | JGI IMG/M metagenome (GOLD analysis project Ga0082212, IMG submission 71548) | Neocapritermes taracua P3 segment gut microbial communities from Petit-Saut dam, French Guiana - Nt197 P3 | ecosystem: Host-associated > Arthropoda: Insects > Digestive system > Gut ... | reverse complement strand
ATGGCATCGCCAAGCGTGAGCCGACCGAATCGACCGGCATCCATTGCCGATTTGAGTGCTAGCGAGGAATCATGAAACCGGCTTGGAAAGATGGTTGCCAGCAGGACATTGTTTTTTTTGCAGGCGGCAATGATTTTATTGCACCGCTCTAGTGTAATTTCGAGCGGCTTTTCAACAATGACGTGCTTTCCTGCTTCGGCAGCAGCAACGGCTGGTTCGAGATGTGCTCCGCTCGGCGTACCAACGGTAACAATGTCGATGTTGGTATCCGCCAAGAACGTTGCAAGGTCGTGATAAGGTTTGCAATCTTGATATTGGTCTGCAAGTTTATCTGCCGCTTCGGCTCTGGTGTCAAAGCAAGCGGCAAGCGTTCCGCCTGCCGCTTGGATGGCTTTGGCGTGAAAGTTGGCAATCATTCCACAGCCGATAATTCCGAATTGTTTGGTCATGGGAAACACTGTCTTAAAAAAGTTCCTCCAAAGTGTAATCGAAAACAATCCCCCTGGCAAGTGTATCACGAGAATACACCGCTTGCCGAAATCCGATTCGAGGGGTATAATGACACCTCGTAATCGTTGTTACGTTCTGATTTTTGCTCTCTATAACCATTTGAAATGATTCGATATTTTCGTATTTCGTTGCCGCTTCTCCTTCTTTTCACGGCACTCGGTTGCCCAGAGAAATCGGGAAGACCCCCAATGCCAGCGTCGGAAGTCGTTGTGGAGCCCGTGCTGGTTCGCGATGTTCAACTCTACATCGAAGAGACAGGATTAACAAAAGCGTATGAACGCGTTGAGATTCCCACCAGAGTTTCTGGATTTTTGCAAGAAGTCCGTTACGGTGCCGGCGACATCGTCGCCGCCGGTACGCCGCTCTTTTCTATTCAGCCGGAACAGTACCAAGCGGAAGTCAAAGCCTCCGAGGGGGTGTTGGCTACGGCTCAAGCCAGTCTCAAACTGACAGAGGCAAACCTTGCACGAACACAACGTCTGGTCGGTCAAGGAGCGTCAACTCAAGAGGACTTGGATACCGCTACGGCACAGCGGGATGAAGCAGCGGCAATGGTTATTCAAGCCCAAGCCGCTCTGGACATTGCCCAATTAAACCTTTCCTACACCGATGTTCGCAGTCCGATAGCGGGCAAAGTTGATCCAAGTTCCGTCAGTGTCGGCAATATGGTCGGTCCAACAGGAAACAAATCCATCCTGACAACCGTTGTCGGAATGGACCCGATTTACGTGCTGTTCGACATCAGCGACTCGCAATTCAACAGCATCCGGGCATACAACCGTGAACACAATGAACACGAGGTACCGGCTACCGAAAACGAGGGAGAAACCGTAGTGCAGCAGGACGGTAAGCGCATCAGCAGACTTGAACAATTCCAGATTCCCTTCGAGATGAGTTTAATCGTTGGTTCCGCTCCGGGAACGAACGAGTACCCTTACAGAGGAGTTATTGAAACGTCATACAATACTATCGATGCCTCGACCGGAACGATCACCGTTCGAGGGAAAATTCCCAATGCGGAGTATGTAATCTTTCCCGGTCAGATTTGCCGGGTTCGGATTCCGCTTTGGACGACTCCCGATACAGTACTTGTCCGGCAGGAAGCCATCGGAACGGATATGAACCAACGGTACGTCTATGTCGTCGATGATAAAAGTATCGTCCACCGCCGGGTCATCGAACTCGGTGCCCTCCAAACCGATGGAACCCGAATCGTTACCAAAGGACTCGAAAAGGGAGAACGCTATGTCGTCAATGGGATTCAAAAGGTTCGTGACGGTTCGCAAGTAAAAATCCGTGAGCAATGATCGACCGCTAGCGTACACGACCATTGCCTATTTTTGATAATTTTTTCACTATGAACGTTTCCCATTTTTTTATTGACCGTCCGACTTTTGCCGGCGTGATTGCGCTCGTCTTTCTCCTCGCAGGAGGCGTGGCGTATTATATGCTTCCGGTCGAGCAGTTTCCGAATATCGTGCCGCCAACCGTCGTGATTTCGACCTCCTATCCCGGTGCCAGTGCCGAAACGCTCGTCGAAACGGTCGCTACGCCCATCGAAAAACAGGTCAACGGCGTTGACAACATGCTCTACATGTCAACCTCGTGCACAAGCGACGGAAGTCTTAAGATTACCGTTACCTTTGAAGTCGGTACCGATCCCGATATGGCAACGGTTTTGGTGCAGAACCGGGTCAATGTTGCGCTGCCCAAACTTCCCGACGAAGTTTCCCGGCAGGGCGTGCTTGTCAAAAAGCAATCGCCGAACATGGTAGCGGTGTTGTGTTTCTACAACCCGCAGGACAAGAAGGATTACGAAACCGGCAAGCGGATGACCGCCGAGGAAAAAAGTGCCAGGGGACTTTATCTGGGAAATTTCGTTGCCATCAACATCAAGGATCAACTTGCCCGAGCGAACGGAGTCGGGGATGTGTCGGTCTTCAATCCTATGGATTTCGCCATGCGAATCTGGCTCAATCCTGATCTTCTTGCAGCGCGGCACCTTTCGGTCGGTGAAGTTGTCTCGGCATTGAGAACACAAAACATTCAGGTTGCCTCTGGCAGAATCGGGCAACCGCCGGTTCCTGAAGGAACGAAATATAACATCGCTCTCACCACGCAGGGACGGCTCTCCGATAGCGAAGAATTCGGCAACATCGTGTTGCGGACGGAAACGGACGGCGGTGCTCTGCGATTGCGTGATGTTGCTGTGATTGAGTTGGGATCAAGCAATTATGCGGCGGATTCCATGTTTCAGGGCATTCCGAGCACCATCATCGCGATTTACCAAAATCCCGGTGAAAATGCAATTAAAGTCGCCGAAAATGTACTGAAAATGCTCAAAGAAATGGAAGAAGTCCAAGGGCTTTTCGGCAATGAAATTGCTTATGAGGTCGGATACGATGCGACGCAATACGTCCGTGCCTCGTTGCATGAGGTTGAACATACGCTTATCGAATGTGTCGTGATTGTGATTCTTGTCGTGTTTTTCTTCCTGCAAGATTGGCGGGCAGCATTGATTCCAACGCTGGCGGTGCCCGTGTCGCTGGTCGGTTGCTTTTTCCTGATGTGGATCATCGGTTTCACGGTCAACTCACTCACGCTCTTCGGATTGATCCTCGTCATCGGGATCGTCGTGGACGATGCCATTATCGTCGTCGAAAATACGCAGCGAATCATCGACGAGGAGGGGCTGAAACCCTACGATGCCGCTCGAAAGGCAATGAATGAGGTTTCCGGTCCGATTCTTGCGACTTCCTTCGTGCTGATGTCGATTTTCATACCGACTTCGATGGTTCCCGGAATTACCGGTGAAATTTATCGGCAATTTGCACTGACGATTGCCGGTGCCGTTGCGATTTCGGCAATCTGTGCGTTGACATTCGCACCGGCACTCGCCGCAATCATGCTCCGAAAAAGCAAAGACGAAAATCAGAAAAACTTCCTGTTTCGAGGCTTCAATTATTGCTTCAACGGGTACAGCCGCTTTTATCTCCGTATGCTCAAAGGAGTGATTGCAGTACGCTGGCTCGTGTTGTGTTTCTGGTTTGGAATTTTGGCTGCGATTTACTGTGCATTTATGGTTCTTCCAACCGGTTTTATTCCGAACGAAGACCAAGGGGTCTTTTTCCTCGAAGTCAGGTTGCCCGAAGGTGCCTCCGCAGAGCGAACCAAGAGGGTTTCACAGCAAGTTCAAGCGATGTTGGATGAAGACCTTACCGGAATCCAAGACGTGATGGTTATCAACGGCTTTTCCATACTCGATGGTTCTGCTTCGACCAACTCGGCTTTCGGTATTCTCACCCTTTTGCCCTGGGAAGACCGCTATCCCACGAAGGTTGAGCAGTTCCTCGGCTTGTTCGGCATTTCACCGAAGCAAGGACGACCACGCGGAAGGGAAATGACTTCAAACGCACTCGCTATGAAATGGATGCAACGCTTCATGCACATTCCTGAAGCGGTTGTGATGGTCTATCAACCGCCGCCGGTGGCAGGACTTGGAACTTCGGGCGGAATAGAGTATCAACTGCTTGATCGGGGAAACAACGGAATTGATGAACTCTATAAGGTAGCGCAGGAACTGTTGCAACGGGCAAGGGAAACCGGCGACTTTTCGGCGATCCAAACAACCTTTTCGCCTTACGCTCCCAGATACTATTTGGACATTGACCGCGACAAGGTACAAAAGATGGAAATCTCGCTCGACAGCGTCTTTTCGGCTCTTCAAGGCTATTACGGTTCAGTTTACGTGAATGACTTCAATGCGTTCAACAGTGTGTTCGGTGTTTTTGCGCAGGCTCTCGGTGAATACCGGGATTCGCCGGAAGACGTTTTGAATATGCGGTTCAAAAACTCGGAAGGCAAAATGGTGCCGATGCGCTCCGTAGCGGAAATCCACGAAGTCGTGGGACCGCAACGAATTCCGCGATTCCAAATGTACACGACGGCATACGTTCAGGGGCAACTTGTTCCCGGCGTGAGTACGGGACAAGGCATGCAAACGCTCGAAGAACTGTCGAAAGACTTTCCGCAAGGTTTCGGATTCAACTGGACGGGAATGTCCTACCAAGAAGCGGCAGTGGGAAGCGTGATCGTGATCGTCTTTGCCCTTTGTGTGGCGTTTGCATTTTTAGTGCTTGCCGCACAGTACGAAAGTTGGACTTCGCCGCTGATTATTTTGATGGCGGTGCCGCTTGCTATTGGCGGTGCGCTGCTGTTCGTTGCGCTGCGGGGAATCGATGTGAATATCTACACGCAGGTCGGGTTTATTTTGATGGTCGGTCTCTCGGCAAAGAATGCGATTTTAATTACGGAGTTTGCGACGGAAAATCGTCGGCACGGGGAGCCGGTGGTCCAAGCGGCGTATGAAGCCGGGCGTTTGCGCTTGCGTCCGATTATGATGACCTCCTTTGCTTTTATCCTCGGAATGATTCCCTTGGTAACGGCAAGCGGAGCGGGAGCGGTCAGTCGTCATGCCATTGGAACGCCGGTGTTCGGCGGAGTGCTGACCGAAACAATGATCGGAGTCTATACAACGCCGGTGCTGTTTGTGCTGCTCACGCTTTGGTCGGAAGCATTCGGCAAGAATTTCAGAAAAATGATGGGGAAAGATTCCGAAAAATGAGACCGCCAAGTCTTTTTCGATGGTTGCTTTGTTCCGATTTTACCGATTCTGCCGATTTTACGGGAATTTTATTTAATAAAAATTGCTCTTGACCCGATTTCAAAAAAACAGCAGAATCTACACCCAAGCGGAACGGCGGGGAACCGTCCCCGATGTTCCGAAAACGAAGAAGTACACCCCTAATCACTCACGGAGGAATACAAGTGAAAAAAAATCATTGGATCACGCTGGGCATTGGAATCATGATCGTACTGGGAATCTACGCTGTTCCCGCCATTACCCAACAGCAGCCGCAACGGGCTACACCGGAACTCCCCTTTCGCGTTGCGGTCATTGATGTAGCCCAAGTTATCAAACTACATCCCGAATTCATGCAACGGCAACAAGCACTACAAGATCAGGTTAAACAAGCCGAAGCCGTTTTCCAACAGCGGCAAGAGAAAATCGTTGCCAAGCAAAAGTTGTTGGAAGCCTCGCCGCACCGCCCCGGTTCGGTCGAACACCAACGAATCGTTGATGAAATCCAGGCGGATATGGCAGATTTCGAGAAGGATGCCAAATCCCAGCAACGGAAATTCGCCCTCGACAATTCCAGAATTATGCACGATACCTATCAGGATATCAAGGCGACAATTCAACAATACGCCACTCCCCGAGGAATTGCTCAAATAACGGACTATAGAGACTTCGAAATTAACCCAGCCGACCCTCAAACAGTTGCCGAAGATATGGATCAGCGGCTCGTTTGGTTTGATAACAGGTTGGACATTACGCAGACCATCATCAGTCAGGTTTATGCTGCCCGGGGAATGCAAGTACCAACCCAAACCGCCGCCGGTGCCGGCAACAAATCAGCCGCCGTACCGGCTGGGCAACCCGTAATAGGAGTGCAACTGCAACGATAAGTTTTCACCCCCTCTTCCACTGGGGGAGGGGGCGTTTCGTTTGTACCTACATCAAAAGAAATATCGTTTAACCTTTCCACTAACCATGTCCACCACCATTGATGCCCGTACGCTATTTGCCGGTAAAGTAATCGGCAAATCTTTTCGGAATCAGAACACGATTGCCAAGAGCGTCAGCCTTTCGGGCTTCGGTTTTTGGACGGGTAAAGACGTTACAATTCAATTCCGTCCTGCCCCGCCGAATAGCGGGATCGTTTTTGTCCGCAGCGATCTTGCCGGACAGCCTCGCATTCCCGCCATCGTGGAGTATCGGATTGAAAAACCGCGGCAAACGTCTCTCGTTTGCAAGGGTGCCGGTGTCGATATGGTCGAACATGTTCTTGCAACGTTTGTTGGATTGAGAATTGATAACTGCGAAATCTGGACGAATCAACCGGAAATACCCGGTTTTGACGGTTCAAGCCAAGTATTCACGACGGCACTGAATGAAACGGGGATCGTTACCCAAGATGTGAAACGTCCCATTCGGATTGTAACGAGAGCCTTTCATCTCGGCGACGACCAAACGAACATTGTCGTAACGACCAATCGCCGTGGAACCTGTGATTTCAGATACTTGCTTGTCCCCGGAGAAAAATATCCGCTCAAACCGCAACGGTGTGAGTTTGAACTTTCTCCAAAAAACTTCTGCGACGAATTGGCACAAACCCGAACGTTCATTGCCCAGTATGAAGCCGAGGCACTTCTTGCCCAGGGACTTTGTCAGCGAGTCACACCGCAAAACGTGTTGGTTTTGGCGGAAAAGGGACCTATCGAAAACAGTTTTCATTACGAAAACGAATGCGCCCGGCACAAAACGTTGGATATGGTCGGCGATTTTGCTCTGCTCGGTTGCGACCTGGTCGGAACGTTCGAATCATGCCGTGGCGGACACTCTCTCAATGCCGAATGTGTCCGGCAATTGTTCGACAAAACAATGCTGCTCAATACGGAAAATATCATCTTGCCGATGAAAGAGCGGAATTTTTTTCGTGATGTCGCATGAGAGAAAACAAAAGCCGGAATGAAACGAAGTGAAATGACGGTCGGACACAAGGACAACACAACGAAAAAGGAGTTTCACGAATGCTAAAAATAGGAATTATCGGTGCTGGACGGTTAGGTTCTTTTCATGCGGACAAAGCCGTTGCCCATGCAGGTGTGGAGTTGGTCGGGGTCGCCGATCCTAGTTACACAGCAAGGAATACTCTCGCCAAAAAACATAACGTTCGTGCATTTGATGCGTTCGATGAAATGTTGCCTTCTGTTGATGCCGTTATTATTGCTTCGCCGACGTTTTTGCATTTCGGCATTGGAAGTGCTTGCCTCCAAGCAGGTAAACATGTGCTGATGGAAAAGCCGTTGTGTGCATCGCTTACCGAAAGCCGAAAATTGGTCGAACTTGCCGCACAGCACCGGCTCGTCTTGCAAGTCGGGCATGTCGAAGAATTCAATCCTGCTTGGATTGCAACAAAAAAATCAATTCGGAACGACTTGATGACAGGCGAACCGATTTTGATTGATGCCGTCCGAACAAGTGGTTATACATTCCGCAGCACCGATGTCGGTACGGTGTTCGATATGATGATTCATGACATTGATTTAGTGCTGTCGCTTGTTGCGTCTGGTGTCTTTTCGGTCGATGCCATTGGATTCCATGTCGTCGGCGGACCGAACGAAGATGTCGCTCACACGCGGCTTAGATTTGAGAATGGTTGTGTGGCAAATTTGTTTTCGTCCCGTGTGGCAGCGCAGCCTGAACGAAAAATGCGGATTACAACGGCAACGGCAACAGCAATGGTCGATTTCGGAACAAGAACCACTACGTGCCACCGTGCCGATACAACGGTTTTGAAAGGACAATTTTCTCCGAACAATGTCTTGCCTGAAACGGTATCTTTATTGGCACCAACGTTCATGAAAGATGCTTTTACGCTAGACTCGACAACCCACGATGCCGTTGATGCGTTGGCGGCGGAGTTGGATGATTTTGTTCTGTCGATTCAGACCGGCAAGACTCCCCGTGTGTCCGGCAGTCGGGCATTGGAGGCAGTGTCCGTCGCGGAAACGATTGTTCGCTCCATTTTCAAGAGCGGTATGCACAGCCACTGTATCCGACGTGTTGCGTAACGAACCGCTTCGCTTGCACTTGCGGTTCGTGCGAAAAACGACTAAAATACACTGACTTTGTGTGAGCGTATCCTAATCGCCATTCCCCAGCATGCTGAAATCAGCCCGCGACATTGACCGAATGAGAAAAGCGGGGCTCTACGTCTGGCATGCTCTGCAAATTGCCGAAAGACTGATCTGTCCCGGCATTACGACGGGAGAAATTGATGCCAAAATCGAGCAGTTTTTTGATGACCATCACGTTGTTCCCTTATTCAAAGGCGTACCTGGCAAAATACCCTTCCCGGCGGTAACATGCATCAGCGTCAACGAGCAGGTCGTTCACGGCATACCGGGCGACAGAGTTCTGCGGGAAGGAGACATCGTTGGAATCGACACGGGTTGCAAACTGTTAGATGCCGGTTCACAAACCAAAGGTTGGTGCGGAGATGCCGCTCGAACTTTTGCCGTCGGAAAAATCACCGCCGAAAAACAGCGACTCATGGAAGTTACCGAAGGAATGTTGACCATTGCGATTGAGGAGATGGGCAAGGCGGCGAGTTGGAGTGAAGTCGCCAAAAAAATGCAGACTCTTGCTCACAAAAACGGCTTTTCCGTGATCGAAAGCCTCGTGGGACACGGCATCGGTCGGGAAATGCACGAAAATCCGCAGGTTCCGAATTATTTTAGTCCGCAGGTCAAAAAAAACGACTTCAACTTGGTGCCGGGCATTGTGCTTGCCGTCGAACCGATGGTCAATGTGGGCACCAAAAAAACACGAACGCTTCGGGATCATTGGACGATTGTCACGGCTGACCATAAACCGAGCGCACACTTTGAGCACACCTTGGCGCTGACTTCATCGGGCGTACGAGTCCTGACAGGTCATCCAGAAAACGATGGCGAAAAAATTGATATTGCAAAATATGTGCCGTAACGGAGCAGCACAGAAACGTTCACGCTGCCCGAAGAATTTCGCCATTTTCACCAACGTCAACATAGCACACCGACACCGATTTCGACACGCCCGACTCCTGCATCGTGATGCCATACATCGAAGCGGCATACGCCATGGACTTTTTGTTATGTGTGATCATCAAAAACTGGGTGTCCAATCCGAATTCCTTGAGCATCATATTGTATCGGTCCACATTGGCTTCGTCCAACGCAGCATCGCATTCGTCCAAAATGCAAACCGGACTCGGTTTGAACCGGAAAAAAGCCAACAATAGGGCAAAACTGGTGAGCGTCTTTTCACCGCCGCTCAGCAACGTTGTATTGTTCAATGCTTTGCCCGGTGGATTAGCAATAATTTCTATGCCGCTTTCCAATACGTTTTCTGGATTGTCCAGCACCAAATCTGCCGTGCCTCCGCCGAACATCGTTTGGAACAATTTCTGAAAATGAACTCGCACTCCTTCAAACGTTTGCGAAAAAATGTGCTGACTTTCTATGTTGACCCGCTCAATCTGCTTTTCAATCGTCTTCTTTGCCGAAATGATGTCATTATAATGCGACAGATATGCCTTGTGCTGTTTTTCCAGATTGTCCAGTGTTTCCAAAGCCACCCAGTTGATATTGCCGATTCGGTTCAATTTGTTGGTCAACTCCTCTATTTCTTTTGCGCAATCTAAAGATTGCGGCTCAGATTCCACCGTCCCCTCTCCCGTTGGGAGAGGGTTAGGGTGAGGGCTTCCAGCCTCCGTCGTAATGTCGATGCCGTATTCTTGCAACCGGTCAATGACCTGTTTTTGCGCCAGAACGTAACGCTCCAGTTCCAACTGTTTCGAGTGTATTTTATCCTTGATTTTTTGTGATTCCCGTTGCACACGTTTGAGATCGGTCTGCTGTTTTGTACGCAGTGCCGTTGCTTCCTGCCGTGTTGTATGGGCTGCCGCTCCTTGTTGTTCTAATTTCTCCTTTTGCTGGTGCAACGATGCCAGCGTCAACTCGGTTTGAGCAATTTCCTGTAACACATTTTCCCGCCGCTCTTTTTGCTGTTGGCTACGTTGCCGATGGGCAGTCAACATGGTCTGCAATTCCGCCAACCGCTCCTCCGATTGGCGAATTCGCTCTTGATGCGTCTCCAATTTGTTCTCACTTTTTGTCAATTCATCCTTCGCATTGGCGGTTTTCTTGCAATGCTCCTCATGAATTTTTTCCGTGTCTTCCAAACATTGCTTATTTTCGATCTGTTGGATTTCCAGTGCCGCTAATTGTTCGTCCAGTAGTTCCCTTTGCGTTTTTGCTTGTTCCAAATCCTCCACCAACTTTGCAACTTGGGAGTCCAGTTCACCGATTTCCGCTTCGAGGTGATGATACTGCTCCAATCCCTGCCGATAACGGTCTTCGGCAGTCGAAAGTTTGAGTTTTTGCGATTCGTATTCGGTGGCGGCTTTTTGGTGTTCACGAGTTTCATCCTCAACTTCGAGTTCGCCGCTGGCAACGTGTTCTTGCGCAACTGCGACAGCCAATTCCGTTTCGGCGGTTGCACTATTCAACACGGCGATTGTTTCGGTGAGTTCACGCAACTCGCTATGCCGCGTGATTAAACCGGCGACGGCTTTTCGCAGACCGACAATCAGGACTCCTTCGGGAGTCAGCATTTCACCGGTTACTGTCAAAAAACTTGTTCGGGCATCGCTTTCTTTGTACAGTTTTCGGGCAACGGCAATGTTTTGCACGATCCAAGTGCGTCCCAGCAAGCGTCGGGCAAGGTGTGCAAAACGTTGTTCCGTCTGCACAAATTGGTCGGCGCGTCCCAGCACACCGGCTCGTCCTGCAAAACCGGCATCCCGCATCCAGGGAGCCTCCGTTTCCGAAGGATCAAGCCAGATAAAACCGACGGGACCGGCAACGTTTGCCGCATTTTTTTCAATATGCCGTGCTAATTCCGGCTTCCAAGCGATGACAATGTGTTGAGCATTGGGACCGAGTGCCAGTTCAATGAGCATTGCCATTTCACGGTCATCAACTCGGAACAAATCGGCAGGAAGACCGAACGCATGCCGAAAGGGACTCTGGGGATCGCGTGATTGCGTGAGCACTTCCCGAACACCCGGACTGATTCCCTCATGCTTGCGAATTAAATCTTCCAAAAGGGACATGCGTTCTTTCATGCCGCTTTGCCTTTGTTTTTGCTCTGAAAGTTTTTTGTTCAATTCCGTCAGTTGCTTCCTTCGGGCACTTTTTCGGCTCTTTGCATCGGCTAACTGGCTTTCTTTCTGCCCCAGCGATTCCTGCAATAGTTCAACAATTTCGTGCAGTTCGTCGCACTGTTGTGCCCAGTCCGCATTTTGTTTTCCGAGTTTTTCAAGTTTAGCAACATCTTGCGTTTCTCGTGTTTTCAGCGTCGTCAGTTGTTTTTCCAGTCCGCTAATCGTTCCGACGAGTTTTGCGTTTTGCCGGTTCTTGGTTTCGGTCTCCTTACGGAGCGAATCCTGATCTTTCTGCTGCTCTTTGCACTGCCGGACAAGGACAACTTCCTGTTCGAGCAATTTTTGGTAGGTCTCTGATGCCTCGGCTGCTTGCTGCTGAATAGAACGGAGGTCTTCCGTCATTTTTTGGATTTGTTCCTCGATGCCGCTGTTTTTGGTTGTCCATTCGACCAGTTGCTGACTGTGCTGCCTCATTTCCAGATCGAGTTCATCAACCTGCTTCGTTTGTGCTTCGACCGTCGATTCATCGCTGGCAATCCGCTGCTGGACGGCTGCCAATTCTCGGTCTATATCTCGAATTTCTTGGTCGATTTTTTCGACATTGGCATTGCATTGAGCGAGGTCTTTTTCATGCTCTTCGACGGAGACTGCCAGTGTATCGCTCGACTCGGTAAGCGTTGCAATTTCATCGTGAAGCGATTGATGCAGAGCGGCATGTTGGCGGTATTCACTCAAACCGGCTTGGATGCGGAGCGATTGCAAACGCTCCTTGTACTGCTGATAAAGTTGGGCTTTTCCCACCTGACTGCGTGCCTGTTTGAGTTGATGTTCGACTTCGTTGACTTTGTCGGTCAGGCGGAGCAGATTTTGATCGACTCGTTCGTGGCGGCGTTGGATTTCCTGTTTTCGGGCATTGAACCGGCTGATTCCTGCCGCTTCGTCGAAGAGCACACGGCGTTGGAGGGCGGAACTCTGAAGCAGTGTCTCCACCCGTCCTTGCTCGATAATGCTGTATGCTTGAGTACCGAGTCCCGTCCCACTGATCAGGTCTTTGATGTCTTTGAGCCGGGAGGCTTGCCGATTGATAAGGTATTCCCCTTCACCGCTTCGATAGACTCGCCTTGTAATATGAACTTCCGGCGTGTCGAGATCGAAGGTTTTTGCGGAATTGTCAAAGGTGAGTGTCACTTCCGCAGAGCCGAGGGGGGAGCGATTGGCAGCCCCGCCGAAGATGACATCAGTGGAGGCATCGCTTCGCAGTTTTTTCATGCTTTGTTCGCCGAGTACCCACTTGATGGCATCGACGACATTGGATTTCCCGGAGCCGTTGGGACCGACGATAGCCGTAATTCCGTCGCCGAACTCCAATCGGGTTCGGTCGGCAAAACTCTTAAAACCGACGATTTCAATGGCTTTGAGCATACGATTCTCCGGCGGAAGGGTACTGATTTTCGGAGAGTACGTCAAGATGAACAGAGTCGCCATCGTGAGATTGCGAATCCGCCCTGTAAGGGCATCGCATTTTAGCCCAGGGCAAGCGGTACTCCGCGCCGCCCTGGGCTATTATGCGTCAGCCTTACAGGCTGGTGTTCGTGGCTCTGCTAACTCTCTTTCGGTAAGCGGAACGATAGATAAAAACGAATAATTTCAACAAGAACAAAAACGACAAAAATGCCTGTACCAATGCAAAATGCTGTCATATTCAATGCAACGGGAACCTTTTGGTTGGCTTGGAAAGTCTCCCATTGAATAAACAAGAAAAAGAGAAAAAATCCGGTGCCGACAAAATCGAGAAAGGAGCGGAGTTGACGAATCGTTTGCGGACGGTTTTCTTCGTTTAGCCAATAGTTGCGGTTTGGCACATTGAACAAAAAAGCCGGCATAATCGACATCGACATGGATATGCCGAGTAAAAACACTGCCAAAAGACCAATGGTGAAACTCATTTCAATCGCATTTTCCATGGGAGCGACAAATCTATCTGCCGTACCATTGAGAGCAAAATGGATCGCTACCCTCTCCGGCATCCACGGCAACATGCCAAACACAAAAGCGATGTTCGCTAAACAGGTTATGATAAACAGGATTCGCATGATTCTATTCCTGCGGTTTGCTCGGTGGAATGATTTTTGACCGAATCGTGCTCCAAAAGCGGCGCACGCTCCATGACGTTATTCTACCACAACAAGATAGATGATTAAACGGCAGATGGTGAATTTACGAGTGCCAAGATGGGTTATAATGACATTCCCATCGTGCCGCGCTTTGCGGCAAAAACATAAATCCTTCCCAACTCTGTTTCATGTCCTTACCCTATTCCCAAGAGGATTTCGGTACGAATCCGCTGATGTTTTACTACGAGAT
>Ga0082212_10008169_pt1 | contig 13710 bp, 13 predicted proteins | sample TergutNt197P3_FD_71548 | JGI IMG/M metagenome (GOLD analysis project Ga0082212, IMG submission 71548) | Neocapritermes taracua P3 segment gut microbial communities from Petit-Saut dam, French Guiana - Nt197 P3 | ecosystem: Host-associated > Arthropoda: Insects > Digestive system > Gut ... | reverse complement strand
GCTGCGCGGTATCAACGTCGGAGGCAACAACAAAATAGACATGAAGCAACTCAAATCCGCGTTCATTGCGGCAGGCTTCTCCGATGTCCTCACCTACATCAACAGCGGCAACGTGATTTTTTCGAGCGGGTTGGACGAATCGGCGGCGCAGGCGACTTGTGAGTCTGTGATTGCAAAAGATTTTGGTTTGAATATCGCCGTTGCTATCCTGACCGCCGATGAACTCGCGGACGCTCTCGCCCATGCGCCAGACTGGTGGGGCAGCGCACCAAACGCCAAGCACAATGCCATCTTCGTTATCCCGCCCGCAACAGCGGAAGCCGTTTGCGCCGAAGTCGGCGAAATAAAGCCGGAGTACGAGCAGTGTGCCTGTCATGGTAAATTGATTTTTTGGTCTGCCCCGATGGAAACCTTCTCACATACGCGGTGGGCTTCTGTGTCCAAGCGAACGACCTATCAAAAAATCACAATACGCAACGCCAACACCGTTTATAAACTGGCGGAGCTTATGACGAAGAATTTTTTCACCGATGAGGAACGGCGAGGGCAAGCGGAATGAACGAAAAAACCTACGAATACGACGCGGTGATACTGCCCTCCGAAGTCGGTAAAGGCGGCGCGTATGTGCCGTTCCCATATGATGTTCGGGCGGAGTTCGGAAAAGGCCGTGTGAAAGTTCACGCTACTTTCGACGGCGAATCGTATGACGGGAGTATCGTCAACATGGGCGTGAAAAACGCTGCTGGCTCGGTATGCTACATCATCGGCATATTAAAAGATATTCGCGCCAAGATTGGGAAGCAGCCGGGAGATACCGTGCGTGTGACGGTCAAAGAAAGGGAATGAGCCATGCCAAAATTATTATTTCAAGGACACGGAAGCCTACGTCTAACTGCTGATGACGGGCGCGTCATTTACATCGACCCGTATAAAGGTAAGGGGTATGATTTGCCCGCCGACATCATCCTCGTCACACATCAGCGCAACGACCATAACAAAATAAACTGCTGCGCCCAAAAGCCGGACTGCCGTATTATAACGAACGTGGAAGCTCTCGCCGGAGGAAGTCATAACAGCTTCGACATAAGCGGGATATTGATACAAGCCGTGGAAGCAAGCAATAAAAAACACGACCCCAAGCAGTGCGTTGGATATATCATCACGATTGACGGTGTGAAGGTCTACGCAAGCGGAGATACTTCCAAAACAAAGCAAATGGAAACATTTGCGGTGTTAGAATTGGATTATGCCTTGTTCCCCGGCGACGGTCTTTTCAATATGGGACTTGATGAAGCCGCCGAGTGCGCTCGAATTATCGGCGCGAAACATAATACCCTCATACATTTGAAACCCGGTGAATCCGTCCGTATAAAAGGCGAGAAATGGGACGCGCCGAACAAACTTATCATAGAACCCGGCGAAGAAATTGAATTGAAAATATGAACGGCAAGGTGATTGTTTTGAGAACGAATTATAAACTTATTTCAGCGATTGCTTTAACGCTCTTGCTCGTATCATTGTGCGCCTGCGCGGACGGTAACGGACAATCCAAAACACCTACGCCGTCAACGCAGAATGAAACCCCGTCCGCTTCACCATCACCGACTGAACAGACGGATGATGGCGGCGGTTCTTCCGCGCCGTCCACTCCATCCGGCGAGGTCGTTGTCACGTTCGATTATGAAAAGCAATCCGGCTCGGCGAGCAACCAATACGCGGTATGGGTCGAGGACATGGACGGCAACTATATAAACACGCTCTACGCTACCCAATGGACGGCGGCTGGCGGTTTCAAAAGCCGCCCCGATTCCATCGCCCTGTGGGTAGAAAAATCCAACATAGCCTCCATGCCCGATTACTATGTGGATGCCATCAGCGGCGCAACACCGAAATCGTCCGGCAGCCAATCTTACGCATGGAACTTGAAAGATATAAACGGCGATACGGTTTCCCCCGGCGAGTACAAGATTTTCGTTGAGGGAACTTTGCGCTGGAAAAATTATGTCCTGTACTCCGGCGTTATAACGATAGGCGATGCGCCCATCACAGTCGAAGCCGATGCCGAATATGTCTATGAAGCATCGGACAGATACGACGCGCTGACAAGCGAATCGCCCGAAAACGCGATGATTGGCGCGGTAACGGCGGTATGGGAGCCATAATTTCAAGTTTTTTGCGGGTAATGAAGTACCGTCGCAATAAACGTATTGTCCATTATTTGCTGACAAAGTATCGAACATTCCGCGAATGACCTTCGCGTGTCAGTTCGCCTTGCTCCACCAGCTTGCGGAGAATCTTGCCCGCTGCCGTTTGCGATATGGAAAGAATACTCTCCGCCTGCTTGCGGTTGATTGAACCATTATCACGCACATACTGCATGATTCTTTCTTCCGGTGTGATTGCCTCATCAACCGTGGTCACGGCGTTTACGTTAGGCAGTACCATCTTAAATACATTCGGTGTGACTTCAATTTTGGGCTGTGCCAATGAGGTTTTGTATGCTTCAAATATTTTCGTGATGCCAGTCCCGTATGCTTCTATAAGCTGCGAACGGTAAAACACCTCCGCGAGCTCTGAGTTGCGGCAAGCGGAATAACCGCTCATAATATCTTCTATCTCAATTCCGCTGACCAATCCGCCGGGAGAGATAAACTCAACACGGTCGGAAAACATCTTAATGAGGATGCTCCCGCTGGTTGAATACTCTCTGTGAACGACTGCGTTCAAGAGGGCTTCGCGCAAAGCGGTTTCGGGATAGTCGCGTTTGTCGATTCGCAGGAGCTTGTCGAAGGTCGCCGTGGTCTTATTGTTTAGGTCGAGATAGTTGTAAACATCGTTTATTTGCTTGAACAAAGAACCGCCAAACTCCTGCCTGTCTTTGAAGATTTGTTGCGTTGTGTCTTGAAATATAGCGGTTTTAATGGTGTGTATACATTGCTCTGACAGAAGCAGCGCGAGATTGGTGTAGATTTTATCGCTGTTCACCATTCCAAGCGTCGCCATTTGGGAAACACCGAATGGAACCTTTCGTTTCGCAAATTCGGCGTTTGCCGAGTCAAACGTCAAGGTTTGTTCCAACGAACGGAGCTTTTCATAGCTGTCCCCGTCAGTTTCCCGTATCATCTTTCGGATGGCCGTATCGGTCGCCGGAACCGATGCCGCGCCGTGGCGGACATAAACCCCCTCCGGGCGTATTCCTTTTCCGACAAGGTAATACGGGCGGTCTGTACCGCTTTGAACATCTATCCGTATTATATTTCCGCCGTCAATTTGCTCGGCGCGGCACCGCGCAAACAGTGTGACATCGGGCTTTATGCCGTCGCGGAGCATATTGTTGATTGTCAGCATATCCGCGTCAACGTCTGACAATCCGGTTACGCTCCTGCCATCCTCAACACCGACATACAGCGTTCCGCCGCCGCTGTTTGCAAACGCGATAACGCTTTTCTTTATATCGTCTACAACAATGGACTTGTATTCAACGGTTTCGCTTTCTTTTGGCAGCATGGAACTCACCCTCATGATATATTATCTAACATTCTAACATCTCGTTTTGCTTGTGTCAAGCACTGCGTTAGAAACCATTACTTGCTTTCCATTCCTCAAAACCGTCCATCAACTTTGCAAACCGCTCCGAGCTTGACCGTATTTCAAGGAAACGGCGCGTGACGACGAACTCCAGTAGGTAGAGTTTTGGGACGATGTACTTGCGATTGCTTTCCAATGACTTGATATGTCCGGCTTGCAGCATTTTCAGCAGAGATGTTTTGTGCAGACCGGTCATTACAAGCTGTTCCAAGAGTTTCTCATGGCGAACGCTCCGGGCTTTATCATTTCGGAGAGATGCTGCGATTACGCAAAAAAACAGCCAGCGGATGATTTTGTAAAAGAGTATAACCCCGACCTGCTTATAAATGGTATGCGTAAATCAGAAGGCGGCCGCCGCGCCTTGATTTTGCAAACTTGCTTTTCCGCTGCCACTGCCGGCAAGCCCGACAGCTACCGCCCGCTTTGGTATTGGACAGACGAGGATAAAGCCACATATAAAGAATGGCGTGGTATACGCCATTCTGACTGTTACGAGGTTTATAAACTAAAGCGCACAGGATGTGTTGGGTGTCCCTGTAATAGCAAGGCTGAACAGGAACTGGCAATGGTTGAGTCGTTCGAGCCGCAGATCGTCCATGCCGCACGGAGTATTTTCGGAGCCTCTTATGACTATAAACGGCAGTATGTGGAATTTAAGTCAAGCGGAAAATAATGCTTGCCGTTTCCTGCAGCGTGTGGTATGCTGAAAATACAGTGGAAGGTGCGCGGGGGTCTGCACCCCCTATTGTTACACAATTGTAAACGTGTGATTGTATCCATTGCTTCAGTATTAGCCAAAAGCGGCGCATCGTTTTAGGACGACACGCCGCTTTTTTGTTGTTTTGGGGGTTTTATGATGTGACACTGGTTGATGTGTTTGTGGGGTATAGGGGGTACAAGGTGAGGATTAAGGAATATTATTGACAATTGAGAGGCTTATCAATATGATGTATGTATTATTCACAATCGAAAGGCGGTAAATCTATCATGAAAAAATTGACATTAAATCGGGACATGGGAACACTCATCACCTCTCAAGGGTACAGACTCGACCCCACAGAAAAGTATTATATATGCTTAGATGATGAAATCGAACATCAAGCGGGCATATTAGATACAGTTCGGATGATGGGTTTACCAGCGATAGACGATTACCATAATTGGCTAAAAGATAACGGGTTTGATCCCGAATTTCCAAATCCAACCAATGCTTTTGTTTCACCTTATTTTGGTGTCCAATCATTATGGTCAACTGAATTGTCACAAGGTATAGTTGTAAAGAACAAAGAAGATGACGAAGAAGATGATGATTATTATATCCTAATGGAATGTAGCAGACAAAACGAGGGGTTTAAGTATACCCAAATTGTTCTAACAATGGGAGGCTGTATGTAGTATGGAGCAACTAAAATACGAACTTAGAGAGAGGTACATATCAACTTATAACGCATGTAAAAAATTCAAGTATTTCCCTCGTGCCTTTTTGGACATGATAGTGAGCAACGATGATATTGTAGAGATAACAAGGCGGCTGATTCATAAAGAGGGCGGCACTTCGGGTTTCGCTACTCTTTTTGAAAACGGTAAGATGGAGTTATCGGTCGAGAATATTATCTTAGAACCCCGATACCGAGAACTGTTTACCCGAGAGGATTTGCAAGCGGCCTATAATCAGTTAGAAAGACATGAGTATTGCAAATTGAGTGAAATCGAAAAACCTTAACACAGCGCAGAACGCAGCCCGATACAGCGGCGATTACGCCGTGACGCACCGCAATAAACACCAGACAAACACCAAAACACCAACACCGTTAATACATAAGGGTTTATTCAGCACTACACCTAACTCTCCGCCAAATTGTGAAAAATCCGAACCCTACGTTCGGATTTTTCATTTTAATGTGGCAAGAGGGGGAGCGGGGGTACTCACATCAACCCCAGCATTTTCGCTTTAATCACGGCCTCTCCGGCGTTGTGGACGCCTAAACGCTTGTACAAAAGCCGCAGGTGAGATTTCACGGTATCAACTTCCAGCCCGGTTTCCCGGGCGATCTCGCGGTATGGCAGCCCTTTGCTCAGGTAGGGCAGCATGGCGCGCTGCTGCGCCGATACATTCAGCGGTTTTTCGTTCGCCCCGCCGTGTTTTTGATAGATTTCGCCGGTCAGTTGTTCCGTCCAAAGGCTAAACTCAGCCGGTTGCCCGGATTTTTCCCGCAGCAACCAAAACAGCGGCAGCAGCGCATCCCCTTCGTTGACAAACAATTGCGTGAACCCATAGGGCATAGCGATCAGGGCGGCCTCCTCCAGCAGGGCGGCGGCCTCTTCTTTTTCGCCGCAGTTCCACAAGGCAATGGCCGTCAGCAGTCCGCTTTCGATCCTGTCCAGCGGGCGGGCATACTCTTCGGCCAGGGTTTGCAGCCGTTTCCCGAAGGCTGCGGCGGCCGTGTAATCGCCCAAATCCAGGTAAGATCGCAGGGTGGCAAAGTGCCGGACGATTTGATAGAACGGCAGCTGCCCGGTGTGATTGGCGTAAACCTCCAGCCATTCCCGCGCGGCGGATTGTTTGCTTGCGGCGTCCGCGCCGCCTGCGCGAAGGCTTCTTTCCACGGCTTTGAAGTTGGGACGGAGAAACTCCGCTTCGCGCCCGATCTTCTCTCCGGCTTCATCCATGACGCGGTCTGCTTCCCGCGAGGAACCCATCGCATACAGCGCCGCCGCCAAAATCATGCAGGCCGAAAACCATGTTTCGGGATGGGTTTCATCCGTGCAGGCGTAATAACCGTTCATGGCATGGCGCGCCGCAAGGAGCAACGCTCCCCGCTCGTAATGGAGCCCGGCGATCAGAGACTGTTCCATGATTTGATAATCGTCCCCGATCATCATGCCAAAGGTATTTCTGTATAGCTCCAGGTCTTCCTCTTTCAGCGCGTGATTCTCCGAGTAATCCCGCATGGAGCGGTGAAAGAAGGGGAGGTTTTGCGTCACCGTGTTGCTATGAGCCGGCACGGCTTCCGGCGACTCCATCTCCCGCATTGACTCCATCATAACGGCAAGCTGCCCGGCATACTCTATCATGGGTACGCGCGGGTCGAGGCTGCCTAAAAAGCCTGCCGTTTCAATCAGGTCGGGATACTTTTCAGCGATTTCAGGAAGTTTTTGCTCCAACACCTCTTTCCAGTAGGCGAAGTCGGACATATCGCCGCCCCAAAAGGCCGCGCAGCAGCATTCGACGATCAGAAAAGGATTTTCCGTGATAAACGACATGGGCATATGCAGCACATTTTGGCTGGCAAAGTGATAACTTGCCTCGACGGATACGCCTTCGGTTTCGTCATTGTACACGGTGATCGCCCGCTCACAGCGGATGATCCCATCGTGATCGCGGTTTTTGAAATAATATTGGATGCTGTTGAACACTTCCCCGCGCTCATAATACCATTCAGCCGTCAGGCTGTTTAGTCTATATATATCCTCTTTGCTCAAAAACTCTTCCATCCGCTCGGTCAGAAACTCGCGGAAGATGTCATGGAAGCGGTAAACGTCTTCCCTGACGGGGGATAAAAAGGTGTTTTCCAGCTTTGTCAGCCGCGCCAGCAGGCTCCCGCCTTCCTGACCGGTCAGCCGTCCGGCGAGTTCGGGCGTGACTTCGGCAGGGACGGACAGGCATAGAAGGGTCTTTTTGATCTCCTGCTCCCATCCTTCCCAAACCCGTTTTTCCAAATATTCCGTCAGGGTTTGGGGGCGGATGTTCATCTCTCCGTCTTTAACAGAGAGCATCGCCGAAAGGAAGATTGCCCATCCGCCGGTATAGTCCCGCAGTCTTTGGCACTCTTTCGGCGTGAGGTTTCGTCCTTTTTCCGCGCCCAAACTTGCGATCTCCTCCGGCGTAAAGAGTAAATCGTTTTTTGTCAGCACGTCAAAACGTCTTGTTTCCAGCAAGGACGGAAACGGTTCCAAGCGGCTTGCCATACACAAACCGATATAAGCGGGCAGACGGCTGATGATCAGCGGCAGATTGCCGATGATCTCCTCGTTATTCAGCATATGCAGGTCATCGATCAGCAAATAGACCCGGGGATTCCGGCTGGGCAGCCGTCCGGCGGTTTCCATCAGCCGGTCAAACGTCACGCCCATTGGGGGCAGGGATTGGGCTTTTCCCGTCAAAAGCAGAAAGGCACGCGCCAGCCGCCTGTAAAAAACCTCCGGGTCGTTGTCGGCGTCTGTCACGGATATGCTTTCAGTTTTTTTGCGCAGGAATGAAAGCCACTGCCCGGCCGCGACCGTCTTTCCGTATCCGCCGGGTGCCTGGAGAAAAATATGTTTTCCGGCCGGGATGGTTTTCATTTTTTGGATCAATCCCGTGCGGAAAATGGTTTCTTCCTTCATCTGCGCGCCGTTCATTTCCATCCCTCACAGACAATTTTCGTCTTGAAATGCCATTGAAAGTGTAGTATCATTCTATTATTATAACATTTCTTCCGTCGCATCGTCAACCGCGCGGCTCTAGCCCCGGGTGATACCTTTTTTGCTCAACTTTACAGTTCAATCTTTCGATTCATTACACAGAAGGATTTGCTCCCGCGTTCCAAAACCGGGCGGCACGGAAGACCGCCCGAGCCAATCCATCTTTATTCAAGGAGGAATAACCATGAAAACCCCCAAACGCGCGCTATCGCTTCTTATCTGCCTTTCTTTGGTGATGGGGTTCACCGTCTTCCCCGCTTTCGCCGCCTATAACGACGCCACCGGCGGCCTAGTTGACAGCAGTGCCACGACGTCTACCTCAAAAGAGTTTGCGGTAGGTGCTTCAGGCGTGGGGGGCGTAGGATTTGACTTGTATTACTATGAAATCAATACCCGTGTGGGCTTACCGTCTAGCACGGTAACCATTGGCAGTGTTTCTGGGTCAACCATTCATTTTACCGCAGCTGACCTTGATGCCTTATCTATAGGCAATCATGTCGTTCAAATGACCGATGCGGGTTCCAACATCGGTGCGCCGTTTACCATCGTCATTTATAAGCCTGTGAATGTCACCTATGATCTAAACGGCGGAGATGGATCCATTCCGGCGAAAGAAACCAAAATGTACAACGCGGCCGGTCTTACTCTGCCCGGAGGCACCGGCATCACCCATCCTGAAGGGAAACTCTTCAAGGGATGGGGATCGACGGGCACGGCAACGACGGTTCTCTCCAGCCCGTATATCCCGGAGGATGGCGCGGTTACCCTTTACGCCATATGGGCCGATCCGGTCACCGACGTCATTGTCGACTCCACAACATCCGACAGCGCGACCATCAACCTGACAAAAGAAACCGTTAACTTAGCGGGATTCAACGTGGCGGCCTACAGCTTGGACGGCGGCAAAAAATGGAAAAAAGGCGCGCTGCCCCCCGAAGCCAAACTGAAAAAGCTATTTAACAAAGAGCTTACCTTATGGGTGGCCGATACATACATCAACAAAGCCGTGAAGGCCGATCCCGAAAAGAATATCGAAGCGGTTGCCAAAGGCGTCCCGGATAACGCGAGGCGCGTTGAGTTCCCCACCCTTGAAAAACGCCCGAAAAAGAACGCTGAGAAACTGAAGCCCTATTACGGCAATACCCATTGGGTACTTGCTCCCAAGGGCGCCACCGAAGCGGTTTACGCGGGTTATGAATACGCCCTCTCCTCCAACGGGAAGACCCCCAACGACGGCAAATGGTTCTCCTTGGATGCGCAAGGGATTGCGATTACCCCCGGAAAAGTAAAATCCGTTTATATTTTCCGTTCCGCGCCGAGCAGCACAACCCCCGCCAGCGCCCCCTTCAAGGTGACGCCCGCCAACTTCGGCAAACCTCCGGCCTATAAGGCGAAAGAAATAAAGGATCCCGATGACGCAACCAAAAAAATCAAAACCATCGTTTTGAAAAAAGGCGATGAAATCGCTTACACTAAAAAACCCGACGCTCTTCCCGACCCCGACTCATGGAGTGCCGCTTCAGCGGGAGACAAGTTGGAAATCGACAAACTGAAAGAAGAGTACAGTAATTTGTACATCAGAAAAGCCGCCACCGGCAAAAAACCTCCGTCCGAAGCGCAAAAGGTCGACCTCAGCAATGTTGAGATCGCTGAATATGTCATCGTCAAAGCCGCCCTCGGAGGCGCCGGAACGAACGCTAGATTCAGCTGGTCTCAGTCCTCCGCGATCGGAGCTATAACAGACACAGAATTGGGTGTAGGAGGACTCAGACTCGAGGTCGGCAAAAAGGTTTATATTTACGCTAAATGGATCGAAGGCGGCCAATGGGTGAGCAAATCGGAGGAATACACGGCCGCCCCAGGCGATGTGGAGAACGGCAAGACTGTGACATTCAGCGGCGGGACGGCCATCCCCACCATCACAGGAGCCACCATTGATAATGACACCGGGAGGAGCATTACCGTCACCCTCTCCAGTGCTTACAACAACACCTCGATGACAAAAGAGAGCTTTGTCCTCAACGGAGCATCCATCGACTATATAAGTAAGCCTAGCAGTACAACAGTTACTATATTCCTACCCTCGGCCGTTGCAACGGACGCGCCGCTGACGATCAATCTTTCGGAAGCAAACCTCCCGACATACGGCAGCAATAACCTAAAATTCACGCCAATGGTAAGCGCACTGACCATCATCACAAGCGGTATCGGCGGTTCATAAACGCAACTGTTTCAGGCGGCGGAGTAAATCCGCCGCCTTGCTTTGTTCTGATGATCGGATGAGGTTATCGTATCCCGGAAAACATTTTTTAACGTAAAAGGGCTATTGACAAACCCCGACCCCTCTGTTATACTGACAAAGCTGTTGGTATCCTGCAATCTTTCCTATATGGGGGAGTTCCCGAGTGGCCAAAGGGGGCAGACTGTAAATCTGTTAGCAATGCTTTCGCTGGTTCAAATCCAGCCTCCCCCACCAGCAGAGGAAACGCTTGTGTCCGTGAGGATGCGGGCGTTTCTGTTTTGGCGAGGGGAGTCGGATCGTTGCCAGATATTAGGGGATTTCTGACGCTTTTCTAACCGTTTTCTAACACTTACCCAATGACCAGCTTTTCCCCCAGCGAAACGGCCATGTCCTGCTTGGCTTGAAATTGAAGATGGGCGTAGATGTTAGCCGTCGTCCCGATTTCACCATGACCCAGCCACTCTTGAATCTCTTTCAGGGAAAATCCGTTGGCTAAGAGCATACTGGCCGCGCTGTGCCGGAGGTCATGGAAACGGATGTGCGGGAGCTTATACTTGCGGAGTACCTGCAAGAACCGCCCTGTTAGGTAATCGGGAGCGAAGGGTTCGCCGTCGGCTTGCTTGCAGACGTAATCGTTGTCAACATAACCGCTACCTAGCAAGAGCTTGTTCTCTGCCTGCTGGCTCTTTAGCTGTTTGAGATAATCCCTCATCTGCGGGATCAGCGGCAATGTTCTGTGGCTGGCTTTGGTCTTGGTTCTCGGCTTGTCGATGACGGTATCATATTGAACGACTGTATCCTGTACCGTAACCGTATTGGCGGTGAAGTCGATGTGCGACCACTTCAATCCAAGAACCTCGCTTCGCCTAAGTCCATAGAAAGCCGCCAGCATGACAGCGGTGTAAATCGACTGCCCTTTGAACGCTAATAGCAACGCATTGACCTGCTCGGCGGTATAGAAATTGGCGTGATACTTTTGCTTCTTGGGAAGCGTCACCCGGTCGGCAGGGTTATAGGGGATCATGTTCATCTTGACAGCGTGTTGCAAGGCTTTCCTGATGTTAGCGTGCTGCTTGAGAACGGTGTTGCCGCTTAATCCCTTTTTTACTTGGCTGTTGTAGAATTCTTGGATATGCTGAGGTTCAAGGTTTTGCAGTTTGAGTTTCCTTGCGGTGAAGTACGGCAGTATGTAGCGGTTAATAATTGAGCGGTATGATTCGTAGGTATTCGGCTCAATCGACCCGGCGATGGTTTCCAGCCAGAGCATCATGTACTCAGAGAACAATACGTCTTTATTGTAGACTGTTTTTGCTCCTTCATGTTCGGACAGGAGCTTGCTCAGAAATGCCTCCGCTTTCCGCTTGTTATCCTTGACCTTGAGATTGGTGCATATCCATTTGGGGTGACGTTTGCCGGTTTCGTCTTTGAAGTTGAGTACGGCGTAGTAAACGCCGCTCTTTATTTGCAGGCTTCCAGTCATAACGATTCTCCTTTCGGTGACTGTTGGTTTAGCCTGCCATTGATTATTTGGGTTTCATTATAACATGAACTGTCAATGAAGTGAATCACCGCTTGCTTGGGTACGATGTATTTCCTGCCTACCCGTATATGAGGTATTTGATTGCTTTGCAGCAGGGAATATGCCGTGGATTTGCCGATATGCAGCATCTCCATGAGTTGCTCAATAGAGATTATATCGGGATATATGTTGAATAACGTGTTTGGAATCGTATTCAAAAATCTTCTCTCCTGTTCTAGTTACTCAGAAGAGACCTCTCGTGATGAGGATACAGGCTTGTTCAGAATGTCTTCAAAGGCGTTGGCTACGTCTGACCGTTGGTTGTTGTCCAACTCCCTCCACATATCAGCAATGCGACGAAACGCTTCATCCCTCCGATAGAGATACGTTACCTTATAGTAAGGCTTGGGTAACCCAAGAGAGAAGAGCTGATATAGAAACTCCGCGGGTATCCCGGTGATCTTGGCATTGTCAACGATCTCGTCAATCACCAACTGCCCGCCTCTTAGCATATCAGCTTTCTCTGTCCGTTCATCGGATACCAGTCCTAGGATATAGTCTGCCGATACATCGAAGTATTTAGCCAACGCGATCGTATACTTTTTATCGGGAGATGATCTGTCCAGCTCCCATTTGCTGATGACGCCCTGTTCCACACCTATCGCTTTTGCAAGCTCTGTTTGGGAGAGTCCTTTTTCCTTTCTGAGTGCTTTGATGGGGTTACGCTGTGCCGGGGTTTGCTTCTCTGACATAGAATGACCTCCGTATGAACATAGATTTAACAGCAGATAACCACATCATACTACTGTTGAAAATAATTGTCAAGCATTATCTTGACGAATATTTCTCATTGTAGTACAATGTTCTCATAATCAATTCCATTTACAGCTACCCCATTGAAATTCGTGGTGATTTCCTATTGGACATGCAACCGCTGTACTAGACCCCAGCTCATGTTTTTTTGAACGCGTAAATTCCAGTCATGAGTTGGGGTCTAGTTTGGCCTTATACGGCAATGGTTTCGGCGTTTCCGATGGAGACGACCAAAGGGTACATGGTGTAGACCCCAGTTTGATCGCCGCAGGAGTAGCTTTATTTCATTTGCCAGCTTATCAGTTCCGCAGGCTTCTCCTCCACAGACGCAGGAAAGAGCCTCATGTGACGCCGCCTTCTAGGCGGCACATGAGGCGACCCGTCCCCCGCAGTGACGCGCAGTGAGCAACATACGGCCGCGCCGTATGGCGGGCGTATGTTGCGGAGGGTTTGCAGGAGTTGCGCGCTACCAAGTGCTGGGTATCATTTTGATACCCAGTGAAGATGTGGGGTTTTCAGTCGGCGGGGTGACGATTCCTATTGTGCAGATATTCCGGTATATACGGCGGCATGGGAATATCAGCCATAATACGGTCTTTCGGGATGCAGAGCAGATGAGCAGACTTGACCCCAACTGTTCGGCGGACGGAAACCCTTGGAGGTTGGTTTCGGGGGAGCTAACAAGGATAAAGCAATGCCTGTGGCAAAGCGGAGTTGGGGTGATAGCATACGGTTTTTTATCTTCCGCAGCCGGGATGGGGTTAGCGTAGTGCCGGTTTGTTGCTCAGAAACAAGGCGGCATTACGCTAACAGCCAGCAATGAAAGCTGTATAGGGTTTCTTTGCGGTAAACCAGCAGAGTGTTTATGAAGAAAGGATTGTGATACCAATACGTAACCTAAGCCGCCGGAACCATCGTCCGATAAAAAGCCTATAGACCAGACAGTTAACCTCAACTTCATGGCATACGCCGGGGATATAGTGAAGGTGTCCATCGAATCGCTTCATCCGTATCCTAACCATCCGTTCAAACCGTACAGTGAGGAAAAGATGGCCGCGCTGGTAGAGAGTATTGAGCAAGACGG
>Ga0082212_10008168_pt1 | contig 13710 bp, 10 predicted proteins | sample TergutNt197P3_FD_71548 | JGI IMG/M metagenome (GOLD analysis project Ga0082212, IMG submission 71548) | Neocapritermes taracua P3 segment gut microbial communities from Petit-Saut dam, French Guiana - Nt197 P3 | ecosystem: Host-associated > Arthropoda: Insects > Digestive system > Gut ... | reverse complement strand
AAAATGGGATTGAATAATATTAAATGAATACAAACAATCTTTTACCTTTCTGCCTTTGACTCCTGCATGCGCTGGTTCGAGTCCAGCCATCCCAGCCAATCAAAACTCCCATTCCTCCATAGGTTTGGGAGTTTTGCATTTCCTGACAGCATCCCAAAAACGTATTTTTCTAATGTTTTTCTAATAAACGTAAAATCACCCTTGAAAAAGTTAAAGCGGGCTGACGGCGTTTTGTATGCCGTCAAGCATATTTATTTTGCGCGACGCTTCTATTGATTACGTAAGCAATCTCGTAACAGAAGTCGTTTATGAGGAATTTGAAATTCGTGATTTGCGTCATTTATTATTTTTACAAACAATCTCAATGATGGAAGCAAGCACGATGATTAAAAAATGTAAAAACTGCCATGAATATTTTATTCCAAACCCGAAGAACGAAGAGTATTGTGAAAGAAAAGCACCAGGAAAAAACCAACCTTGCTCTAAAATTGGGGCAAAGTGTTTTTATAATGAGAATTTGAAGGAAACTCCTGCATTAGAAACCTATGAGCGTGTCCGAAACACTCATTTCGAGAGAGATAGAAGGGTTAAAAAGATAAAAAACAAAAGTGATGAAATTAAAGATAGAATGATAGAAAAGGCACGAGTTACCTTTGAAACTTGGGACCGAGAAGCTCTGGAAAAACTTGAACTGGTTAAGAGCGGGAATTTATCTGTCTTTGATTTTGAATCATGGTGTAAGATATAATTTTATATATGCTGTAAAACGGAAGAAGACAACGAGTTCAAATAAACCACTATCTCCGCGCCCGTTGAATATATATTATAATAATAGAATAACAAAAACAATCGGATCATAAGTTAATATACTACATACAGCAAAAAACACCGGATTAGCTTCCGGTGTTTTTGCATATATCTTTTCTACAATTATACTCTTTTATTTTTTATTCCAGTCCGCAAGCTCCGGTGGACAAGGCAGAGTGCCTATGGCGTAACCTGTGCCGGGGGTTTGAAGTATGATTTTAAATTCTGCGTTATCCGGATAATAACATGTATAGTTTCCCTTTTCTTTGTATGTTTGCATATCAATAAGCCATACATTAGGCATATGAGACCCTGAAGATTTGTGAGCTACAATCGTCGCAAGATTGCCGAAACCATAATATTCGCCATAACGGTCTGCGTAATCTTCCAGCTGGTCAAGTACAATAATTCTGGGTTCGTATTTTTCGTTATATTTATTGCCGCTGTACATGATGTAATCCAATATATAATATTTGCCGTCGTATTTTATATAATTATAAACATGACCGCCGTCGTTGCCGGGATAATACGAATGAAGTATGAAACCGACTTCGTCATATTTGCCGTCAAGCAGGTAATTAACCATGTTTGCGGTCGCGCCGCAGTCGCCGTAACCTAAATTCATAGCTTCTGCCGCCGTTCTGTTGGTATGCCATACATACAGTTTGCCGTTTGCATCCATACACGGCATTTTTATATCGCCGCCGAACGACATAAATTTTGACGCCATCATGTATATCAGCACGTCTCCGGCGGTTTTGACTTTATCTTTTACCGTTTCGGGCGAAGCTCCTACGAGCGATTTTGCCGCTTCCGGGGTGAGCGTTACCCCTCCGAGCATATCATATAAATAAAAATCTTTGATATTTGCAGGGTCTGCCAACTTATCATAATAAATATCCTGCGGGATTTTATAGTCGGGAGCGTCTTTTGGATAAGGCAGAGTGCCTACGCCGTAGCCTGTGCCGGGGGTTTCAAGAATAATTTTAAAGTCCGCGCCCTCCGGGAAATAGCACATGTGATTATTTTGCGAAATATTGTAACCGTCGTCCGTCCATACGTTAGGCAAATGCATTCCTTTCGATTTATGCGCGATTATCGTCGCAAGAGGTCGCTCGGGATAACATTTATTCCAGCGTGTACCGTATTCTTCAAGAGAATTAAGTTCCAATATGTTAAACTCCCGCTGCGGGTCATAGCTGTTTGCCGCATAATCTACGAAATCCACGATATAATATTTTCCGTTGTATTTTATGTAATTATAAACGTGACCGCCGCCGTTTCCGGGATAGAACGAATGAAGTATGAAACCGACTTCCTCATAATCGCCTTCCAGCAGATAGTTGGCGAGATTGGAAGTCGCGCCGCAGTTGCCGTCGTTGACTTTCAGCACCTCAAAAGCCGAAAGGTTATAATGCCAGAGATAGTCCGCATCGAATAACTTGTCAACGTCTTCGGCGGTATATCCCGAAGCAATCATATAAAGCAGCATATCGCCGGCTGTTTTCACTTTATCTTTTATCGCCGCGGGCGGCTTGCCGACGAGAGCCCTCGCTTCGTCCGGGGTCATGGTCAGTCCGCCGAGTATTTCCGAAAGTTTGAATTTATTTATATCTTCCGGGGGCGTAAATCTCTTGTCATGCCATTCTTCCGGGGTCAGTTTATTTGCTTGGTTTTCATAAATTGGCGAAAGCCCTAATGTATTACCTACCACCCATGAGTATGAAATTTTAAATCCCACGCCTTTGCCATCCGGAACGGCGTAGAGCGAATCAATCCTGTCGTCGAATCCTGCCGTCGCGTAACCGGCTAACGAAGTTCGCTCGGTTTCGGGTAAATCGACATTCCCAGCAAATGAATTGACATAAGCCTGCATACCCGGTAATGCGCTAAAGAAATAATATATACCGTCGTGTTTTATATAATTCAAAGCGGTTGTTAATGTAGCAGACGGTGCCCATCTTGGAAAAAACTGATATGTTCCGAATATACTTCCGGTTTCGTAATCGTCGCCGAGAAGATACGCCACGCATGTTGCGGCGCCGTCCCAGCCGATACCATCGTGACCCCATTCAACTAAACTGCCGCCGTTAAGGATATATTCAGCCGAAGATATGATGTTATAGGCAGTTCCTGTGTTTATACCGAAACTAACCGGTTCAACATTGTCTGTATATATATAGTCGTACTTCATATCTAATAAAGCCACCGCGTCGCCGAGAGTCGAAATTTTCGCCCGCTGTTCAGATGCCGGACGTTTTATAAGTTCCCGCAGTTCTGCGTCGGTTAGTTTGCGTTTGTTAAGCTCGTCGAAAAACAATTTTCTCGGAGTGGTCAGGAGAACCGTATTTGTTGTCCCGTTCCAGTCAACCGCGAGTTTTAACATCGACGAAAAACCGCGCACAGGCAAATATATCGTGCCGTTATAATTCATAGGATAAACACGGATATTATTGGTATTGTAAAACTCCTGTTCCTCGCCGTTATATTTTATTTTGATTTTTTCGTCCGGACGCAGTCCGGTCAAATACTCAGGAGCGGGTTTCCAGTTACTGTAGAGAGCCGGCGGCGTTACAGGGTCGTCGGTAATAAGGACTGTGGAAGTCGCGCTGTCCCAGCCGATTGATTTGCCGAGCATATACGAGAGCCCGCGGACAGGCAGATATGTAGTCCCCTGATACAGAATCGGGTAAACCGCGATTCCGTTGGCATCGACGGGTTGGTATGCAGTGCCGTCAAGCGATATAGTTATATTCGGATTTAGATAGGGTTCTTCTTCCACCGCAAATGTTGTTGTTACTGGCGCGATAAGACCGAACAGCATGAACAAAACGATTATAACCGAAAGCGTACGAATCTTTTTCATTGATATTTTCCTCCATATGTTTATATTTTAATTATTTATATATCTCCACTGTCCAGCCGTATTTATCATCGGATTCGACACAACTGGCTGGCTTATGTTGTTTCCGCAGTAATCATTATAACTTACCAGTCTTCAATGTATTATACTACAAACCATAACAAGTTTCAACATGAATTTTTTTATTTTATAAATATTTTAACGCCATTAAGAACTGAGAATGTATAATATCGTCGGTATATTCGCTCTTTTGGGATATATATTATATAGACAACATAATGAATACGAAGCCGCCTGGATGTATAATCCGGACGGTTTTCGTTTTATCGCATATTTATATAAAAATTAACAGTTTATGGAGCAGAAAAAACATCAGTTTACGACTGGATTTATGTAATTATGATTTGATATAATGCTGATAATCATGTATGATGGGAGGGTAATATAGTGAATAAAATTGATTTTAACAATATAAACGACGAAATTGTTTATGAAACGTTTGGCGTTGACGGCAACGAAGCCGAAGCGTTAACTCCTACACGATTATAATTGTTAGAAATAATCTGACAAAATATAATTTATAAGGAGCTGACCCCCCATGATTGAATTTAAAGTTGGTTTCGATAGTTACAGTTACAAATCAAATCCGAATATGTCCGATATTTATGGCATAAAAGATAGGCTATCCAGTCATACCCGTAATGTTAATCAAGATGATGTAAAATCATTTGTAGGATTAGTCGGTGAATCCGGGCGTGCATTCTGTCCCTCTACGTTCAAATAATCATTTTATGACGTGGAACCGGACATAAAAAACTTCATGCAAATGCAATTATTCGCGCTGAGATTCAACGGAGGCGTTTCGTTTGATGAATTCATGCAGAAATGTGTAGAATATAATCTACCGGTGTTGTTTGCGTATTCTCAATTTTCTTCCACCCCTGAGCAGGAAAGGTTTACAGCAGTATTCCTGAACGACGTTTCTGTTGAGCAACCAAAGGCAGCGGAGATTATGTTAGACGCGCTACTGGTTATATTCCCTGAGGCTGACCCAAGATGTAAAGACGTCTGTCAAATTTACTTCGGAGGTAAAAGATTACTGCATTTTGACGAATCTATGCCAACTATCAACATTGAGTTTCTGATCAGAAATATGTGTTTGTACCTCAAAGACAGATATGGAGATAACTACAAAAGAAAGGTTATTGAGTTCTTTGACCGTACTGGAGTTGCATTGACTGACAAAAAGATGCTTGATGTTTCTGTAGTTGAACCTCTGAAAGCATTTGAGAGTATTAGGAATGAAAGTTTATCACCAATGTCTAATGTTATATATATAATAGAGAATGGGAGCTATTTTAGAGTACGAAGAACAAGGAATTACTTATTGCATAAAGCAGAAAGAACAATATGAAAAATTAAAAATATATCGTGATTCGTAACTATACTTGAATTTATTTTCGTTAAGAAATACAAAAAGCCATGTCCCAGCGGTTTTTCACCGCATGAACATGGCTGAATAAGTTCAGTAAAAGGTAATGTGCATAACAGCGAAGAATAAAGGCATTCCCAATATAAAACGCTCGGTTAAAATTTGATTTCGGATTCCAGTTGATCACCCCAAGCGGGTGGTCGGCTCATTTGCGTTTATTTATGGAATGTAACAAAATTAAATTTTCTGATAAAAAACTTATTGCAAAAAATAATAGGTTGTGGTATAATATTATTACGGTAAAATAAAAATTGAGTGATCGGATAGGACGGTGGTCGTAATGGATAAATCTCAAAAAAGCAACAGAGCCAAACGCGCCAAAATTGACGAGATAATGAAGCATCTATTCAGCGTATCGAAACCGACGCTCGTTAAGATGATGAACAGCTTGTTCAAAGAGAATTTCGACCCCGAAACAGTTGAGATTATTCAGACAAATCCGGAGTTTGGGGGCTTCGAATTGGAAATAATACGCGGCGATATGTTTTTGAGATTCCAAGACATAGCAGAAGAAGCAGAAGAAAAACCTAACCACTTTCACATCGAGTTTCAGACGCGCCGCGACCGGCTGATAGGCATACGCGTATTCGGTTATGCTTTTAATAAAGCGAAAGAAAATGAACGGTTGGAAAATAAAAACGATGACGGCGAAGTAGTTCTGTATATGCCTAAGTCGCTTGTTATACACGTTGAAAAACATGAGAAGATACCGAAAGACCGATATAGAATAAAAATAATCTTCACGGACGAAAACAATCAGGACACAGTAATAAATTACACAGTGCCGGTATTGCGTTACTGGGAGTACGACGAAAAAAGATTAATCGACGAAAAACTATATCCGCTATTGCCGCTTCAGTTGTTCATGTTGCGGTCAGAATTGGAAAAGATGTCTCGGCGGAAGAACCCGCAGGGCAAGCGTGAGACGATAGCGAAAATCAGAATCATCACAGAGAAGATAGTACGCGAAGCTCATGAGTTAGGCGATGTCGGCGAAATAAACGACGAGGATATAGAAAAAATAACAATGGCGATAGGGGAATTATTCAAGCATCTGAACGACAAATACAGAGCAGATGCGAAATTAAACGAGGAGGTAAGTGACATGATAAAAACATTATATGATGAACGCGTCTTTATTAAGGGTAAAAAAGAAAGAGACATACAGCTTATAGAAAAAATGCTCCGTCGTGGCGATACTATAAGCGAAATAGCCGATTTCTTGGAAATAACAATTGAAGAAGTCGAAAAAGTTAAAAAGAAATTAAAGTTATAATCTTTATAAACATTCTTGATATTAAAACTATTCGAGGATTTAAGAAAACATTAATAGAGGTATAAAAAGTATGGGAGCAGGAATAGCGGCGGCAATACCTATTATTTTGAAGCCATACAAAAAGTATTACTTTAAAAATGAAAAATATTTTGACGACAAATATTTTTCAAAAGGATTTTTTGAGAATTTTAATTACGAAGAAACAGATTCAACAATGGTTTGTGATATAAAGGGAGATTTGCTGCTCAATAACTACAAATCATTTTTAGTGGAGTTTTATAATTTAATTGAGAAAGACATTGAGATTATGAACTTCACTTCTAATACCATACCTACCGCCAGCAATATGGACGAATTTTTTAAAGTGTTCAGTAAAGAAAATCGTGATTCAAGGATACCTTTCGTTTACAAGGGAAGTCATGCGTTCAGTATACTTGGCGGTGACTGTCAGCTTTATTGGGTATTTTATAACGGCAGTTATAAAGCTTATTTGGAAGAATACAGCACTCTTTTACATTTAGAAAAGATAGTATCGAAAGCGATGGATAATCCTCTTGCTAATGCAATCAAGTTTGGAATTTTCGGATAGACTAACCAAAAAGGAAACAAAAAACTTAAAATAAACATATCCCCGAACGTAAACCGTCCGGGGATACAAATGTGTTAAAGTTTCATGCAAATTAATAACTTACCTGTTTACTAATAAAAATTATGAAAAAATAAAAATTTGTTTTCTACGGTATTACCTTGCATAGCTGTCTCTGTGTAGGACAATCACCGTTTTTACCCGATAAAATGGGGGATTTAAGGGTGTTAAAGAAACCTATATAACATCAAATAAACTTGTCTTTAAGGGACTTTGACTCCTGCATGCGCTGGTTCGAGTCCAGACGTCCCAGCCAGAGCATAATTATCCGAACCCGTCGCCAGACGTGAAAATCATAGGCGAAGCGTTCGGGTTTTTGCTTTATATAAATTGATTCCTGTAATTAAAATTTAGTTGACTTTTTGCTTTAAATTTTGTATAATTATTATTATAATACAACTTCTGATAATTTTAAACTATTAGAATATAGGAGAAGATGAAAAATGACGCCCGAAGTGAAAGCTCGTAAAAATATTGATAAAATGCTCATAGAAGCAGGGTACGTTATTCAAAACAAAAATGAATTTAACCGTACTATTTCTTTGGGTGTTGCTGTGCGTGAATTTCAAACCGCATCAGGTCCGGTAGATTATTTATTATTCATTGACGGCACTCCCGTAGGCGTAGTAGAGGCAAAAGCGGAAGATAAGGGATTTTCCCTCGCGGCTTTTGCGGAACAATCGAAAAGATATGCCGAAAGCGGCTTAAAATATTTATCGGTCAAGCCTGATATTCGATTCGCCTATGAATCCACGGGCATTATTACGAATTTTTGCGATTATCACGACCAAAAATCCCGTTCCCGTGAAATATTTTCTTTTCATCGTCCTGAAACTCTTTTAGAATGGTTAAAAGACACAAATACATTGCGTAACCGTATGAAAATATTTCCTGCATTCGATACACAGGGTTTCCGTAGCTGTCAAATCACAGCCGTTCTTAATCTCGAAAAATCATTATTTGAAAACAAGTCCCGCGCTTTAATACAAATGGCAACAGGCGCAAGCAAGACATATACGGCGATAACTTCGGTTTATCGTTTGTTGAAACACGCTAAGGCAAAACGCATTTTATTTTTAGTTGACACAAAAAATCTTGGAGAACAAGCGGAAGGCGAATTTTTAAATTATAAACCTTCTGACGACGGACGATTGTTTTCAGAACTTTATACCGTTCGTAGGCTTAATTCATCATACATACCGAAAGATACAAAAGTCTGTATAAGTACAATTCAACGAATGTACTCTATTTTACGCGGTGAAGAAATGGACGAATCTGTCGAAGAAACTTCTTTGAACGAACAAAATATAACAGGAAATTCCCGCGAGGTTTCTTATAATCCGAGTTATCCGCCGGAATTTTTCGATTTTATTATCATAGATGAATGTCACCGCTCGATTTATAATGTATGGCAGCAAGTTTTGGATTATTTCGACGCTTTCTTAATTGGTTTGACCGCAACGCCGGATAATCGTACATTCGGTTTTTTTAAGCAAAATATCGTCAGCGAATACACGCATGAACAGGCAATTTTGGATGATGTAAATGTTGGACGTGAGGGAACATACCTTATTGACACGCAAATAAGCACTAAAGGAGGCGTAATATTAAGACAGGAAGTAGAAAAGCGTGACCGCCTCTCACGTAAAAAACGGTGGGAACAACTTGACGAAGATTATAATTATAAGCCGTCGCAACTTGACCGCGACGTAGTAAATCTCTCGCAGATACGCATTATTATCAGAGCTTTCAAAGAAGCGAGAAACGAATTATTCCTCGGAAGGGTTGAATTGCCAAAAACACTCGTGTTTGCCAAAACAGACAGCCACGCAGACGATATAATCAATATTATTCGTGAGGAATTTGGCGAAGGCAACGAATTTTGCAAAAAAATTACTTATTCCGTAGAAGATTCTAAAAGTGTACTGACTGCTTTCCGAAACGATTTTTATCCGCGTATTGCGGTCACGGTAGATATGATTGCGACAGGCACCGATGTAAAACCGATAGAGTGTTTGATATTTATGCGTGATGTTCGGAGTAAAAATTATTTTGAACAAATGCTCGGGCGCGCCACACGAACGCTCGATTATGAAAATTTGCATAGGGTATCGCCGTCGGCAAAAGAATGCAAATTAGGATATATTATTATTGATGCCGTAGGGGTAACTAAATCGCAAAAGACTACTTCCCGCCAATTAGAACGTAATCCTACGGTTCCATTAAAAGACTTGATGATGAGCGTCGCTACGGGCGCAAGAAACGATGATACGCTGACTTCGCTTGCAAACCGGTTAATTAAACTCGAAAAAGTAATGAATGATAAAGAAAGCGCCGGATTTAAAGAAATATGCGGTGAAGAGTGTATAGATATAGCAAAAAATTTATTAAACGCTTTTGATGAAGATTATATTTGCGATAAAGCTCAAGAAAAATATGGCGTTACTGACCCTGCCGATTTGCCGAATGAGCAATATAAAAAAATCAGCGCAAAATTGGCTGATATTGCCGCCGAGCCGTTCAATAATCCGAAATTGAGGGATTATATCGAAAATGTCCGAAAAAGCCATGACCAAATTATTGATAATATTAATATAGATGAAGTGATATTTAAGGGGTGGGATTCCGAACATGCCCAAAAAACAGAAGAAGCTATTGAAACTTTTGGGAAATTTATTGAAGAAAACAAAAATAATATAGACGCTTTAGAAATTATTTATAATCAAAGTTATCGAACACGCCCGATGACGCTCCGAATGATACAGGAACTTTATGAAGCGTTAAAAAAACAACCATATTATCTTACTACCGAAAAATTATGGATGGTATATTCTATTCATCGCCCTGATAAAGTGCGGAATAAAAGCGTTGTAAATCAACTTGCGGATATAATTTCGTTGATACGTTTTCAATTAGGTCAAATACAAGAACTTCGTCCTTTTTCAGACGAGGTTTACTTGCGTTTCCGCGACTGGATGCTTGCTAAAAACGCCGGAAATATACATTTTATCGAAGAGCAGACCGAATGGCTGCGAATGATACGCGACCACATCGCAACTTCAATAAACATTTCGCTTGACGATTTGGATTATACGCCGTTTGACAGCAAAGGCGGCAGAGGCAAAATTTATCAACTTTTCGGAAATGATTATGAAAAATTATTAAATGAAATGAATTATGCGTTTTTAGAAGTGGCATAATTATTGGAGGAACATAAATGGCAGATTCAAATATCGGGGCAAAAATATGGTCGATGGCAACCGTCCTCATGGGATTCGGTGTAAATAAAAGCGATTATCTTGAACAAATCACTTATTTATTATTTTTAAAAATGGCAGATGAATATTCAAAACCGCCGTACAATCGGCAAATTACAATTCCGGCAGATTGTACTTGGGATTCGCTTCGCACAAAAATCGGAAAAGAATTATTTGAGCAATACGAATATATTTTAAAATCACTTTCCGAGCAATCGGGAACATTGCAACAAATATATACAGGAGCGCAAAACAAAGTCCCTGATCCCGCTCACCTTGCAAAAGTCATAAATATGGTGGATTCTGAAAATTGGTCGTCTATGTCAAGGGTGATATTTATGAAGATTTGCTTGAAAAGATTGCTGCCGATACAAAAAGCGGCGCAGGGCAATATTTCACACCTCGTGCGCTTATTAACGCGATGGTAAAATGTGTTCGTCCTGAACCGGGTAAAAAAGTTGCTGATCCATGCTGCGGAAGCGGTGGCTTTTTACTTGCGGTAAAAACGTATATTGAGCGTGAATACGGCAGACAGCTTGACCGCAATCAAAAAGAATTTTTAAAATTTCACACATTTAGAGGCTGGGAAATTGTTCAAAGCACTTACCGTTTGTGTTTGATGAATTTATTTTTACACAATATCAGCGACTTTGAGGGAACTCCGCCGATTATCCGCGCTGATTCGCTTCTTACAGACCCCGGCGATAGATTTGACTATATTTTGACAAATCCGCCGTTTGGCAAAAAATCTTCCATGACTTTTACAAATGAACAAGGAGAACAGGAGCAGGAAGATTTAGTATATAACCGCCAAGACTTTTGGGCTAAGACTTCTAATAAGCAGTTGAATTTTGTTCAGCATATACATACGTTATTAAAATCAAACGGCACTGCGGCGGTTGTTGTGCCGGATAACGTGCTGTTTGAAGGCGGCGCAGGCGAAACCGTTCGCAAAAAATTACTTGAAACAACCGATTTACATACAATTTTACGTTTGCCGACAGGGATATTTTACGCGCAGGGTGTAAAAGCGAATGTAATCTTTTTTGATAACCGCGTTGCAAGCCCGACAAATCAAACAAAAGAGATATGGATCTATGACTATCGTACCGGAATACACCACACATTGAAAAAGAATCCGCTTCGGGAAACTGACCTTGATGATTTTGTTAATTGTTACAATCCCGAAAATCGCTATATTCGTAAAAAAACATACAGCGCAGACAATCCTGACGGGCGTTGGCGTAGATTTACCTATGACGAAATTATCGCCCGCGACAAAACAAGCCTTGATATAACATGGATAAAATCCGGCGATAATACCGATGATTATACGCTTGCCGAACTGCTTGATATTATCAAAGAAAAGTCTGCGGCAATCGCTACAGCGGTAAGCAATCTTGAAAATCTGATAGGCGAGGTGGACGAATGATGAGCGAAAATAAAAATTTTGATTTTAATGATGCCGCCAGCATTATAAAAGAAGCGATTGTCCGTTCACGCTATCAGGCGGCAAAGCTGATAAACAAAGAACTGCTCAGCTTGTATTACGCTGTCGGACGGTATGTTTCGGAAAACTCCCGCAATAATGTATGGGGGCAAAGCGCAATTAAGCAATTATCAGAATTGTTACAGCGTGAATTGCCGGGATTACGCGGTTTTGGTGAAGTATCTCTTAAAAAGATGCGCTTGTTTTATGAAGCATGGCAGCCTTTATTTGCAAAATTTTCAAATCGTCAGTTATCGAATGACGAAATACAAATTTTAACAAAATTTGAAAATATTCTTGATTTAGGGCTTTTACTGCGGCACATGAATAACTTTGCAGTATTCGGTTTTTCCGCAGATGCGTTTTTCAATATCGGTTTTTCACATCATTCCGAAATTTTGGCAAAAGAAAAATCTCTTGACGGCAGATTGTTTTATATTTCACGTTGCGCCGCCGAGTTTTTGACGGTGGACGCGCTCAAATCATACCTGCGTGGAGATTTATATAATAAAACCGGATTAATGCCGAACAATTTTTTGCAGACTCTGCCTGAATCCGTGCAAGCGAACCGTGCTATTCGCGCTTTCAAGGAAGAATACTTTTTAGATTTTATAAATATTGAAGATGAAATTGACCCTGACGAACGTGTTTTTGAACGGAGTATAGTTGCAAATATCAAGCAATTTATTTTATCGTTTGGCGGCAACAAATTTTGTTATATGGGAAATCAATATCGCGTTGTTGTTGACGAAAAAGAATTTTTCATTGACCTTTTATTCTTTAACCGCGAATTGCATTGTCTTGTCGCTATTGAATTAAAGCGCGGCGAGTTCAAGCCTTCGCACTTGGGTCAGTTGAATTTTTACCTGTCCGCGCTTGATGAATATGTCCGGCAGCCCGACGAAACCCCATCTATCGGCATTATTCTGTGCAAAGAAGCGAGTCGGAACATTGTTGAGTTTGCTGTCCGCGACTATACAAAACCGATGGGTGTTGCTACATACAGAACGCGGAACGAAATGCCGGAGACATGGCAAAAAGCCCTGCCTGACGCTGACGATATGAAAAAGTTACTTGACGCAGCTCCCGATGAGATAAGCGAGGTGGGCGAATGAACACAAAACAACTTCGTCAAAAAATACTTGACCTTGCTATTCGTGGTAAACTCGTACCGCAAGACCCGAACGACGAACCCGCTTCTGTTTTATTGGAATGTGTTCGAGTTGAGAAAGAACGCTTAATAAAAGAAGGTAAAATCAAGCGGGATAAAAAGGATTCTGTTGTTTTGCGCGGTGGAGATAAATCGCACTATGAGCAGTTGCCGGATGGATGGGCGTGGTGTCGGCTCAATGACTTGTATAATTTTATAGATTATCGTGGCGTAACACCGCAAAAAATCGAATCAGGCATACCATTAGTTACTGCTAAAAATGTAAAATATGGTTTTATTGACTACTCCATTGACGAGTACATCAGCCGTGATAGTTATGAAGGAAGAAAAGGGCGAGGCATTTCAAGAAAAGGCGATATTCTCTTTACCACTGAGGCTCCATTAGGAAATGTAGCATTGGCTGATTTAGATGAATATAGTGCAGGTCAACGGCTTATCACTTTTCAAAATTTTTCAGAAAAACAGCAACTCAATAACAAACTTTTTATGTATTTTTTGCTTACATCATTTTTTCAAGAGCAGTTAAATGAAAGAAGAACAGGTACAACGGTGCTTGGAATTAAAGCAGAAAAGTTGAAACAGTTATTATTACTCGTGCCGCCGCTCGCCGAGCAGAACCGCATCGTTACTGCCATAGAATCATCATTCGCTGTCATCGACGAAATCGAACGCAACAAAACCGATTTACAAGCCGCCGTCGCCGCCGCGA
>Ga0082212_10008167_pt1 | contig 13712 bp, 14 predicted proteins | sample TergutNt197P3_FD_71548 | JGI IMG/M metagenome (GOLD analysis project Ga0082212, IMG submission 71548) | Neocapritermes taracua P3 segment gut microbial communities from Petit-Saut dam, French Guiana - Nt197 P3 | ecosystem: Host-associated > Arthropoda: Insects > Digestive system > Gut ... | reverse complement strand
CCATTTTTGTAATAGTTGAAATAGTTCGATAAGGAAATAATATGGTCGCCGGATTTGGTGTAGACGGAAATGCGGCGTTCGTGTGACATTATTGGTGACATTACCAACTGGTAGTTTTCTAACACTCTGTAATAAGAGCTTTTCGTGAATTTATACGCGATTCCCAATTCAAGGTCGAAAGTGTATTCGTTTTCTGGGAAAGTGTAGAGCACATTGCCGCTGTAGTCCAGAATTACTACGCTTTCCGCATTGGATGCACACATGCATCGGTCATAGAATTGAACGTTGTCATATTCAAAAGATAAAATAGGTTTTCCGGTTTTAATTGAGAGTATACCGAATTTTTCTTCTCCTTTTTTCTCTATCGAAGCAGACATATAGCCCATATTGTAGGAAGCAACCGCATCTGAATTCCCCTCAGTATTTTCATGGACTATTCTATAGTCAAAACCTGTGGTCATTGTACCGTCCGGAAGCATTATCGCACTGTTTTTGTCATCGTCATACAAAACAAAGCAAATTGTGGATATTTTCCCGTTGATGAAATCGTTGACAACATAAAAATTCTTTGTTTGTATCGGCAGTTCAAAGCGTTCGTCAGTTCTTATGTTAATAAAATATGGTTCACGATTTTCAGTATACACGTAATGCCAATAAATTCCCCAATTTGTTACAAGTGGTACAATCGTCTGCTCGGGACCGTGTTCCTGCGACGGCTCCGGCAAGTTGAGGTAAATTATCGTAGGAAGCGGCAATGCCAAATCCTCATGACGGTCAAAATCGGTTTCTGAAACAGATTCTTCTGGTGAAATCACTTCCAGTTCTGAGTTGGAAATTTCCGGTTGTTGACGGCAGGAAACCAGCAGCAATACCATAGCAAACAAGATGGTCAGAATGGATATATTTACATATTTATACACTGGCATATAACCTCCAATCTAATAATCAGCCACCCGGCATATTATTAACTTTTTCAATTTTCGGTGCGAAATCAATCTGTTCAAACGTACCGTCAATTCGTAAGAGTCCACAAATATTTGCATCCTTGTATATAACAATGCTGTCTTCCATTACTAATTCGTCAATGATGGCATAGACATTTGAGATTAGCAATTCGCCTTTTTCATTATAGATGTTTTTCACTTTTTCCGCATTACTGCCATTTGATGCAATAACAAATTCACCTATGCTGTATATGTAATTAAATTTTCCAAATGGAATGATTTCTTTTTCATCTTCGCCTAGCAAGGCACACCCATGTGAATTGAAAATTATGTTTCCAACTTTTGCCTCCCAAGGGTCATTATCTTTTGGATTATTAAAGTTTTCTCGTATACCATTTTGATCAAAGTAATCATTTTTTTGGGATGCCCAATATAATAAGTGGAACAAACCAAATTCAGAAAGATAGCTTGCATTACAAACTCTGCTTATCTCAATCATATCTCCGGGATAGGCGCAGAATATGGGTTCGTTTTGACCTTTGATGAGCGCGATAAATTGCTGCCCGTCTATTAATACCAATGTCTTCGGTTCGGTGAATATCAGGTCGCAGCATTTAGTTATAATAAGTGTACCATCTTTTTTGAATATCGTTATTATTACACGATCACCGTAAGGTTTTTTTAAAACATAACAATCGTTCCATTGTAGTATTGCAACGCCTTCGTCTACTTCAATTTTATATAGTACACCGAGTTCACCGTCGAAATATTATCCGCTTTCCGACAGGTTCATTTCTCCAACATTGACTACATTCGTTTCAAAATCAAAAATCAACTCTCCCTGATAATTAAAAAGAACTCTGTGGGCTCTGTTGCCGTTATCATTTTCAATTACATATATACAGTTTTCTAAAAAATAAATTTCAAGATAAACCGGCGGAATTATTTCTTTTCCTGTTTGAATGTTAACAACTCCAAATCGATCATATGAATCATATTCACAAACCAGAATGTAGTTTTGATAAGTTGGAATATGAATATTATCCCCTCCGGTTGGGATGACCCCATATATAAAATCCGTTACCACCTGTCCGTCAACACGCATGACAGCGCCTTTTAAATCCCGATTATACAACATCAATGCTCTCGGGTTATAGGGCTGTGATAAATCTAATTCAGATGGTTCTGTGGGATAATAAAATAACGCTTCGTCAGGAATGGATAGTTTTTCTTTGTTTTTATTGATAAACATTAAATCCCCTGAAACGCCATCCATATAGTATTGCGGCGAACTGACAAGCGGCAATATGGTCACTTCCGGATTGTATTCGAGTATTTTATCTGGCAATTTGAATGGAATTTTTTCAATTTTAGGAAAAGAAAGCGTTTCGCTCGTTTCTTTCATATTCTGATTAACAACGGCCTCACTTTCTATTTTCGTTGTTTCATTATCTAAAGCTTCATTCTGATCGTTACTACATGATGAGATTAGAAGAGAGTTCATCATCATAAGCAAAACCATGACTTTACAGCATAACAATCCTTTCATGCAAGCACCTATCTTTTCTACAATAATTGCCATTTTATATTATTATATGCAATTAGACTGCAACTGCACCAAATAGTTCCATTTAAAAATGCAGAATATAATTGAGCAATCACAAATCTAAAATCATCATATCATATTGACAATAATTAACGCAATAATTTTTCAGTCGTTATACCAAGCGTAATCTGTTTGTTGTAAAATGGAATTCCCCGGAATTGTAAATAGAATTCCGCGAATGTTCGTCAGGTTTGGCGGCGGCAACTACAATCATCAAGTTTGTCAATGCCTTTTTTGTCATGGCGGGCAGAAAATCAGGTTGGGGTCAAATAATTGAGTGGCGAAGCATTTGGAAATCGGCTCGGATAATCAAGGCATAGGAAACCAGAGCATGGTTAGGGATCCCACACGCACTCCACGTCACGCCAAATTTTGATTGACAACGCAGCGAGTGCGGGAGTATACTTTATCTAACAGGCGCTACCGATAAACGGTTCAGCCTAAATGTAAACTGTTAGAAACAGCCGCCATCTTGACCGGGGCGGCTATTTCCTTTTTAAACGAGTGATTACGTCGATTATCTTAATCGTCAACCCTGCAATGCCGATAGCGACAAGGCAGAATGTGAGCAACTCAATATGACTAACCATTTGTACCCCCTTTCCAGAGGGCAAGGAAACCCTCTTAATAGAGGGCTGAACCGCCTACCGTATGGTAGCGCCTATTAGTATTTTATCATTAATGGCAATATATGTCAATGGGGAAGTGGGAGATTCGCGCCTTTTGTCAGCTTGCTCGCCCTGCAAAGCTCGCGCCTAAACCTTGGTAATCGCTAAAGACGAGGTTAGTCGAATTCATTTCCGATATATCTATTCTAGCATATTGGGAGATTGTAATGAATTGAAACAAGGACTGAACCATGTCATTACGCGAGGGTGTACCAATAAATATAAGGTATTTACAAGTTAGCTGAGATGTGATAAACTGTTCCAAGAGGGGCGGTGAGGCTATGCTCAGAAATACAGAAGACCTAACGGCGTTGCGGATGACTGAAATCGAAAGGTTAGTTAACGAGTTCCGCGAGAAGTTGGAAAAAGGATTCTCGGACGCCCGGAACACTATAAGCATAAACGAGATTGAAGATCTCTGGAGCAGACTGCGTACCGACTCCGACACGGTGTACGCCGACATGCTTAGCGACTATTTGGCATCTGTGGACGAGCGCGAGGCAATCCATCAAAAAAAAACGAATACCGTGAAAAGGGAATAATACTCCGCACGGACAGGAAAGTGGAAAAGCAAATAATGACAGTGAACGGCAAGCTGAACCTGTGCAGGTATTCACTGAAGCCCGCAGACCCCGAAAGCAAGAAGAGGCTGCTAGCGGCGGAAGGGCTGAAACGCATCGTGCCGTTTGACATGTGCATCGGAATCGACGAACTGCCTTTTAAAATGACAGTCGGCGCGATGCTCAAGACAGCATACTGGGCGCAGAACCAAATGTCCTACCGCCGGGCATCCGAAGCAATATCTTCCGTAAGCTTGATTGAAACCAACCCAGAGACGGTTCGGCTGGTGACTGAACACGTTGGAGGGGTTGTATTCGACGAGGACAAGCGCACGGCTGACCGGTTGCGCAATCAGTTTGCGAGCGGCTGCGTAGATTTCGGCGGGGGCAAAGCCAAAGACGGTGTGCTTTACGTGCAGACCGACGGTGCGGCGCTGAACACCAGGAGCAAGGACGACGACGGCTCGACGTGGCGAGAGAACAAGCTGGGGCTTGTGTTCTCGTCCGACAACATCCGCTACTGGACGAACGCCAAGGGCAAGATGCAGCACAGGATCCTCAAGCGGGAGTATGTCAGCTACGTGGGCGGAGTTGACGTTTTCAAGTGGCTGCTGCTTTCATGCGCGGTGCGCAACGGGTACGGCAAGTACAGAAAAACCGTGATTCTTGGCGATGGCGCCACGTGGATAAGGAACATGGCCGCCGAACTCTACCCCGATGCGCAGCAGATACTGGACTTCTTCCATCTGTCCGAGAACGTCTACGAGTTTGCCAAGGCGCTGTTCAAAATGGACGAGAGCAAGTACAGGCCGTGGGCAGAAGACATATGCGAGAGGCTGAAAGAAAGCAAATACGCGGAAGTGTTGCGTAGCCTGCTGAAATATAAGGAGGACCCGCCGCCGAACAGCAAAGTCAACCTGTACCAGTATATTGAGAACAATATTGACAACATTGATTATGCAAAGTACCAGCAAGAGGGGTACTTCATCGGGAGTGGAGCCATTGAAAGTGGGAACAGGCTTGTACTTCAGCAGCGCCTCAAGCAGCCAGGGATGCGTTGGAATGAAGACACCGCGCAACCTTTGCTTACGTTGAGGGCGAAGTACGAGAGCGGTTTATGGGAAAATGACGTTGTCGTTTCATTGAAAAAGAAATACCATTGTACCTTATAATTATTGGTACACCCCTTTTATTCTATTCGCTTCACTTGGCTTAAATTGTCAAGCATATGCTTAGAGTCAAAGCTGTGGTTTAATGCAGGGCAGCTTGGAAAACCCTGTCCATTCCGTCATGGACCAACTGTCCGGCCGTGCCTTCAATGTTTTCGTAGCTGGGTTTTGTCATGCATGTAGAACGTCTGCTTGGGTCATCTTGCGCTGAACACCACCTTTTGACCGCCGCGCGCGATTTGAGTTAAGTCTGCGAGGTTTGACTTCATCGAATCAAAATCACGCATACTGTGTCCCTCCCTCTTATGCAATTGTTTTCCCAATCCATTCATTGAATTGAAATGAAAGATAACTCGATGGTAGGCTATGTGGCTTTGCTTCGACTATCTTACGGAAGTGAGTGCCTTTGCAATACAGCCCGATGCCATATTTCGAGAATGTTCTCACAGTTTCGGTCTGTGGGCGGTTCGAGTTTGTAAGCGCGTAGGAATGCGAAGCAAACCATGTATTGAGGTGCGACTGTTCAACAACTTTGCTGATGTTGTTCAGTTTTGCTTCTACCGCAATCAGCTTAACTATGCTAAACACATCGCGCAACTCGCGGACACGCCAACAGCGGTCACGATATGAAACCAATTTAGCGTCCATCAGTTTTTCAAGAGAAGTAATCGTCTGCTTCTCAGAAAACCCGAGCTTAGTAATTAACCTCGCCCCTGATGCGTCGTTTGCACCGCAAAGGTACGATAATAGCTTCAAATCATGTTTATCCAACTCATCACGCTTGGCAGGCCAGTTTTCGGTGATTGACGGAAGGTACGAGGCGAAGACAACATCTGGAAAGCCCGATTCTATGCGTGGCTCCACAAATACCGCCAACTGTGTCTTCTTGTTGTTGCGGGTGAAAATGTGGCAGTAGTAGTCGATGAACTGCTCGATAAGCGAATATTCTGCTCCCATTGTTGCCGATCGGGTATATAACCCTATTTCCGGTTTGCTATTGTTGAAAAGCATAACCTGACTCATCTCGTTCCCCCTAAACAATTTGAATGTCTTGGGTACATCAAAATATGGTCAAAAGGGGTGCGCCTATTCGACAAACTACAACTCAGATTTATTGTGGACGAAATCTGCCTTATTCCGCATAATTATCGAAATTCGCTAAAATTCTTAGCACCTCCTGTAGAGTATGCGATCTTATAACCTGTGGCCTAAAATCGAGATTATGTAATGCCGCGTTCGCTCTCATAGTTCTGTAGTATGGGCGTTACATGTTTTATTTAATGTTAATCAATCATACTTCAAACAACTGACCCCACCCATGATGGATAATAAATCTTGCACGAAAGTCTTTCCCAAAAACTGCACCCAATGATTGGAATACATAAAAAGCGCAGTAACTCTTTTGTCTTGTTTTGTTGTGTCCTCCCTAGTATTGCCCCAAAGTATCCATGGAAACACATCCATAAAAAAACAGTGGAACAGACGCAGCTCTATGCCCGCTATCAAATCGAATATGTTGAACATCATGAAATAGTGTGCCCAAGGTACACTTTTGCCGGCGGGGCCCATGTGACGGTGATCCCTTGGATTTTGATCCCCGGAAGGCCGTACCCAATTCAAGTGTACCTTTACGCTTGCGCACTTTACAGCGCAAACCCCGAAATTGGCCAAAGAGGCGCGGCAAAAGCCCCGCGGGAAAAATTCAGGCTGGGCAAATTTTCGCACTCGACGGTCTGCCGTTCGTGCAAATCTTTTGAAGGAGCCCGCAAGCTGGCGCTGGAAAAGAAGTTCGTAGAGTGCGGAGTTCGGGACAATTTCGAGAACTCAAGATTTATCATTGCATTTACATCATCATTATGATATGCTATACAAAGTCGAAGCTTTAAACCGTCAAAACCAAACCGTAATGAGATGAGGAATCTGATTTGAGAAAAATAAGCTATAAAAAACTTTGGAAACTCTTGATTGATAAAGACTTAAATAAAAAAACCTTATCGCAGACGGCGAGCATAAGCCAGTCTACGCTTACCAAAATGTCCAAGGGTGAAAGCGTGAATATTGAAATGCTTGCCCGAATATGTAATGCGCTTGACTGTGAAATTCACGATATTGTAGAAATGGTTTCAGACGATAACGGTGATGTCTAAAACTTGGAGGAACAACTAAGGAAACTTTTGAGCAAGCCTTTCCCGGCGAGCGGTATAGGCGCAGAATCATAGTCATAGGCAACGCATGAAGGGAGAAATTAGAAATGGCTGAACTGAACACGAAATTATGGGCAAGCGCAGACATACTCAATTGCAAAATGGGTGCCAGCGAATATAAAAACTATCTTCTTGGTCTTGTATTCTATAAATATCTTTCCGACCAACAATTACGCGCTGTTTACGAAGAAAAAAATGGCAAGGTTGCCGAATATCCCGACAGAGAAACACAGTTCGCGGGGTTATTGGAATGGCATGACGAAGATTCCGATGATGTGCGGCAAATAATGTCCAAGAAGTTGGGCTACTTTATTGAACCTAACTACTTGTTCTATACATTGCAAAAGCAAGCAAGCAATTATGAATTTCAAGTTTCCGATTTACAAAACGCCTTTATCGAACTTGGACGGCAAGGCGCACAATTTATGGGCTTGTTTGATGATGTTGATTTGACTTCGACCAAATTAGGCTCTAACGCCCAACAACGCAACGTAACCATCACCGAGGTAATTAAAACCCTTGACGAGATAGACCTTTTCGGGCATGGCGGTGATGTAATCGGCGATGCCTATGAGTACCTTATTGGACAATTCGCCGCAGGTGCAGGCAAAAAAGCAGGCGAATTTTATACACCGCAAGCCGTGAGCAAAATCATTTCCGAAATCGTAGCAATCGGGCAAGAAAATATTGCCCCTTTCCATGTTTACGACCCTGCAATGGGTTCGGGTTCGTTGATGCTTAACATTCGCCAATTTGTCAATAATCCAAATAAAGTGCATTATCATGGGCAGGAATTAAACACCACAACCTATAACCTCGCCCGAATGAATCTTATTCTGCACAATGTAGAGAAAGCGCAAATGCGCTTGCAAAACGGCGACACGCTTGACGAGGACTGGCCGACTGGCGAGCCGTATCTTTTTAACGCCGTTGTAATGAATCCTCCGTACTCGGCTGTGTGGAGTTCCGACCCGAAATTTATGGGCGATGCACGTTTCGAGCCTTACGGCAAACTTGCACCAAAATCAAAAGCAGATTTTGCGTTTTTGCTTCACGGCTTTTATCATCTTAACGACAAGGGAACAATGGGAATAGTGCTGCCGCACGGCGTATTGTACAGAGGTTCAGCCGAGGGAACAATCAGAAAAACCCTACTTGAAAAAGGTGCTATATGCGCCGTAATCGGCTTGCCGCCAAATATCTTCTACGGCACAAGCATACCAACAGTCGTGTTGATATTGAAAAAAAGTCGTGAAAATAATGGACGCGATGTGCTTTTCATTGACGCATCCAACGACTACGAAAAGCAAAAAAATCAAAACAACTTACGCCCGGAAGATATTTCTAAGATCGTAGAGGCGTACAAAGCTCGTAATAACATTTCAAAGTACGCTCACCTTGCACACTATGAGGAAATCGTCAGCAACGATTACAACCTCAACATTCCGCGTTATGTAGATACTTTCGAGGAAGAAGAACAAATTGACATCGTGGCGCTATGCAAGGAAATGACTGACCTAAACAGCAAGATAAAGGAAAGCGACTCCGAGTTTTTAGGATTGCTTGACCAGCTTGCCGTAACCGATGAAACAAGAGATATTATCGAAGCCACAAAGCAAGTCTTTGTGCAGGAGGGGCAGAAATGAACGAAGAAAGAAAAGAACAATTAAACCGGGTTGTGATAAGGGGCTTCAAGTCTATCAAAGAGTGTGAGTTGGATTTGAACAACATCAACGTGCTTATCGGAGCAAATGGTTCGGGCAAGTCTAATTTCATTTCTATTTTTGAGATGTTGCGTATGATTCTATCTCGTGAGTTGGCCTTTTACGCAGGGAAAAAAGGGGGCGCAGGAACGCTTCTCTATAATGGTGCAAAAGTTACCGATAGCATTGTGATGGAATTTTATGTTGGTGAAAATGTGTACGGATTTGAGTTGGAAGCAACTGAAAATGACAGCTTGATTTTCCGAGAGGAACACTATGAATCTACGAGTTCTCTGTGGGGTGATGGCGGCCATGTGGAATCCAAGTTGTCAGATGCGAAGGGAGATAGCTTAGTTGGCCTTATGGATACAGAAGATTGGCTGCTTGATCCGCATATCGTTTATCAATTCCATGATACAAGCTCATCGTCAAGAATTAAACGCGAAAATATTGTAGCTAATTCCGTGAGATTGTTAAGCGATGCCCGTAACTTGGCGGCATATCTGTATCGCTTGAAACAATCATTCCCGAAAGAGTACAGCAACATTTTATGCGCTATACAGATGGTAGCACCGTTTTTTGATGACTTCGTCCTGGAGCCAAAGGAACTAAACGAAGAACAAATCATTTTGAAGTGGAAGAAAAAAGGCTGCGATGACGTTTTCAATGCCGCTCAATTTTCAGACGGCACTCTACGTTTTATTTGCCTTGCCACCCTGCTTTTGCAACCAACGGAGTTGCAACCGGCAACAATTATAATTGACGAACCAGAGCTTGGGCTTCATCCTTTTGCAATTACGATTTTGGCTGAAATGGTGCAAAAGGCGGCTGTTAATAAGCAAGTGATTTTAGCCACACAGTCGGCAGAGCTTTTGGACAACTTCGATGTTGATGATGTAATTGTTGTTGACAGTGGTGAAAACGGCTCGGAGTTTAAGCGGCTTGACGAAAAGCAACTAAAACTGTGGCTCGAAAACGATTACACGCTTGGCGAGCTTTGGAATAAAAATATCTTCGGGGGGAGGCCGTAGCTATGAGATTATATATTTTGTGCGAAGGTCAAACCGAAGACCGCTTCGTGAAAGAAATACTCGCCCCGCATCTGTTGCGCCTAAACATTTTTGCAACGCCGATAATCTGCGAGACTAAGCGGACGGTGGGCAAAAAATATAAAGGAGGGGTGAGCGCATCGGCATAGAAAGAATTTCTGAGGAGTGCCAACATTTTAGAGAGTGGCTTGATGGTATTCAAGCGTTGGGACAGGAGTGTGCGCAATGACAAACGTACCCGAAATAAGGTTCCAGGGATTTACTGACGCTTGGGAGCAGCAGAAGTTGGGGGATGTTGCTGAGTTCTTCAAAGGAAATGGTGGCAGTCAACAGACAAAGCTCGGCACATTCTTCCGCACACTTGACAACACTATCGCCATTTACAAGCGTAAACTGGACAGCTTGCAGGAGCTTAAAAAGGCGTATCTGCAAGTGATGTTTCCGCAAGTGGGGGAAACCATACCGAAGATACGATTTAGCGGGTTCATAAAAAACTGGGAAATTATAGAGCTTGGGGATGTTTTTGAGCAGACAGTCCGCAATGTAAATCCGAAGGAGCATGATTTGGGCGCGGTTGATAATTATTTTTCTGTGTGGTTGAAATCCCACATGGCAATAACCTTATATAAAACATACGCCACGGGAGGGTTGATTGAAAAACAACACGTTCAATTTCCTACATTGACGCAAATAAAAGTAGCTGTACCCTCTTTCGCTGAGCAAGCAATAATAGGCAATCTATTTGGCTCAATAGATAAGCAAATAATATATATTCAATTGAAGATTGAAAAGTTGAAGGAATTAAAAGAGGTCTACATGCAAAAAATGTTCGTCTAATGCCGTATTATTATGTTATTGAAAAGGTGGGTGGCAGCCACGCAGGCGCGTGAATTTGGCAGCCTCTTGAAGATAGCGGACAATTACCCGAAATATGTTGTCACGATGGACGAAGTGAACATGAGCCAAAACGGGATCAGGCATACCAATGTTAAGGACTTCCTGTTAAACGACTGGGTTTGAACGCGGCGTTGCATTTGCCTCAGCAATCGTATATACTAATACTGAACTGGCGCACAGGAATAACAGGGGAGGTGTGGGCGAAATGCGCAAAATATTGCCTATTGGCATTGACAATTTCAGGAAAATACGGGAAGCAGACATGTACTACGTCGACAAGACGCTGATAATACGGGACTTTATTGAATACGGCGATGAGGCTGCGCTCATAACGAGGCCCCGGCGCTTCGGCAAGACGCTGAACATGACCACAATAAGGGAGTTCTTCGACATCACAGTGGACAGCAAAGATATCTTCGCGGGGCTTGCCATCATGGGCACCCAGTACGCGGATCAGATCAACTCGCGCCCGGTGCTGTACTTCTCCTTCAAGGACTGCAAAGCCGACACTGCTGAATCGCTGCTTTTTCACATCGCTGACGTTGTATTTGAGGAATATGAAAGGTGCAGCCCAGTATTCAAAGCTAGAAAAGGCGTACAGGACGACCGCTTCTGTACTATCAACTTGATATACGAAAAACTAAAATTCCACGACATAAACAGAGATTTCCTTGCTCTATCAATCAAGGAGCTGATACGGGCAACGCACTGGCATCACAGCATCAGGCCCATCGTCCTTATCGACGAGTACGACCAGCCCATTATGAGCTCGGTGGAATTTGGGTACCACGACGAGCTGAAGACTTTCTTTTCAAGGTTTTACGGCGGGGCGCTGAAGGGCCAAGACAGCCTGTACCGGGCATTGCTCACGGGAATCCAGCGGATAGCCAAGGAGAGCATTTTTTCCCAGCTCAACAACATCAAAGTGTATACCGTTTGCGACGTGCGCTATTCGCAGCATTTCGGGCTGACAGCAGGGGAAACCAGCGAACTCCTTTCGCACTACGGCCTTGAGCTGAACGACAATGTGAAGCAGAAGTACAACGGATACCTGTTCGCAGGGACCGAGGCGTACAACCCGTGGTCGATACTGTACTACGCCGAGACCGGGGTGCTTGAGAACTACTGGCTCAACACTTCCACGAACTTCCTGGTGCACAAATCGATCTCAGAGGCAGGCGGCTTGTTCCGCAAAAGCTTCGACAAGCTGATCGCCGAAGGGTCGGCAGTGGAGGTCGACGCCGACCTCACGTGCTCATTCGTCGAGCTTGCGAGCGACGACACGCTGTGGGGCCTTTTGATTAATTCCGGCTACCTGACGGTCACCTCCAGGGAAGCAGGGTCCACTGCCGTGACAGTGCGGATACCGAACGGCGAGGTCAGGTTCGAGTTTGCGAAGATAATTGCGGGCTGGGCGGGCGTTGGCCACAGGCAGCTCGAAAAGATGTTCCGGCTGCTGCTTGCACAGGACATGGAGGGCTTCCTGGACGTTTACCAGGAGATCGTGCTATCCTGCACCAGCTATTTTGACGCAAAGGAAAACGCTTATCACATGCTGTTCCTAGGCATGTGCATATCGCTGGCAGGCCTGTACAAAATCACCAGCAACATGGAAGCCGGGCACGGGCGGAGCGACATACGCATGGAGTCCCTGCACCCGGAAAGGCCCCACATGGTCATCGAGTTCAAACAGGGCGAGGACGTGGACAGGCTCAAGGAAGAGGCCCTTGCGCAGATCATAGAAAACCAGTACTATGCCGGGCTTGAAGGGGAGTGCCTGTGCGTCGGGATAGCCCACGATAAGAAGAGGTGCGCCGCAGCGCACCAAGCAATACGGTGCGGATAACGGAGGTGCGGGCGAAATGCAAAAACTACTGCCGATAGGCATAGACAGCTTCAGGGAAATACGGGAAACGGACAAGTACTACGTCGACAAGACGCTGATAATACGTGATTTTATTGAATGCAGCGACAAAGCCGCGCTCATAACGAGGCCCCGGCGCTTCGGCAAGACGCTGAACATGACCACAATAAGGGAGTTCTTCGACATAACGGCAGACAGCAAAGAAATATTCGAGGGGCTTGCCATCATGGGCACCCAGTACGCGGATCAGATCAACTCGCGCCCGGTGCTGTACTTCTCGTTTAAGGGCTGCACGGCGAAAACGGCTGACATAATGCTTGGCAAAGTCGCAGAGGTCGTGTTGAAAGAGTACGCGAGATACAACGCAGCGTTCAAAGGCAAGATGGGCATGGATAGCGACTGCTGTTCTACGTTTAACATGATATACGAAAAGCTTATGAACCGCGACATAGGCGAAGTTTTGCTTACAATATCAATCGGGGAGCTTGTGCAGGCAGTGCACGAGCATTACAGCATCAAGCCCATCGTCCTTATCGACGAGTACGACCAGCCCATTATGAGCTCTGTGGAGCACGGGTACCACGGCGAGCTTAAGGATTTCTTCTCAGGGTTCTACGGCGAGGCGCTGAAAGGCCAAGACAGCCTGCACCAGGCGCTGCTCACAGGCATCCAGCGGATAGCCAAGGAAAGCATTTTCTCCCAGCTCAACAACATCAAAGTGTACACAGTTTGCGACGCTCGCTATTCGCAGCATTTCGGCCTGACGGCAGGGGAAACCAGCGAGCTCCTTTCCAGCTACGGCCTTGATTTAAACGACGACGTGAAACAGATGTACGACGGGTACCTGTTCGGCAGCACTGAGGTGTACAACCCGTGGCCTATACTGTACTACGCCGAGACCGGGGCGCTTGAGAACTACTGGATCAAAACGTCCGCGAATTTTCTGGTGCACAAATCGATTTCAGAAGCCGGCGGCCTGTTCCGCAAAAGCTTCGACAAGCTGATCGCCGAAGGGTCGGCTGTCGTCGATGCCGACCTCACGTGCTCG
>Ga0082212_10008166_pt1 | contig 13715 bp, 10 predicted proteins | sample TergutNt197P3_FD_71548 | JGI IMG/M metagenome (GOLD analysis project Ga0082212, IMG submission 71548) | Neocapritermes taracua P3 segment gut microbial communities from Petit-Saut dam, French Guiana - Nt197 P3 | ecosystem: Host-associated > Arthropoda: Insects > Digestive system > Gut ... | reverse complement strand
AATCGGCGATACGGGCGCGTTCGACGGCCAAGTCAGGGATTTCGGCGACGGTTTTATCGTATCGAAAGCGATAGACGATAGATTCGGGTGCGCTGTGTTGATAAAACTTATAGAATCTGAACTACCGGTCGATTGCTGTTTCGTTTTCTCCGTACAGGAGGAGGTCGGGCTTCGCGGCGCATACACGGCGGCGTTTGCCGCGGAGCCGGATATCGCGCTGATAGTTGAGGGTACTACCGCGGCGGACTTCCCGTCTGTCGGCGATTTTAAGAAGGTATGCAAAGTGGGTAGTGGCGCCGTGATACCGTTCATGGACGGGGCGACTATCTATGACAAGGACCTTTATCACCTGCTGTGCGATATCGCGGATAGAAACGAAATCGCGAGGCAAACGAAGAATGTGGTAGCAGGCGGGACGGACGGGGCGGCGTTCCAAAGGTCGCGCATGGGGGTGAAGACTGCCGGGATAGCGGCGCCCGTGCGTAATATCCATTCGCAATCCTGCGTGGCAAAAATCGAAGACCTGGATGCGGTCTACAAGCTGGCCAGGTCGTTCCTTGAAGAGATGGGGGAGAAGAGTTGACGAATCGCCTTGATATATCGGACAAGGTATATAAACTATCTGAACGTGCAATACAGGATTCGGCGCCGTACTTCAAGCCGATAGACGACATCGCATCCCGTAATACGGAGAAAGTGCTCTCTGCTTTCCAGCGCCATCGCGTGTCGGAAACCTGCTTTTACGGCACGACCGGGTACGGGTATAACGACAAAGGCCGCGATACGCTCGATTTGATTTACGCGGATATTATGGGGACCCCGTCGGCGCTCGTGCGTACGGGTTTCGTTAATGGGACGCACGCGATAACCGCTGCGCTCTTCGCGGCGCTGCGGCCCGGGATGAGGCTCCTATCCGTGACAGGTACGCCGTATGACACGCTCCGGGGGGTGCTGGGCATCACCGGGGACTACAGGGGCTCGCTAAAGGAGTATGGCGTCGAATACTCCCAAATCGAACTCACAAGTTATGGCGGCCCGAATATAAAGGCGATTGCATACGCGGTAAAGAACAAGGACGTTGGAGCTGTTTTTGTGCAAAGGTCGCGGGGGTACGTTGCCGGGCGCGCATTATCGATCCGGGACATAGGGGAAATATGCGAAGCCGTACACAGGCTTGATCCCGGGATTACCGTCCTGGTCGACAATTGCTATGGCGAGTTCACGGAAATAACGGAGCCGGGGGAGGTTGGCGCGGATCTTATGGCCGGTTCGCTCATCAAGAACCCCGGCGGCGGGTTGGCCCCCTCCGGCGGATATGTGGCGGGGAGGGAGGATCTCGTCACTGCAGCGGCATACCGCCTCACGACGCCGGGAATAGGCGCGCAGTGCGGCGCGACACTGGGCGTGAACCAATCGATGTACCAGGGATTGTTCCTGGCGCCGCATACCGTCGCGCAAGCGATGAAGACCGCCGTGTTCAGCGCGCGGCTGTTTGAGCTGCTTGGCTATGAAGTGAGACCGAGATACAGCGAGACGCGCTCGGACATTATCCAGTCAATCCAGTTCGGTTCGAAGGAACTGCTTGAGCGATTCTGCAAAGGTATCCAGAAAGGGGCCCCGATCGACTCGTTTGTCACGCCGGTCGCCTGGGATATGCCGGGATACGACCACCAAGTGATAATGGCCGCGGGGGCGTTCGTTCAGGGGGCGTCAATCGAGCTCTCCGCCGACGGGCCGCTCAGCGAACCATATAACGCCTTCCTCCAAGGCGGATTGACGTTCGAATCCGGAAAACTGGGGGTCATGGTTGCGGCGACCCACATGGAGAGGGATAGCCGGATATGACGATGGGCGATTATGTAGTTTTTAAGGATGTTGTCCGCGAGTATGACAACGGGCAGGTCGCTGTCCGCGCAGCGGACGGTATCTCCTTTTCTTTGGACAAGGGTAAGTTTAGTCTGATTGTCGGGCCCTCAGGGGCCGGCAAAACCACTGTGCTTAACATATTGGGAGGCATGGATACGGTGACTTCCGGTACTGTCTCGGTCGACGGGCGTCAGATATCGAGCCTGAATAAACATAATGTTTGCTCGTACCGCCGCAACGACGTCGGGTTCGTTTTCCAGTTTTACAACCTTATACAGAATCTGACGGCGCTTGAGAATGTGGAACTCGCATCGCAGATATGCAAAGACGCGCTCGACCCGAGGACAGTGCTAAATGACGTCGGCCTCGGGCACAGGCTCGATAATTTCCCCGCCCAGCTCTCAGGGGGGGAGCAGCAGCGGGTCGCAATCGCCCGCGCCATAGCAAAAAACCCGAAACTGCTCCTATGTGACGAGCCGACCGGCGCGCTGGATTATGAGACCGGCAAAGGTATCCTTAAGCTTCTGCAGGATACTTGCGTCGGGAAGGGCGTCACTGTGGTCGTGATAACCCATAACCAGGCTGTTATTCCAATTGCGGACAGGGTCGTGAGGATAAAAAGCGGAAAAGTAAGGTCGATAACTGACAACGAAGCCCCTTTGCCGGTGTCAGGGATTGAATGGTGATAAGGTTATATGATAAAGGCTTTTTGGAAGGATCTGTTCCGGGAGATTAAGTCAACTCTCGGTAGGTTCTTTTCATTGTTGGTCATTACCGCGTTAGGCTCAATGTCCGTTGTTGGCATACAAGCATCGTCCATGAACATGCGGGCGGTAGCGGACGAAACCTACAAGGCGCACAACCTGTACGATTTGCAGATAAAATCAACAACAGGGTTCGGCGAGGAGGACCTGGCCGCGCTCCGGGGCGTCGAGGCGGTTTCCGCAATAATGCCGACAAGCATGTTCGACGTCTTTGTCAGCATTAACAACGAGAATAGCGCAGTCCGAACTTATGCGGTACCGGACAAACTAAACACGATCGACCTTCTCGAAGGCAGGCTTCCGGCCGGTCCACACGAATGCGTCGTAGAACGGCGGCTGCTCAGGGACGGTAAGTTTACCATTGGGGATTCAATACGGTTCAGCCTTGAAGATATGGGCGTATATAATGACTTCCTTGCAAGCGACATATTCAATATAGTCGGCGTAGTCTCTTCACCCTTGTTCATTACATTCCAACGCGGGAACACCTCCATCGGGGACGGGTCGCTGCAATACTACATATACCTGCATCCCGACGCATATATACCGGAAGTCTATACGGACGTCTACATCATCATGGACGGCTCGCAGGCCATGGACAACGTCGCAGACGGGTATTATGACGCGGCGGAGGGGTGGAAGTCCCTGATAGAGCATGTCGGGGAGTTGCGGGTCCAATCACTGAAGGATGAGATGGATAAAGCCCGGAGGGATATAGACGAGGGATGGCAAGAATATGAGGATGGCAAAAATGAGCTGGAAGAAAAAAGCGGCGACGGATGGCGGGAGCTTGATGACGCCCGGGCCCGGCTATCCGACGCAGTGGCCGAACTTGAGGACGCGCAGCGGACGCTTGACGATAGTGTTGCGGATGGCTTGGGCGAGATCGAAAAGAATGAAAGGGAGCTAAGCGACGGCCAGAGGGAGCTGAACTCGCGCCGCGCGGAACTTGATTCAGGCCAGGCGCAGATAGATGAAGCGCGGATGCAGCTTCAGGCGGCGCTGGAGATGCTTGCCTCGATTGGCCCCGAGGGCGTATCGGCGGAGTTGGACGCCCAGTATGGCAGGGCATACGCGGCTTTGCAGCAGCTAGATCAGAAACAGTCGGAGCTTGACGAAGGGATGGCCGCGATATCTGCGGCGCAAAGGGCGCTGGATTACGGGAGGCGGCGCATCAGGGAGGCGCGCGAGACGCTTGAGGAAGAGCGAATCAAGGCCCAGACCGAAATAGACGATGGGTGGGCGGAGTACGATGACGGGGTCCGCGAATACAACGAAGGCGTCGAAACCTTGCTAAACGAGGTGGCCGACGCCAGCACCGAACTTGACGATGCGAGGATTAAGCTGGAGGACGCGCAAAAGGCCCTTGACGATGCGCCGGCGCCGGAGTGGTTTTACTTCACGCGCAAAGACGGCGTCGCATTTGATTCATATTATCATGACACGCTGAGGCTGCAGCAGATAGGTTACGTCTTCCCGCTGGTATTTTTTATCGTTGCGATCATGGTCACGCTTACCACTATGTCGAGGATGGTTGAGGAACACAGGACCCAAATAGGTATCTATATGGCGCTTGGATACCGTGCGGTCGCAATCATGGGGAAGTATCTCTTCTACGCTTTCGCTTCAGGTATCATCGGGGGCATCGCCGGGGTGTTTCTGGGCAGCAAACTGTTCCCCCTGATAATCCTGGACGCGTACTCGCACCTGTATGAAATGCCACCCGCTTCGACGCCTGTGCCGGGGGGCATTGCCGTAGTGGCGGCAGCGTCGGCGGTGTTATCCGTTTCGCTTGTCACATTATGGACATGTATAAAGGCGATGACCGGCGTCCCCGCTTCGCTTATGCGCCCCAAGTCCCCAAAAAGCGGGAAGAGGGTCTGGCTGGAACGGATACCGCTCATCTGGAACAGGTTCGGCTTCTTCAGCAAAGTCACATCAAGGAATATTTTCAGGTACAAGCCGCGGTTTATCATGTCTTTGTTCGGGGTCGCCGGGTGTTCGGCGTTGCTCATCACAGCGTTTGGTTTGGACAATAGCGTCAGCGGCGTTGCACACCTGCATTATGAGAGAATAGTGGACCATGATGCGCGCGTCTACCTTCGCGACATTACAACATATGAGCAACGGGCTGAAATAGAACCGGAGTTACCGGAAAAGCATCTCTATATACGCGACGAGGCGGTGACGGCAAGCGGCGGGCGCGGGGGATTATCGGCATACTTGGTTGTGCCTGACGATCCGGAGGCGCTAAACGACTACTTCACCTTTGAGTCGCCGCGAAGTAAAACCAAGGTTGAAATGACCTCGCGATCTGTGCTCTTGACCGAGAAACTCAGCAGGGTTTCCGGCGTAGGGATTGGCGATGCCATAACTATGACATATAGCGACGGCAGCTCGTTTTCCGTTGAAGTCACAGGCGTCGTTGATAACTATTTGCTGCATTATATTTACATGTCCCCGGTTGTGTATACTGAGGTTTTTGGCGCTGAGCCCTATCCGAACAGCGCTTTGATACGCTACGACAGTGGCCGCGACTTTGCCGCCGGGCTGCTTGAGAATCCCGACGTAAGAGCGATCGTCCACAACGAGGACCTCAGTAATATGATCGGGGATCAGGCGGATGCTATGGGCGTTGTGACTATTGTGCTTATCGTTATAGCATGTGCGCTCGCGCTGGTAGTGCTGTTCAATCTCACGAATATCAACATCTCGGAACGTATACGCGAGCTCGCGACGATCAAGGTCCTGGGGTTCTACGACTCAGAGCTTGCTATGTACATATACAGGGAGAACATCGTCGTGACCCTGCTTGGCGTTGTTCTTGGGGTCATTGGCGGGGTTTTCCTGCATAGCTACGTGATTTCAACAGTTGAGATTGATATCCTGAAGTTCCCTCAGATCATCAAACCCCAGAGCTTTGCCCTCGCAGTGGCGCTCACTATTGTGTTCGCGGTGTTTGTCAACCTGGTGATGATATACAGGCTTGCCAGGATAGACATGGTGGAGTCGCTTAAAAGCGTGGAGTAGATTGTAGGGTAGATTCGTGTTTTTTCTTGACAAAGAAAGAGAACAGGGCTATACTTCTCATGATTTAGCGGGATTGTGTAACGGTAGCACGACGGACTCTGACTCCGTTTGTGAGGGTTCGAATCCTTCTCCCGCTGCCAAATAAAAGAGCCTTGAAAGTACTGCAATTGCAACACTTCAAGGCTGTTAGCATCTGTGGCGCATTTCTCCCTCATGTCGGTTTTTTACCGGTTTTTGGCGGTAGCGGGGTATGCGGTAGCGGGGTATTATTTACTCGTTATCGCTTTTTTTCACCTTTGGTTGAAAGCCTTCGCACGGCTCGCCCGAGGACTTTAGCACTGTCATCGAGGGTATTTGCGCCGTTTTGAAACCAAAAAGCCTGCACGCCCTCGGAAATCTTGGCTCCCAGGTAATGAGAAAGTGGACGCACTTAAAGCAATCCACTTTATTCCTGCTACTCTCTTCCATAAGCCCGGCTCTCCAGAATCCGCACTACAGCGCGCCTCAGCGCTTCTTCTTGCCTTTACTGCCCGCCCTCGCGGGCGCTTTCTTTGCGCCTTCCCTGAGGTAGATAAACCAGTAAGAAACTCCTGCCATACCCGCGCCGCCTATGATATTCCCAATTGTGGACGGGATCAGGTTCCTTGTGAGCATCGCGCCCCATGACAAGGAGCCAAGCGCAGACGACCCGTGTTCCGAAATATATGCAAGTGCATATCCGTAGTTGTCTTTGGCAAACAACCCGGCGGGGATGAAGTACATGTTCGCGACGCAATGCTCAAAACCGCATAACACAAAGAGCATGATTGGAAAAAACATCCCTATGACTTTACCTGCGACGTCTTTTGCGGCAAATGAAACCCAGACGGCTACACAGACGAGGAGATTACAGAAAATGCCGCGGAAGAGCGCATCGGTCCAGGGCATGGTGACTTTCATGACGGCCGTATCGAGGACCACCCCGGCGGCAGCGCCGTCAAACAGATTGAATGTACCCCCAAACACGGTGAGCGCCGCGACGAGAACCCCGCCAACAAAGTTGCCGATATAAACGACGATCCAATTTTTCAGCATAGCCCGCATCTTTATTTCTTTTTGCAGGACGGGGATGATGATGAGGCAGTTGCCGGTGAACAGCTCGCTCCCGGCGATAAGTACCATTACAAGCCCGGCGGGGAACACAACCGCGCCAAGAAGTTTTCCAACTGAAGCAAGATTGGTCCCGTATACTGTCGAAGGCGCAATTGTTGCGCCGACGCCGCCAAGCCCGATGAAAATCCCGGCGAGAATGGCCAGGACAAACATTTTCGGTATCGGGGTGGTCACCTTCGCGATACCGTATTCCGAGTAGTTCAACGCGACTTCTTTAGGTGTGTACACTTTATCGGATCTCCTCCACATTTGAGTATTATTGGGTTCGCGTAATCGCAGCGGACCGACTTCGTCCTGGGGACCGGCGGGGGGCCACTCCCGGGCCCGGCTTGAATGGTTGTGCCGGGGAAACGCCCATCATAGGAAAAGCGCGAATAACTGGGTCCTGTTCTTGACCTTTGTCTTGGCGTATATGTTCGAAAGATGCTTGCTCAAGGTTGCGTGGGTTATATACAGAAGCCGGCACATTTCGTCGCTGCCCTTTCCTTCGCAGACAAGGGATACAATCTCGGTCTCGCGCTTCGTAAGGCCATAGCTGGCCGATGTCTTCAATATCCTGTCCAGCCCCGCGTCACCGGTCTGTTTGCGGTCTTCCAGCATACTGTAATACTTACGTTCAAGCGGGTCTTTCAGGGTATTCATAATGTAGATATCGCGTTCGGAAAAATCCCCTATCGCCCTGTCGCGCAGGATGCCGAGGACCGCAAGGGGGACGTCTATGTGCACAAGGGACACGAACAACCCCCAGAACACGCCTTTCGGATGCCAAACATCCCTGTAGACCCTTGTTTTTTCCCATTTCCCGGGTGGTATTATGTCTGACTGGCGGAATACGGAGCTGTATGGCAGCATGATGAACTCGTCCCAGTGGGGGTATGCCCCCCTGATGAAGAAGTTATGGTCTGATTTGTCGTCCACCTGCTCGGTGGAGAAGGGGTTGTCGAGGATGACCCGCCCGTTTTCCCTGACCGCCATGAAAACAACGCCGGAACGGTAGGGGATTAGTGTGCGGATCTGCTGGAAAAAAGTGCCGCAGGTGTCGTGGTATGTTTCGCTGTAGTTGATGCGTGTGGTCATTTGGACAAGGAACTGCCATTCGTAGTCAAAAAGTACTGAGCTCAAACCGGGCGCCCCCTTATGCATAACTGAAGTCGTTTATGTTTGCGGACGACATTATTATGTGATACACAATCTTATGTATCACATAATAATCAATTTAGCATAAATTGTGAACCATATCAATAATAATTATTAAAAAGTGTTTCCTATACAAGGATTTTCTTGAGTCTGGCGAATCTGGGTAAGCCATTTTCGATAACGCGGCCGTTCTCACCCTGGATGAGCGGCAGCACATAGTCGATGAACTCTTGTGTCACGTAGTCCCCGGTTTCGTTTATCCATTCCCGAGGTACCGCTTTCTCAACATTCGCACATTCAGATAAGGGCCGGTATGTTATTTCACACTTATACTCGCCGCCGGTTTCGATTCTCTCGAACGCGACCATTTTACCGCTTTCCCCGGAAAGCGCGCATTCTACGGCCGATCTCCCCGCGAGCAGAGCCTCGTCGATATCAACCTGAGAAGCGAGATGCGCCGCGCTTCGCTGCAGGAGGCTGAGTTCAATCCCTCGAACTTTCGCTCCGGTCTTATGCTTGACAGCAGCAGTGAGCCGCGCAGCCACGCCGCCCAGTTGCGCGTGGCCGAAGCCGTCCGATATGGAAATCTCCGCCTCCGAGACAAAACGGCCGTTTGGGTATCTAACGCCTTCCGAGACGGTGACAAGGCAGTGGTTCCTCGATTTATATACCGATTCTACATTACAGAGGAACTTTTCCATATCGAAAGGTATCTCCGGCATGTAAATGAAGTCAGGCTGAAGGCCTATCAAACCGGCGAGCGCGGACGAGCCGGTAAGCCAACCGGCGTTGCGTCCCATAATCTCGACTATAGTCACTGTTCCGGTATCATACACATGCGCGTCCTTATATATTTCAGCTACGGTCGTAGCGATGTATTTTGCAGCGCTCCCGAACCCTGGACAATGATCTGTTCCGCAAAGGTCGTTGTCGATAGTCTTTGGCACGCCTATGACACGGCATTCGAAACCGACGCTCGAAAGATACTCGTCTATCTTGATGCAGGTATCCATGGAGTCGTTTCCGCCGTTGTAAAAAAAGTAGCGGATGTTATACTTTTGAAAAACCTCGTGTATACGCTGGAGGTCCTTTACATCCTTGAGCTTGTATCTGCACGAACCCAGCTCTGAGGACGGGGTATTCACGAGAAGGGAAAGCTCGTGGGGATCCTCCATACCGAGATCGTATAAGGACTCGTTTATGACCCCAACGATCCCGTGCGCCGCCCCGAATACATTCGTTATTTCAGGCGCGTCGAGCGCTGCACGGATGACTCCGTACGCGCTTGCGTTTATTACTGAGGTCGGCCCGCCCGATTGGCCGAACAAACAAGCTCCTACTAGTTTTTGTGACATGGTCATTACCTCCGGATACTTTAAGTGCCGTAGCATGCAGGGCAGGGCGTCTGTGAGGGCAGGGCGTCTACGAGGGCAGGGCGCCTCTTCCGGTAGGGCAGGGCGTCTGCGGGTCATGGCGCCCCTTCCGGCCGCCCGATAGACAATACCATAACCGTGACTCAAAATCAAATCGCCTTTTTTTCAAATTTCCCTATTGATGTCGGTGATTTTGTAGTATAATGTAGAACAAAATTAAATAAAGTTGTAAATTATCATTGATTCTTACTGAAAAAGAAAGATATTGGAGGTCATTAAAATGCCAGTAGTCACATCAACGGAAATGTTCAAAAAAGCGTATGAGGGAAACTATGCTATCGGGGCGTTCAACGTAAACAACCTGGAGATTGTCCAGGGTATAACCGAAGCGGCAGCAGAACTTAACGCCCCGCTGATCCTCCAGGTCTCCGCAGGGGCGAGGAAGTACGCAAAGCACGCTTACCTGATGAAGCTCATGGAGGCTGCGGTAATCGATACCGGACTCCCAATCTGCGTCCACCTGGACCATGGCGATGATTTTGAAATATGCAAATCCTGCATAGACGGTGGGTTTACGTCGGTCATGATCGACGGGTCCAAGCATTCGTTCGAGGATAACATCAAAATCACATCCGAGGTCGTAAAGTACGCGCACGACAAGGGCGTGGTCGTCGAAGGCGAACTGGGTAAGCTCGCCGGGATCGAAGACGATGTGAACGTCTCGGACGAGGATGCGAGCTTCACAAAGCCCGGCGAGGTGGAGGAGTTCGTAACGCGCACCGGAGTCGATTCGCTTGCGATAGCGATTGGCACAAGCCACGGGGCATACAAGTTCAAACCGGGGCAAAAGCCAAAGCTCAGGCTTGACATCCTTGAAGAGGTTTCAAAGAGGCTCCCGGGTTTCCCGATAGTGCTGCACGGGGCGTCGTCGGTGATTCCGGAGTTCGTCAAGATAATCAATGAAAACGGCGGCGATATGCCGGACGCTATCGGCATTCCTGAGGAGATGCTGCGCGAGGCAGCGAGGATGGCCGTATGCAAGATAAATATAGACTCCGACCTGAGGCTGGGCATGACCGCGGGCATCAGGGAGTATATGGTCAAGAACCCATCACACTTCGACCCCAGGCAGTACCTCGCGCCCGGAAGGGAGAACATAAAGACCCTTGTCAGGCATAAAATCAAAAACGTGCTTGGATGCGACGGGAAAGCGTAGGCGTAGAGACAGATTGCGAGTTGCAGAGCTGTATAACGTTTGGTGAATGCTTGCCATAAAGCGCAAGCCGAATAGTCAAGAAAGCGATATCTCGACGTCGTTGGGCACGATGCAGACATATGTCCTGCCCCGGCTCAAGCTGAGTTCGGAACCGTCGCCCAGCGTGTAAGTGAACTGTGAATCCAGATTCCCTCGCGACCAGGTTATTTCGACATACTTACCGCCGCAGATGAAGTACCCCGGGCCGTTTCCCGTAGTCGTGACCCTTAGCCTGTTGTAGGCGTCGCCGGGGATTCTGGACGTGGACATATGGAGTATAAGGACGTTCCTAGCCGTAAGCTGCGAGTTGTCGTTGCCGTCCCTGTAGGGGCCGTTGAACCCCCTCATCTTCTGGCTGAGATAATAAAGCCCGTCGTCAGGGTCGTACTTAAACGAGGTCGACTTTCCGGTGTTGTAATTCACGGTGAATTCCACGGCCGGGGCGCCATTTTCGGGAGTACCGTCCTCGACGAAGCTGAGGGTATGTTCATAGCCGTCATCGAGTTCCAACCTGAAACCGTAGGTGGGGAGGTGCTCCGATATAAGCGAACCGGACGTTACAAGTTGGTGTTCGGTGGCCATGCGGGACCTTGCAGGATCGCGGTAGAATATGCTTGGCCGTTCGCGCCCGTGCACCCCGTCCAGCCGTGTGATGTTCCTGTTGTGCAATTCGGTGTATGCCTGATCGCTCCCGCCCGCGTGTATATAGATAGCGTCGTAGCTCTGGGCGAAATCGATATAGTACGGCCTTGAGCTGCGTATGCTGCCGATTTTGCCTATGTCTGTCACATCCTGAAAGATAGCCAGCATCCGCGTCACTCCGCCTTCGGCGAGGATTTCGTATATTATGTCAGCTTGTGAGATTCCGAGCTGGGGTTGGGCGGCGCCGATGTTGTTAATCATAATCGCGAGCGGCCTGTTCCGGGATATGTCGACCTCTGTCGGCAGACCCGTCAGCGGGTTGCTTGGGCCCGGTTCCGGTTCGGGTTCCGGTTCGGGTTCTGGCTCGGGTTCCGGTTCGGGGGTTGTAACCGTTGGTACCGGGTCTGATGGGGGCGGCGGGGGCGTCTCCACCGGCGATGGTTCGGCGATGCTTGTGTCCGGCGGCTCAGGGTCAGCAGGCCCCGGGTTCCGGAGCATACATGTGGTAATTGAACCGATGGCAATGAGAAGTACCAGCCCCAAGGTCAGGTACCGTTTGAGTTTTGAGGTTTTTGTGATAGGGGCCATCAGGTACTTGATGCGATTTTTCAGCCTAGAAAAACGGTTCATGATTTTGCCTCGATAATCAACATGTGTCCGCCGGAGCCGGCGGCAATACATATTCTAATCGCACTTGCTAATTGTGTCAACTAATCTATTGAATCATCCGCAGCGTTCATGATAGAATCAGTAGAGTGGACTGAGTAAACTGCAATGATAGGGTGGGATTATGGCGGATAGAGTAAAACCGGCAGACCGCGACCAAACGCTGATTAATATCCTTGAGCGTATGGCCGACCAACTCCTGAGACAGGATTCGATGCTAAATGAAGTGATAAAGCAGCAAGGCGATTCGGCGAAGGAAGCGTCGGAAGCCGAGTTTTTCCGCAGCACGCAGTTCGGGGAGACGGAAGCCTCGCAGAATCGTATCCAGGAAGCGCTGAAGCAATACCGCGCCACCATGCTCAGCCTGGTTAACGAGCAGGATAACATCAATGATAAGTTGAAAGATGTAATCAGGCTGGCGGACAGGACGGCTTATGCGCTGGAGAATTTCAAACAGCAGCTTTCAGATCTGGACGAGCGGATAAAGAAGCAGGAAACGACGGTAAACGATCATTTTGCGCATTCGCTCAAGCAGACGGACGCGCTCCCCAAGGAGATCGCAGGCATGAACCGCGAGGTCGCGTTGTTGCACGCCGGCACGGAAAAAAGCCTCGGGCGCATGCACGAGGAGACGCAACGCCAGTTGGGCAACATAAAGAGCGATGTGACGAGGTTGCATGCCGGTACGGAGAAACACCTTGGGCAGATGCACGAGGAGACGCAGCGCCAGTTGGATAAACTGAAACAAGAGACCAGTCGCCGCCTGATGGCGCTCGACGGTATGGAAGTGGCTTTGCAGACCCTCCTGATCCGCACAGAGCCTCCCGAAAAGAAGCCGCTCCTGATAGCGAGGCTGGCGATGAAAGTCTTTGTGTTTTTCCGGAAAAAAGTACCGCTTGCCATCAGGAGGATCAGGATCCGCCGCAGAAGCAAACGGGACGAGTAACATCAGTGGTGATGGGATATAAGCGATATGTCGGGGAACTACGGTTTTATACGTGAGAAAATCGAAATAAAGATACTCCTGCTTTTCATTCTGCGCAGGATAACGGAGCCGATCGACTTCGACGCCCTTACGAGGCTCGTAATGTGCGACGATGGTATCGGCTACTTCGAGTACGCGGAGTGCGTGGCCGAGCTTGTAAAGACAGGGCATATCCAGCTTGAAGAAGGGAAGTACTCAATAACGGCCAAGGGCGTCCGCAACGGGGGTATCACGGAGAATAACCTGCCCTTCACCGTGAGGATGAAAGCGGATAGGGAAGTATACGCGGCCCGTATGGGGCAATCGCGGGACGCGATGATAAAAACGTCGCATAGGGCGGAGCCGAATGGCGGATATAAAGTGGACCTTGCGCTATCGGACGGTATCGGGGAAATCGTGAAGATGGAGCTGCTTGCAAATGACGAACGGCAGGCGGCGACCTTGGAGGACGGGTTCCGCAGAAACGCGGAAAGAGTATACCACGCCCTGATAGAGATGCTCATAGATAACCGCTGAGGAAACCGCGCCGCCGGGATGGCGGTTTGGTTTCCTCAGTTGTTATTAAGCTGTACCGCACGTTTTATTGCTCGTCGGAGAAGGTGACGCCCCTGTAGTACGCTCTGAGGATGTCCCTGTGGTGCGCCCCATCCCTTGCCATTACCGCGGCGCCATACTGGCTCATCCCGACGCCGTGCCCGTTCCCGATTACCGTGAAGACGACGCTCCCCTCGTTTATCTCAATGGCTATGGCCGTGGAGCGCAAATTGAACAACGAACGGAAATCCGTACCGCGGACAGCCACACCCCCGATTGTCAGCTCGCGGATCCTGCCACTTTCCGTATAT
>Ga0082212_10008165_pt1 | contig 13716 bp, 9 predicted proteins | sample TergutNt197P3_FD_71548 | JGI IMG/M metagenome (GOLD analysis project Ga0082212, IMG submission 71548) | Neocapritermes taracua P3 segment gut microbial communities from Petit-Saut dam, French Guiana - Nt197 P3 | ecosystem: Host-associated > Arthropoda: Insects > Digestive system > Gut ... | reverse complement strand
GTTAGCAGCACGCCGGAGATACAGCAAATTTTAGTTGAACACTGATTGCAGAAAAACAATTTGGTTGAATAAACCGGCAGGGCGTCTCTGCCGGTTTAAATTTTTAAAGGTATGAAACAGCATGATAGAAACTATTTGTCCGTTATATACACAGATATATTAGCGGATCTTTATGTGCATGGACGCTGGTTTGTCCTTCTTCAATTATTGTAACCTTGCAACATCATTTACGTATACTTTACAGTTTGAAAATTTCAGGTAAGGATAATTGAAAAGAAGAATAGATGTTATTTAATTCCGTAAGCTTTGCCTTATTTCTCCCGGTTGTTTTTTTTCTGTACTGGTTTGTCGTCAATAAAAATCTGACCCGACAAAACTTAATGCTTCTGATCGCCAGCTATTTCTTTTATGCCTGCTGGGATTGGAGGTTTATGTTTTTGTTGATGTTTTCCACTCTTTTAGACTATTATACCGGATTGCAAATGTGCATATCCGGTACGCAAAAGATGAGAAAATTCTGGCTTTTACTGAGTGTCATCATCAATCTCGGATTTTTGGGCCTTTTCAAATATTACAATTTCTTTGCAGCGTCTTTTACTGATTTTCTTTCAGTTCTGGGATTTACCGTACACCCAACGACCATCAAACTGATCCTGCCCGTCGGAATTTCATTTTACACCTTCCACGGACTGTCATATGTAATTGATATTTATTACAAAAAAATAAAAGCGGAACGAAACATCATCACCTATGCGCTGTTTGTCAGTTTTTTTCCGTTGCTGGTGGCTGGGCCGATAGAAAGGGCAACCCATCTTTTGCCGCAAATCAAGCAAAAAAGGAGTTTTGATTATTCCAAAGCTGTCGACGGGCTACGGCAAATACTGTGGGGCCTGTTCAAGAAAATGGTGATCGCTGACAATTGTGCTATGGTGACGGATATAATTTTTGCCAATCACGACGAATTTAGCGGCAGTACCCTGGTTTTGGGCGCTTTGTTGTTTGCTTTTCAAATATACGGCGATTTTTCGGGATATTCGGATATTGCCCTGGGGACGGCGCGTCTTTTAGGAATCAGCTTATTACGAAATTTTGCGTTTCCATACTTTTCGCGGGATATTGCCGAGTTTTGGCGCAGATGGCATATCTCGCTGACCACATGGTTCAGAGACTATTTATACATACCGCTCGGAGGCAGCCGATGCGGTATCGGGAAGCAAATACGCAATACATACATTATTTTTCTGGTGAGCGGGTTCTGGCACGGCGCCAATTGGACGTTTCTGATGTGGGGATTGCTACACGCCACTTATTTCCTTCCGTTGCTGCTGACGAAAAGAAATCGTAAAAATATAGAGATTGTTGCCTTCGACCGATGGTTACCCACCGCAACAGACATGTTAAAAATGGGAGGTACGTTTGTTCTGACCGTCTTTGCATGGATTTTTTTCAGAGCCGAAACCATCGCCCATGCTTTTGAGTACATTGCCCGCATACCGCAAAACCTGACGTCAGTGCCCGAAATGTTGCCACGAAGAATAATTTTTGTCATCCTGTTATTTTTTATCGTCGTAGAATGGTTCGGACGAAGAGGGCAGTATGCTCTGGAAAACATCGGCTGCGGATGGCCGAAAGCAGTCAGGTGGAGTTTTTACTATCTGATCGTTGTCCTGATCGTTCTTTATGCCGGTATCAGTCAGGAATTTATTTATTTTCAATTTTAATTATCATCACCATGCCCCGTATGAAGTCATTTCTCCTGAAAGTATTCCTGTTTCTTTTACCGGCAGGTTTGTTTGTTGTCTTTACCGAAATGCAACTTCGCTCAATGCCCGGCGTATATTCGGTAAAAAAATCACAACTGGACAATATGTGCGGAGAAATAGAGATACTCTGTTTGGGCAGTTCACACACGTTTTATGCAATCAATCCCGCATACTTTTCAAAAAAAGGTTATAATGCTGCATACATCAGTCAAACGTATGATTACGATCAGAAAATACTGGAAAAGTACATCGGAAAAATGCCCGCACTGCAATATGTGATCCTGCCGGCGTCGTATTTCAGTTTTTTTGAAAAAATGTCCGACAACAAAGATGCGGGTAGAAAAAAATTCTATTCCCTGATCATGCAGGTAGACCAACCCGATATTTTTGAAGATTATATGATATTCGGCTCTGACAGGCAGGAATTAATCCCGTACTGGTTGGGCAGGGAACAACCGAATCCGGTAAATGAATCAGGATTCGGAACAGCTTTCAGTTTTGAGAAAAGAAACCGGAACATCGAAAAAACCGGTATAAACAGGGCAAAACTGTACACCATACCGAACCTTGATTTAAGACAAAAAGAAATGAGAGACGCTTTGGAAAGCATGATCCGTTTGTGCGATTCGCGGAATATTTCGGTTGTTTTACTGATTACGCCCACACATCAATCGTACAGAAACAACCTGAACCAACGCCAACTTGATTTAATGTACTCCCTGATTGATTCCGTAGTGCAACGACATCAAAATGTGATTTTGTACGATGTATTTTCCGACCCGGAATATATTACCGATGATTTTTTCGACGCCGACCATTTGAATGACGTCGGAGCCCAAAAACTAACCGAAAGGCTCAACCGGTTTCTCGAAAAAAATTAACTTTCCTGTCAGTTCATCCTTCTTAGGATAAATTATCCGGCAGTATACCTATGATTACCGGCTCCTTGTTGTTGTTTTCGTAATAAGCATTGGGCAGCAGCACCTTGAAAGTCGATCCTTCATTTCTACGGCTGACCAGATGTATCGTGCCGTTCAACTTTTGCACATATTCTTTTACAAGGCTTAACCCAAGACCGGTACCTTCAAAGGCTCTTCCGTATCCTTCGCTTCCCTGCCTGAACGGTTCAAAAATAGTACGGTGCATGACTTCGTCGATGCCCACGCCGGTATCGATCACTTTTATATCGAGCCAGTCATTACCATCCATTCGGACGATTCCGATTTCTACCTTTACGCCTCCTGTGACAGTATATTTGATTGCATTGTTAATCAGGTTACTCAATATCTTGTACAGTCCCCGCTCGGCAACAGCAATACCGATGGCGCCATTCACCTGAGCATACAGATAAAGTCTTTTATGCAAAGCCATAGTTTTGTGTACATTGATCTGCTCCTGCAACATCTGATTTACATTCACTGCCATTATTTTAAATGATTTTTTATCAGATTGCAGCATCGAAAAATCAAGTATGGAATTGATGGTATCCAGCAAACGGCGGCCGCTCTGATCAATTACCTCAGCCATCTCACGATGATAGGGATCGGCGAGCATATCCTTAAGCATCACCGAGAATCCCAGAATACCGTTCAACGGAGTACGTATTTCGTGACTCATCGAGGTGAGGATATGCGACTTGGTTTTTGCTATTTCTTCAGCCTCCTCCTTGGCTTTTCGCAAGGTCTGTTCAATATTTTTTTGCGATGTGACGTCAATCACCCGTATAATCGTTTCATGTATTTCTTTGTGTATATGGTTGTCGTATACTACAGGTTCAACGGAACATTTCATGGTAACGACTTCATTGATAATAATTTCCTGCTCGATCATCCGTTTTCCTGAATAAACAGCATCGCGGATTTGTTCGCGGGTAATACCTTCAATATATACATTGTCGCACATTTTTTCCCATAAATCACGGAAAAACTGGTTTACAAAATTATTTGCCGGTTCCTGAATCTGAAACATTTGGAGAAACCGGTTGTTGACGATCATCACTTTTTCATTTTCGCTCAGCAACACAACGCCCACATCCGAATGGTCAATAATGGCACGAACCCTTTGGTATGACTTTTGCACTTCGATTTCCTGCATTCTTAAATGGGTTACATTTCTGAAAATAAAAAGGTGTGCAAAAAACTTGTGTCCACGGAAGATGGGAATATAGTCGCGCGTATAAAACTCGGCAGTTTTGTTGAAAAACAGTTCCTTTTCTCTTTCCTCAAGGCGTTTTTTCATCAGATCCCGGGTTTCAGCCTTCAGTGAAATATTGTCTCTTACCAAATTGAATGAAGCGTCCAATATGTCTGTCTGGCCGTTATTCATATCAAAATCAGCGCCCAGCAATTTAACCATTTTTTCGTTGGAATACAGCACGTTATTGTTGTCGTTCACCAGCAGGATACCCACCTCTAAATTGTTGATGATACTTTGGATGGATACATTGGCGTCAGCTAATTTCAGTTCTGTTTGCTTATTTTTGGTGGTATCGATGAGCAACCCATTGTAGATTAACTCGCCCGATGGTTTTATTTCCAACATGGATGCTTTTACAATCAGCCATTTGAAACCAACAGAAGGAAAATAAAAACGTCCTTCGTATGATATTTCAGGGTGAAGACATTCCAGATCTTCCTTTACTTTGAAAAAAGCATTGAGATCATTCGGGTGAATAGTTTGTTGAATCTTTTTCAGCGATGTTTTTGAAAATGTCTTTATTCCAGACCATTGTCCGAACTGCGGACTGATGTAATCCATCGTAATGTCTTCGGTGGGCGACAAGGTAGCCTGAAATATACAACCCGGAAATTTTGCAGAAATATCTTTGAACCTTTTTTCACTGTTTTTCAACTTTTTCATGATGGTCTGCCGCTCAATGAAATGGCTGATACTACAGGCAAAGGATTGCGCCGTTTCTATTTCGCTTTTGTTCCAATCATAGGCGCGTGAGTAGATCAGGTATCCAAACACACCGTAAAATTTACTGTTAACAAAGAGAGGGGCAACAAGAACAGATTGAACAAATAATGGTTGAAAATAATTGAAGACTTCTTTACTAAGCTGTGAAATATGGCTAACACAAAAAGGTTTTCCTTTTTTCAACGTGGCAAAAATATTTGTAAACAATAAACCATCACATTCATCTTGCGAAAGATACTTTGGATTGAGTGAAGGATTGGAATATTCATAGCTTTTCCTGAACAAATTATTTTCTTCATCATATTTGCATATAAAAACCCGTTCGATATCGGGATTCTTCAATCCGATATAACCCAATACCTTTTTCAGCGCCTGTTTGTTGTCATCAATAAACTGGTTGAGTTTGTAGGATACGTTTGCCAGAAGCTCCTGATTCAGATAATTCAGATTGAGTTCATTGTCAATCGTTTTCCGGTCGTAGAAGTTTGCTGTGATATTGCCCACCGTATTCACAAAACTGAAGTCGTCATCTTTCCATTTCCGCTTTTTGACCGAAACAATTTCAATGAATCCAAACATTTTCTTTTTGATGCGTATCGGAACGAGCAGAAGCGACTGTACACGTTCCGGCCTTTTCCAGCAACGCATGAATCCGTTAATTTCCTCTCCTTCAGAAAACTGAAGCGTATTAATATATTCGGGCAGATGATTGAGCGGAGGTATTTTTTCTACAATTCCCTGAGGTATGATCGGATCATGTTTCGACCAAATATACCGGCAAACCATCTGCTCGTTGTCTATCTCGTAGAGGCTTACCTGATCGGACTGTACCGAATTGCCTATTTTGTCGACGGCCAGCTGAAGTTTATATTCGAAATCGTCAGTGGAATTGAGTGTAATGGCAATGTCGGATATATGATGATGTCTTTGCAGGCTTTTCTTGAGTCTGTTACCTGTTTCCATCTGTAAAGTTACATCTTTCTGGAAACAGGTCATCACATACGATTCACCTTCAATCTTCTGATACCACGCATTTGTTTTGAGGTATTTCACCTCGCTGTTTTTAGTAATGATCCGGTAAGAAAATTCGTGATAGCCGTTTTTGATCAGTAATTTGATTTGTTGCATCAAAAAGTTAACGTCGTCCGGATGAGTGGTTTCGTAAAAAAGATCAGTCCGGTTGTAAAATTCCTTACACGAATAACCGTATATTTTTTTGAATGTATTACCCGCATAGACACATTGGAAAGGATCAAAATGAAAAATAAGATGCACAAACTCAAAAGAATCCTCAATAATATTCAATTGAGTGAATAAATCAAGGTAACGGTCAAATTCACCGTGCATTTTTATTATTCCCTCCAATTCTGCCCCACTCTTCCTTTGAATCATGGATTTTCGGTTACGCGAAACAGCGGATACTATATTTTGTGTCATATAACGGTATATGTTGATGGCATATCAGTTATACGACGGTTGATGATTTTTGTTTCAATTATTGGTATATTTTTTATAAAAAGTTAAATGCAGCATATTCCAAAACAATACCATGAAGTGTTTCAAATAATTCATTTATATCCAATGATGTAACTAATTTCATTCGGGTCTTCTTAAAATCAGGTAATCCCTTAAAGTAGTTCGTCAAATGACGACGCATTTCGAATATACCCACCGGAACGCCTTTATATTCGACAGATTTAGCGAGATGCATTTTTGCCAGTTCAACTTTTTGGGCGATGGTGAGTGGCGTCATTGGTTCGCCGGTTTGCAGATAATGTCTGATTTCGGCGAAAATCCAGGGACGTCCGTAAGTAGCGCGTCCGATCATCATCCCGTCAATACCATACCGGTCGAACATTTCGCGGGCTTTTTCGCCTGAATTAATGTCGCCGTTGCCGATGACGGGGATATACATGCGCGGGTTGTTCTTCACAGCGCCGATCAACGTCCAGTCGGCCTCGCCCGAGTACATTTGCGCCCGTGTCCGTCCGTGAATGGTAATGGCGGCAATACCTGCATCCTGCAACCGTTCGGCAATATCTACAATATTTTTCGAGTTTTCGTCCCAGCCCAGGCGTGTTTTCACGGTCACCGGCAACTTCACCGCCTGTACAATGGCTTTGGTCATTTCTACCATCAGCGGCACATTGCACAGCATGCCGGCGCCGGCGCCCCGTGTGGCAATCTTGCGCACAGGGCAGCCAAAGTTGACGTCGATTAAATCGGGACGCGCTTCTTCGGCGATCAGGGCAGCCTGTACCATAGCGTCAGTCAAATGTCCGTAGAGCTGTATACCGATGGGGCGTTCGCTGTCCTCAATTTCCAGCTTCTTTACTGTTTTGCGGGCGTCGCGGATCAAACCGTCCGACGAGACAAACTCGGTGTACATCATATCGGCGCCGAAATGCTTGCATATATAACGGAACGAAGGATCTGTGACGTCCTCCATCGGTGCAAGAAACAAAGGGTTTTCACCCAAATCAATATTGCCGATTTGCATTTTATGTGTTTACGGCCCAAAAATATGAAACATATTTTGAGATATCAAATCAAAAAAATATACAAACCACTACATAAAAAGTAATAAACTCAGGGCCATCATGATCATTCCCACTATAAGTCCCGAAATAGACACATGGTGTTCGCCGAATTTTTCGGCTGTAGGCAAAAGTTCATCCAGCGAAATGTACACCATGATTCCCGCAACGGCAGCCAGAACAATTCCATTAATTAACGGCGACCAGAACGGCGTCAGGAAAAGATAAGCAATCAGGGCGCCCAGCGGCTCTGTTAACCCTGACAGAAACGACATCCAGAATGCTTTCCGTTTATTGCCCGTAGCGTGATATATGGGCACCGATACGGCGATACCTTCGGGGATATTGTGGATAGCAATGGCAATGATAATTGGTATCGCTACTGAGAGGTTGTTCAGCGCGATTGCGAATGCGGCGATACCTTCGGGAAAATTGTGTATGGCGAGCGACAGCGCTACAAGGACGCCTGCGCGGTGCAAAGATTGATTCCCGTTTTTTTTCATGTCTTCAATGCTTTGCAGTTCGTGCGGATTGTTCATTTTGGGTATCAGCAGGTCAATCAGTGCAATCAGTGCTATTCCGCCGAAGAAAGCCAGGATGACGTTTAACGTTCCCGTTCTTTCACCAAGATGCTGTATCAGTTCTTTTTTAGCTTCAGGAATAATATCCATGAACGAGACATAAAGCATCACGCCCGCCGAAAACCCCAGCGACGCACACAAAAATTTTGTATTGGTACGTTTTGCCAGCAGTGCAATCAAACTGCCAATACCCGTAGAGAGTCCGGCAATCGCAGTCAGCCCGAAGGCGATCCATACCGTATGCTGATTCAATATCATTTTTACAAAAAAACATGCAAATATCGTAAGTTCTGTTAATTTTGCAAACGAATCATCTTTCGTTTACGTCTGATTTACGTACATCTTTCTTTCTTAAATAAAAAGAAACACTTATATTTGCGACTGAAGTTTTCATAAAAAATCTTATAAAAAAATGAACAGACGTCAGTTTATTTCATCAACTTCTTTGGCAGGTTGTTTGCCAATGTTATCATTCCCTGCTCATCAGCAGGACAGCCGTTCTTACGTCAAACCTATTGTGGGCTCGTGGTTTGAATTTGAACATCACAGCCAGCCGGAAGGGAAGTATTGGAATCCCGTTGTATCGAAGTTTACAACGGAGCAGTGGAAAGCGAAAATCAGGGAGATGCACGGTGCGGGAATGGAATATTTAGTGTTGCTCGCTGTGGCTTACGAAGGCAAAACCTATTATCCGTCGAAACTGCAGACGCGCCACGATTATGCTTGCGACGACCCTCTTGAAGCCGTAATGAGTGCAGCCGACGAATGTGGCGTAAAATTTTTTGTCAGCAACGATTATTGGTCTGACTGGACAAAGGTGGAAAAAGCCATGAAAGATGAAGAAATATGGCGCCTGCGTGAAAAAGGCATGGAAGAAGTTGCCGGAAAATATGCGCATCACAAAAGTTTCTACGGATGGTATTACCCGCACGAAACGGGTTTGAATCATACCATAGACGAAACGACCATCAGTTATGTAAATCGCTGTACACAAAAAGCCAAATCGCTTACTCCAAAGGCTATAACGCTGATTGCCCCTTACGGAACAAATCGCGTAGTTCCAAACGATGATTATGTTCGCAAACTGGAACGTCTGGATATTGACGTCATGGCTTATCAGGATGAGGTGGGCGTGAGGAAAACCAAAGCGGGAACGGCAGGAAAATATTATGAAGGGCTGTACTATGCGCACGCCAAAGCAGGCAGGTCACGACTGTGGGCTGATTTGGAAATATTTGATTTTGAAGGAGAAGTATATCGAAGCGCCCTGATACCCGCATCTTTTGAAAGAATCCGAACACAATTGGAAGACATCTCCCCGTTTGTGGAGCATATCCTGATCTATCAGTATCTTGGAATGATGAATCGACCCGGAAGTACGGCTTTTGCAGGGCATAAGGATTCCGAAAAATTGTATACGGATTATATGAATTGGCTAAATGGGAACAAATAATTTATTTGTCTTTTCCCTTTTCGATTTCAAAAACATTTTCTATTTTTGTGAAAATTTGTAATTACAATAAAGATATTTTTTGAATCAGTGAAAATGTATCCAAAAAGTTTGATCTTCATCTTGCCCTCCAAATTAATATCATCATGCGCAGAGAATTTTTAAAGAAAATGGCGGCGGTTGCAACGGGCGCTGCTGTAACAGCCTGTACCGGAGGCGCCGGAAACAAAGAAACGGGAGGGTTGTCACTACATCCCGATCCGTTGATTGTCCCCCGCGGGCAGGGGTTGAGGATTACCGGAACCTTCCTCGACGAGATTTCGCACGACATTCCCCACCAAAACTGGGGCGAAACCGAATGGGACGCCGATTTCGGGCACATGAAAGCCATCGGCATCGATACCGTGATCATGATCCGTTCGGGATACCGCAAATTCATTACCTGGCCGTCTGAATATCTGATGAAAAAACATGGTTGTTACAAGCCGTCGATGGATTTGTTGGACATGTTCCTGCGGCTGGCTACCAAATACGGCATGAAGTTCTGGTTTGGCTTGTACGATTCCGGAAAATATTGGGATACGGGCGATTTGACATGGGAGATAGAAGACAACAAATATGTGATCGATGAAGTCTGGAAAAACTACGGACGTCACAAAAGTTTCGGAGGCTGGTATATCAGTACCGAAATCAGCAGAAATACCAAGGGCGCTATCGAAGCCTTCCGCGCTATGGGGCAACAATGCAAAGACGTATCGAACGGGCTGCCTACGCTCATTTCGCCGTGGATTGACGGTAAAAAAGCAGTAATGGCAGCATCAGGACAGTTGACCAAATCCGACGCTGTATCTGTTGAAGAACATGAACGCGAATGGGGTGAAATATTTTCCGGAATCAGCGGCGCCGTGGACGCCTGCGCCTTTCAGGACGGACATATTGATTACGACGAGTTGGACGCTTTTTTTGAAGTCAACAAAAAAATTGCCGACAAATACGGGCTGGAATGTTGGACCAACGCCGAATCGTTCGACCGCGACATGCCCATCAAATTCCTGCCCATCAAATTCGATAAACTCCGTATGAAACTCGAAGCGGCCAAACGTGCAAACTATCACAAGGCCATCACCTTTGAGTTTTCGCATTTCATGAGTCCGCAGTCTGCATATTTACAGGCCGGACACCTGTATAACCGTTACAGAGACTATTTTGGAATAATTGAATAACTGAATCATTGAATTTTTATGAATCGACGAAATTTTATCAATATAAGTATTGCGGGGGGTGTATTATCCGCCTTTCCGGTATTAACGGGATGTAACAGTAACAGGCAGCCCGTAAAATCAAAAGAGTTATCTGCCGACCTGGTAGTTGCGGGCGGCGGTTTGGGCGGATGCGCAGCCGCTTTGGGTGCGTTGCGCAACGGATTGAAGGTTATTCTCACCGAAGAAACCGATTGGATTGGCGGACAGATCACCGCACAAGGCGTTCCTCCGGACGAAAACCCTTGGATTGAATCGCACGGATCAACTCAACTGTACCGCGATTTCCGTACTGCCGTGCGTCAGTATTATATCCGCAACTATCCGCTCACCGACGAGGCGCGGGCACGTCAATATCTGAACCCTGGCGATGGTTCCGTTTCACGCCTGTGCCACGAACCGCGGGTTGCCCTGGCTGTGTTGTACGAAATGCTGAATCCGTATATCAGTTCGGGAAAATTAACGTTATTGACGGAATATAAGGCTGTCGGCGCCGATGTTTCGGGAAATACGGTTCGCGCGTTGAAAATGGTACATGTTTGCAGCAAAGACGAATTGATATTGACGGCGCCGTATTTCGTAGACGCTACCGAACTGGGCGATTTGCTGCCGCTCACCGGAACCGAATTTCGCACCGGAGCCGAATCGAAAAGCGAAACCGGCGAACTGCACGCTCCCGAAAAAGCCGACCCGCAAAACCAGCAGGCATTTACGGTCTGTTTTGCATTGGATTACGATAAAAACGGAAATCACATCATAGACAAACCGGCTGAATACGATTTCTGGCGCGATTATGTTCCGGCGCTCACTCCCCCATGGTCGGGAAAACTGTTGAGTCTCGCATACAGCAATCCGTCGACATTGGAGCCGAAAACGCTGGGCTTTCATCCCGAAGGCGTGCGCACGGGCGATGTGCTCAACTTGTGGCTTTACCGGCGCATCATTAACAAAAATAACTTCGTTCCCGGAACATATACCGGTGATATTTCCATCATCAACTGGCCGCAAAACGACTATTTGCTGGGAAATCTCGACCAGTCGGAAGAACTGTTTAAGCATCATGTGGCGCGTGCCAAACAATTGAATCTGTCGTTAGTGTACTGGTTACAAACCGAAGTCCCGCGCCCCGATGGAGGACAGGGGTGGCCCGGTTTACGATTGCGCGGCGACATCATGGGTACGAACGATGGCATGGCCAAATATCCCTACATCCGCGAAGCCCGCAGGATCAAAGCAATGTTCACGGTTTTGGAAGAACATGTAGGCAAGGAAAACCGGATGATCGTATCGGGTCAGGAAACGGCCGCCGGGTTTTCCGACAGCGTGGGTATAGGTTATTACCATATCGATCTTCATCCCAGCACCGCCGGTAATAATTACATCGACTTCCCGTCGTTGCCCTTTCAGATTCCTTTGGGCGCATTGATTCCGCAACGCATGGAAAATCTGTTGCCAGCCAACAAGAACATCGGTACCACGCACATCACCAACGGCTGCTACAGGCTGCATCCGGTAGAATGGGGTATCGGCGAGGCTATCGGATTGTTAACATATTTTGCATTGCAAAAGAAAACAACGCCGCGCGCTATCCGCGAAACAGCCGGTTTACTTGCCGGTTTTCAGGAAATGATACAGGCGCAGGGCGTCCCAATCCGTTGGCCGGGACAATAATTAACTGAATCAATTAATAACCATGAAATCTCTTATTTACGTTATTTTTCTGTCCGCTATCGCAGCGCTTGGCGGTTTTTTGTTCGGCTACGATACGGCAGTCATTTCGGGCACCACCGAAGATGTAAAAGTCTTTTACGGGCTAACCGACATTCAGCAGGGCTGGTATGTGGGCTGTGCCATTGTAGGGTCTATCATCGGAGTGCTGATGGCCGGCAGGTTGAGCGATGCTTTCGGGCGCAAGCCCATGCTGATGACGGCGGCCGTGATGTTTTCGGCTTCGGCAGCCGGTTGCGCCATGTATTCCGGCTTTGATCAATTAGTGATGTATCGCATCATTGGCGGCGTGGGTATCGGTATCGCGTCCATCATTGCGCCGTTGTACATCTCCGAAATATCCATCCCAAAATACCGCGGACGCATGGTATCGTGTTATCAGCTGGCCATCACGGTGGGCATACTCGGTTCGTATCTGTCAAATACGGCCATACTCAAATGGTCGCAAACCGTGCAATACGAAAGCGGGTTCATGAAACTCGCCGTCAACGACGAGGTATGGCGCAGCATGTTGGGTATGGAAACTATTCCGGCTATGCTGTTCCTGATGGTATTGTTCCTGATTCCCGAAAGTCCGCGCTGGCAGGTGGTCAAACAGCACGATGGCAAAGCGTTGCGGACATTCGAACGAATTTATTCGCACGACAAGGCGCAGAAAGAAATTGATGAGATACGCGACGTTATCAGTCGCGAAGCAAAATCAGACTGGAAGTTACTGCTCAAACCGGGGTTCCGTATCGCACTGATTGTGGGCGTATGTTTAGCCATGCTTGGACAGTTCATGGGCGTAAACGCCGTGTTTTATTATGGTCCCAAATTCCTTTTGGAAGCAGGCCTCGAAAAAACGGCTTCGCTCGACTTTCAGGTTTGGGTAGGTTTGGTAAACGTACTTTCTACCATTCTCGCCATGATGGTGATTGACAAAATAGGCCGCAAAAAATTAATTTACATTGGCGTCAGCGGTATGGTGATCCTTTTGTTTGGTATCGGCTTGTTTTTCCGAAGCGCTGCAGCGGGGCAGGACATTTCCACATGGATTCTGTTTGTCCTCATACTTGCTTATGTATTCAGCAGCGCCATATCCATCAGTGCGGTCATTTTCGTGTTGCTGTCCGAAATGTATCCCGTCAAGGTACGCGGTTCGGCTATGTCCATTGCCGGTTTTTCATTGTGGGTAGGCACTTATCTCATTGGACAGTTAACGCCGTGGCTCACCGGTAAATTGTCGGCGTCGGGCGTGTTCTGGCTTTTCTGCTTCATGTGTTTCCCCTACCTGTTGATCACCTATTTCTTAGTTCCCGAAACAACGGGCAAATCGTTGGAAGATATCGAAAGGGAATGGACGGAGAGAGGGAAGGTGATGAAAACTGCGAATTAGAGTTTTCGTCGAAAAAAATGAATTTGTTATTTTTATTATTTATCTTTGCACCTCAAAAAATATAATTATTAAAATAATTTTTTAAATATGGCAGAAAACAA
>Ga0082212_10008164_pt1 | contig 13716 bp, 14 predicted proteins | sample TergutNt197P3_FD_71548 | JGI IMG/M metagenome (GOLD analysis project Ga0082212, IMG submission 71548) | Neocapritermes taracua P3 segment gut microbial communities from Petit-Saut dam, French Guiana - Nt197 P3 | ecosystem: Host-associated > Arthropoda: Insects > Digestive system > Gut ... | reverse complement strand
CAGCCAGATCAAGTCCTCTTTCCTGGCGAACATGAGCCATGAAATCCGTACGCCCATGAACGCGGTCATCGGCATGTCCGAGCTGCTGCTCCATGAAGAGCTGAACGAGCGGCAGAGAGGGTTCGTCAAGGACATCAACACTTCGGCCAGTTCTTTGCTGTCCATCATCAATGACATCCTGGATTTGTCGAAGATCGAGTCCGGGCAGATGAGCCTTGCGCCGGTGAACTATGACCTGCACGCGCTGATTGACAATATCAACTCTATGTTCGAATACATTGCGCGCAGCAAAGGCGTCGAGTATCGGTACGAAAGCGTCGGCGTGATCCCCAGGGTTCTATACGGCGACGACGTGCGGCTGCGGGAGGTCCTGACCAATATCTGCGGGAATGCGGTGAAATTCACGGAGAAAGGCTATGTCAGGCTCAAGGTGACCGCTTCTGGGGAGTCACTGCTCTTTGAGGTCAAGGATACCGGCGTGGGGATCCGCAAAGAGGACATGCCGAAGCTTTTTACCGCTTTCTCCCAGGCCAGGACGGAAGCCAACCGTAGTATCATCGGCACAGGACTTGGGCTCACCATTAGCAAGTCCTATGTGGAGATGATGGGCGGGAAGATCATGATCGCCAGCGAGTACGGGCAGGGGACGGTGATCACGGTGATGATCCCCGCGGTGGAGGGCAACGAAGCGGGGGTAAAGCCCGAAGAGGGGGCGCGGCAGGATCTGGTTTTGTACGCGCCTACTGCCCAGGTGCTGCTGGTGGATGATAATGAATTCAATCTAAGGGTGGCACACGGCTTGCTCATGCTATTTGGGATCGACGCAGAGACGACATTATATGGAAAAGAAGCCATCAGCATGGTTCTTAAAAAGGACTACGACCTGGTATTCATGGATCATATGATGCCGGAAATGGACGGCGTGGAGGTGACGGGGGAGATCAGGAAGCTGGGCGGGGAGTATAAAACGCTCCCGATTATCGCCCTGACAGCCAACGCGATCCAAGGGGCCCAGGAGATGTTCCTGGCCAATGGTTTCCATGGCTTCATCTCAAAGCCAATCGACATCCAGGTCTTAGCAGGCGTCCTGATGGAGTGGCTGCCCCAGGAGAAAATCACCCTAAAAGCAAGCGCTGCGGACGAGGAAGGCTCTCCTGGAGCGGAGGTTGACAGCTTCTGGGATTCGCTGGGCGAGATCGACGCGATCAACAGGGAGATCGGACTGAGCCGCGTATCCGGCAGGGAAGACATGTATAGGGAAAATCTGCGCTTGTTTTACGAAAAGCTCCTTGCAGAGTGCGCAGCATTATCGACATTCCTCGAAGAGAAAGACATTCATCGGTTTGCAGTGTCCATCCACGGGATGAAGTCTGTACTGTCTACAGTAGGCGCCATTCGGCTATCTGAGGTCGCGCAGGGAATGGAGAACGCGGCAAAGAGCCTGGAATTGCGGTATTGCGAGGAGCAATATCCAGGCTTCGAAGCGGAGCTGCTGCTATTACATGAAGGGCTGTCCCCCTTATTCCCCTTGGAGGAGGGGGGGATGGAACGCCCACCGGGGGAAGCGGCATTCCTCCTGGAGACTGGCAGGAAGGCCCTGGCTGCAGCCGCGGATTATGACCAGGACGCGGGTATAGAAACGGCTAAAGCGCTATTGGCTTACGATTTCGGCGCGGAAACGGACCGCTTGCTGAAGGAGGCGGTCGCCGCGTTTCAAGCTTATGATTTTGAGGGAGCGGGGGAGGCGCTGGAGGCTCTGGTGGCGTCCGCGGTCCGAGACATGTGAGCGGGAACGGGCGCAGGCGTCAGGAGCAGGCGCAAGGAGCTTGTGCTGGGTGCAAGAGCAGGCGTCAGGAGCTTGTGCTGGGCGCAGGAGCAGGCGCTAGGAGCGGGCGCAAGGTGCAAGGAGCTTGTGCTGGGCGCAAGAGCAGGCTCAAGGAGCAGGCGCAAGGAGCTTGTGCTGGGTGCAAGAGCAGGCGCCAGGAGCAGACGCCCGCTACGCCACGTTCACGGAGATGGCCATCAACCCGACGCCTGTGTCAAAATGAAAGCCGCTCCGATTGTCCTTACCGGTGAAGTCGGTGATGACCTTTGGCGTTTGGATATCGCTGGATTTGCCTCCCGCTGAGATCAGCTGGGAAGCGTTGCCGCTAATGATGTTGGAGATCTCCGATAAGGCGGAGTAAGCAAGCTCGTCGATCTCCGTCAGGTCGATGGAAGTCAGCGCGCGGATCAGGGAAAAGGTGATCTCCCTGGAGAAGGTGAAGACTGCCTCGCCTTTGGCGTCGCCAACCAAGCCGATCATAATGCGGATATCGTCCGGATTGCCATGATACGCATCGTAGATGGCGTCCCCTGCAGGATGTCCAATCATGGTCTCAAATACATTTTGCGCGCTTTGGGCGAAACAGTTGACATAGGAGGTGACCACAGCAGCCTGGTCTTCGGAGAGCCTCTCCTTTTTCTTCAGCTTCTGGTCGATACCGGCTATATGGTAGGTGAGCCATGCGGTGAGGAAGCCGGAGACTTCCTTGACAGCAGGCAGGCCATAGTCTGTATCCTGGAGTTTTTGGTCAAGAGAATTGACAGCGGAGATAAATGATCGGTGCAAGGCTTGATGCGCTAGGATATCCCTGTAGCTGATGGAGCGCTGGTATTCCTCTTCCGCAACGAAATGCCGTATAGCATAATCCTTTAAGAAAGCGACCGCATTCGCACATTCCTGCTTCCTCTTGCCCGGGTCTGCATCCTGGGTGATCAGCAGGAGTTTTTCTGTGGTATCGCAAAGCTCCTTATGCTGCAGGTCGATAAACTCAATGCCAACAATCAAACTGTCTTTCCACATAACGCAAAGCCCCTCTCGATCCTATCGGTTATTCATAACGGCTTTATTATAATACAGTGAGCGAAGGCGGTCAAAGCAAAGGCAGAAAGACGCAGGCAAGCGGTCGAGTCAGGGCAGTGTGGAAACATGAGATATGCTATAATTGAAGTAAGGCATAGAGGGGGCGGGCGATATGGAAGCGAAATACAAGATGACACGAGAAGACAATGTTTTTGTCGCGAAGCGGAACATTGTAGACTACATATGGAAAAGCGCAAGACTGGAGGGGCTGGCGGTAACATATCCGGACACTGACGCGATATTTAACGGCATGAGCGTGGCGAATGTTCCGGTTGTGGATATCATTGCTGTAAATAATTTAAAATACGCTTGGCAGTTCCTATTAGACAACCTGGAATATGTGATCGATTATCCATATATCTGCCATATCCATCAGTTGGTAGGCGGAGATACACTAATCAGAGACGCAGGCTTCCCAAGGAAGATCCCGGTTCGGATCGGGGGGACTTCATGGCAGCCGGATATGCCGATCGAAGCGCAAATCAAGGAACAGCTCAAGGACATTTTGTCTATAGAAAGCCCCACAGAGCGCGCTATTATGTTAACGTTATACTTGATGCGCAAGCAGATTTTTCTTGACGGAAACAAGCGGACGGCGATGTTGGCCGGCAACCAGATCATGATTGCCTCAGGCTGTGGGATTCTAAGCGTACCAATTGAGCATCAGCAGGATTTCCGCAATTTGCTGCTGGCGTATTATGAATCGGGCAATGCCGATGCGTTGCGTAGGTTCCTATATAACCATTGTGTGGATGGGATGGATTTCTGATATAATAATGTCGTGATTATTTCAACCACATACTGAATGATGCGCAGGATCCATGACGCGCTATATAGGGACAGAAGAGAGATGCAAGACAAGGACGATACAATAGGCAAGGACGCTGACGCCGACGCCGCCGCTGTGTATGGCGACGGGCAGGATAGCGGCGCGTTGTATAGCCGTTTTCTGCGGGATGGGGATGAGGAGGCATTTGTCGCGCTGACTCGCATATACGCAGAGGATTTGACAGCATATCTCTCGAAGATAACGGGCGACGCGGATACAGGTGAAGAACTGGCTATCGACGCTCTGGCAGAGCTTGCCCTGGGGAAAAAGGAATTACGCGGGGATAACGCGGTGGGGAAATACCTGTTCACCATCGGGCGGAACCTGGCATTCCGGCAGATCAAGCGCCAGAAAAAGCATTCTGCTTACCCCTTTGACGAGTTTATCTATGACATGAACGCCCCCTCACCCGAGGATGAGCATGTGCAGGACAGGATGCGGGCAGAAGTCCGCGCAGCGCTCCAGTCCCTGGAGCCGGACCACAGGGATGTACTCCGTCTGCTTTTTTTTGAAGATATGACCTATGCCCAGGCTGGCGAGGCGCTGAATAAATCCCAGGGGCAAATCCGGGGGATCGTGTATAGGGCCAAAGCAGCGCTGAAAGCGAAGCTGGGCAGAGACGGCTTCGCGGCGGAAGAGTAAGCGAAGGCGCTGGGGCACAGTGCAGCAGCGAATGGCAGCACGGGGCGCTTACCGTGACGCATTGAGCCTTGGAGGGCGTGACTGTTGGAGAGTGTCGATCAGCTATACCAGTTTCCGGTCAGCGCGTTGGAGTGGGCGGAATACGCCCATTCCTGGATACAATGCGTATGTTATTCCGTAGCCGCAGCCATAGCCAGGGAGAAGGGGCGAAAAGAAAGCGGCGCACTGACCTACCCGCTGCTGGCATGCGCGTTTCTATGCTATGCTTTGGGGGATTTGTTCCAGAACCTATATATTGGCATTTTCCGCGTATATCCCTACGAATTCTCCGCCGCCGATCTTTCCTGGTTTGGGGTGTATGTATGTTTCGTGGTCATCTGTATCCACTTGCATGATGGCTATTCGGAAGCGGAGCGGCAGGCGGTAAAGTCTTACATGCCTGTCTCTTGGGCTGCTTCCCTATGCATCGTGTTGCCGTCCCATGCTTATATGGTTTATGCGGCAGGGCAGTTCGTCAATAATCTATTCTACGGCCTCTCCTTTTTGTTCGTTCTCGGCTATTCGCTGCCGCCTTTATTAGCCGCGATATATAAGGGGGTTCATCGCGAAGCGATACCATACCACGCTTGGGTAAGCGCGTTTACCGGCGTGGAGGTGGCGATGTTCCTGGCTTCTTGCTTCTGGGATAGCCCTATCTACAACCTATACTATTTTTTTAACGCAGTGATGACTTGCATGCCATTCGCCATCTTGTCCGCAGCGAAAAAGGGGGCGGCGCGGTGCTAGGCGACGCGATGCTAGGCGGTACGGTGATGGGCGGCATGGCGGCTGGGGGGCAAATGGTAGGCGACCTGAGGCTGATTATCGCTCTGGCAGCGCCGCTTTTGATCGCCACATGGCTGCTTAAGGGGGATGGGAGGCGTTTTACGGCATTCTTCCTCATGGGAATGGGGCTATGCTTTGCCGCGTTATACATTAACGCTTTCCTTGAAGCTGTAACGGCGATGGGGGCTATGGAAACGGCGGTGAAGCTCATGCCGATCAGCGAAGAAATACTTAAAGCGCTGCCAGTATTATTTTATTTCGCCGTTTTTTCACCTAAACAGTCCGGCATCGTCACTGCCGCGACAGCGGTGGGTCTGGGTTTCGCTATGCTGGAGAACGTACACTTCCTGATGATGGCGGGGGAGGCCAACCTCTGGTTCTCCTTGATACGCGGTTTTGCCGCGGGCGTAATGCACACGGTATGCGGCGCGATCCTGGGCGTCGGGCTGGCGATGGGCTCGGGAAGGCTGCTAAGCGTACCCATCGCTTTCGTACTGCTGTGCCTGACGGCAACGATCCACGCGATCTATAACCTGTTCATGGTTGCAGGCGGGGTATGGGCAGTTCTTGGCTATATCCTGCCTTATGCCATCGCGGCAGCCTTGCTCATTGTCATGCAAAAATCAAAGCAAGATGATAGGCAAATCACAATTCCTGTAGTAAAATAAACGAGCGGGAGCAGTGTACACCCCATATAATGGAGCGGGATTATGCGTGTTATCGCCGGAAGCGCAAGAGGGCGCCAACTGCAAGATTTCAAAGGCAGGAGCATTCGCCCCACGGCAGATCGTGTCAAGGAAGCTGTGTTCAGCAGCCTGATGGTCAGGCTGCCGGGCAGCCATGTGCTGGATTTATTTGCCGGCACAGGCGCCCTTGGCGTCGAAGCCCTCAGCCGGGGCGCCGGGCTTGCTGTTTTTGTAGAAAATGACAGGAAGGCCTGCGATTTGATCAGGGCGAATCTGGCAGCCTGCGGATGGAAGCAGTCCCTTAGCGTACGCGTATTGCAAATGGACGCCATCCACTGGATGTCGTCAGCCGGGGCGCGCAGCGTCCGGGACAACGAGGATGGTCGATTTGACATTATTCTGGCGGATCCGCCGTACTTTAAAGGATATGAGGAAAAAACGCTGGAATTGGTATCCGGGTATGGGTTTCTTTCCCCCGGCGGGGTACTGGTGCTGGAGAGCAGCGCACGGCAGACGCTACCTGAACAGGTAGGCAGCTTGTGCATGACAAAGAGCAAAAAGTATGGGGAGTCGATGATTTCGTATTACGAGGAGAACGGATATGCAGTATGAGTTTCATCTATCCAACGCAGCCGCGGGATTCTACGATATTACGCAACAAGTTAGCCAGGCAGTCACGGAGAGCGGCGTAAATGAGGGCGTCGCCCTGGTCTATTGCCCGCATACGACGGCAGGGATCACGATCAATGAGAATGCCGACCCCGATGTGGTACGGGATATGATGCTGGGTATGGAAAAGGCATACCCTGACCGGGCGGAATTCCACCACGCTGAGGGCAATAGCGCGGCACATATGAAAGCCAGCGCGACAGGCGCAAGCGCGACGGTGATGATCAGCGGCGGGAAGCTTGTCCTTGGTATCTGGCAAGGGGTATTCTTCTGCGAATTTGACCCGCCTAGAGAACGGATGTTCTATGTGAAGGTAATGCAAGGCTGAGGGCTTTCGGGCAGAGAAATCAGGGATGGCAAGCACGCCGCTTCTGCGCGCCATTTCTGTACGGCGCATATTTGAAATATCGAACTAAATAGTGTAAAATACTTGGGTATGGGGGCAGAGCCCCCATGTAGCATGGAAGCAGGCATTGGCAAGACGGAGCAACAACCACACTTAGGCGGCTGGTCGGCGCAGCCAATGGAGCGAAGCGGGGCTATGCCGCATGAAGTTAAGGGGCCCCCGCACAGCGATAGCTGTGTGGGGAAGAGGAGGAGCGACGTAGTGTTGGAGCTTTTGTGCATGTGAGGCTTGATGTGGCACAGAAGCGACAGGAACGCAGTACGCGACGACTTGGGTATGGGGGCAGAGCCCCCATGTAACATAGAAAGGTAGGGAACATGCATGGATATTCTGGATCTCCTGGAGGAATTTGAGTCGATCATCGAGGGCAGCGGGCGGATCCCGATGACGGGCAAAGTGGTCATCCACGAAGAAATCCTATACAATTATCTGGATAAATTCCGTGCCTATCTACCCCAGTCGATCAGGGACGCGGAATATGTCATCCGCGAGAAGGACCGAATCCTCAACGACGCAGTACGCGAGGGGGAAGGCTTGATCGAGGGCGCCAAAGTGAAGTGCCAGAGGATCGTAGGGGAGAGCGAGATCGTCAAACAAGCTATTTCTCAAGGCGAACTGATCATCAACAACGCCAAGCAAGAAGCCAAAGGGCTGATCTCCGGCGCGTACAGTTATTCCGAAGATGTGATGTCGACGCTGCAAAAGGAGCTGGAGACCAATCTGAAGACCATCCGCAGCGGGCGCGACGCCATCAGGCTGCACCTGCCCCCACCCAGCGTCGCTGAACTGCAGCGCTTGGAGGAAGGGGAAGAGGAGTAAGGCGATTCAGGTAGTGATCGTACTTAGGAAGAACTCAGGGTTGCCTTTCGAAAAATCATCGCCGGACAGAAGCGTCCACATCGCCGTAGAACGGAGCTCGACCTCCCATGCATTCGCTGCGTGGGGGTTTTCTTTTACCAAGGTTTTGATTTGGCTTGCCCGGGTGACGACCGGGATAGCGACGGTCTTCCTGACCTGATGCAGTACGCGGTGGCCGGTGGCGTTCGCGCCCAGGATCCTGATGTAGGGCGGACCATCTCTGAGATAAGCGGCATGGGGCTGCCGGTAGTCGATCAGTAGATGGGCAGCCATCCTCTGCAAGCGGGTGAAAGTGTAGCGCTTGGTTTTCATCAAGGAATAGAATTCGTCCATGCTTTCCGCCTTGCCGGCGGCGCTGTGCGCGCGGTATTCCAAGCCTTCGGTCATGTCGGGCAAGGCTTGTAGGCTGTCAAGGGACGCTCGCCTCAGCAGCGCCAGCTGGATGGGGGCGGCAGCGCCAGGGAAGACCAGGGGGGTGTCTGCCAGCCAGGGCAAGGCTGCCTCAGGGATGTATAGCGCAAGGCCGGACGATGCGAGCTGCCCGGCGTCAAGCCGGTTTGCGCCAAGCTGCCGGGTGCAAGCCTCGAGGCGGTTGCGGATGGCGGTGGCGGAGGCTGGCGTGGGTGCTGGTGCTGGCGCTGGTGCTGGTGCTGGCGCTGGCGCGGGAGCAGGTGCTGGCAGGCTTGCTTCATGAAAGCCGCTGCCTTCCCTGGGGATGAGAACCGGGATAAGGGGAAACTGCTTCTCGGCTAAGACGCGCAGGTAAGACAAGGCGAGGCGATCGTTGGGCAGCACAGGGACAAAGCCTTCGTGACCGCCATCCAGCAAGGCCCTTGCCTGGGCTTCCGCATAGGAAAGGCCGGCATTCAAGAACCGCCGCAACCCGCCCGCATATGCCTCGTCCGGATGGACAAGCCGCTCTGCAGTCGCCTGTAAGGCAGGCAGGTCGTCGGTCTCCGCCCCAAAAGCAAGATGCGTTACACCAAGAGCCGCCAGAAGGGATACGCTGCCTAATGCAAACCAATAGGCGCTTCGTGTGGCGTACAAAGCTGGCAGCTCGATCACCAGGTCAGCGCCGCAGGACAGCGCCATCATGACCCGCCTTTGCTTGCTGACGAGAGCCGGTTCGCCCCTTTGGAGAAAATGACCGCTCATGACGCAGACAATGGCGTCTGCGCCTTTTTCCTGCTTCAGCGTATGGATCTGATACATATGCCCGTTGTGGAAGGGGTTGTATTCACATACAATCCCAGCGATAAAGCGCATTCCGGCATCCCCGCCAATCTTCGAAATTCTGGATCGAGTCGCATGCGTTTTGCCCATCATACCACAGGGCGCGTAGTAAATCAGTCTCCGCCTGCGGCTTTTCCGTGCTATTTTTGCGCCTTCCTTGCTTTTTCGATAGGATCATACTACAATAAAACCGTTCAATTTTATACTGTCTGAGGAGGCAGAAGGAAATGCGTAATGGTCAGATTTGGGAGACCCGCCCTCTGGAGTTTTGGGACAAAGCAAAAGAGCTGCGGGCTGGATGGCAGAAGTCGATCGAAAGCACAGAGAAGCTGGTGGGGCAAGGGAACCCGTATGACATGAATTGCGACTGGAGCCAGGCATTCCCCGCGATCAATGTGGTGGAGGACAACCCCGCCGGCGCCATGATCCAGAACAAGAATGACGAATACGCGAGAAAGTGTAGGCTGGCAAGCGAGATCCGGGGGTGGGGCAGGGAAATCTGCGGCTATCAGGGCAATTGCTGGGGGGCGCAGTTCCTCGGGTATCAGGAAGACGGCAGCCCTTTTCCCCAGCGAAAATTTGTGATCCCCATGCCCTGTGTGTGCGACCAGCACGCAAAGAGAGGGCAGCAAGCCAGGGACTTCGCGAACATGCCTCAGTGGATGGCAGACCGGCTGATGTATTTTGGCCCCTTTGACGCAGAGCGGAACGAGCCGATGATGGAACACCGCGTGTACTGCAACCTGCGGATGCTCAATGACCTGGAGCGCATCTTCGGCCAAAAGCTGGACGATGAGATGCTTAGCACACTCATGGACGGATTTCAGCAGCGCAACGAGTACCAGAAAGAGATCACTCTATTGATGGCGCGTACAATCCCGTCCCCCTTGTCGGTCAAGGACTTATACTCCGTGTATACGATTGGCGGGCTGACGAAGGTAGATCCTGAGGAGACAGTAAAATTCTGGAAAATGGTAAGGGATGAAGTGCAGTGGAGGGCGGACAACCAGATCGCAGCAGTAGGCAATGAACGGTTCCGATGGATCGAAGCACATCCGCCGTCCTGGCATTACATGAAGTATTACCGGTACATGGAGGGCTACGGCGCGGTTTGCATAGGCTCCCAATACTCTTCAGGCGGGTCCAATCTGGAGTTCAAACCCGATGGGCGCATCGACTTCAGGAGTTTCGACACATATCCGGAGGATACGCCGGTCGATACAAGGGAAGACGCGGTGCGCTTTGGCATTGGCAAAAACGGCCTGGACGCCCGTTCGCCGAACAATATGAAGTGCGACGAGTACCTCAGGCGGGACGCTATAGTGGAATGGGCAAGGATCTGTCAGGCAGACGGCGCCCTTCTCTCCATCTGGCGCCATGGGCTCGGCTGTACGCTCACCCGGAAGGAACAGGCGATGTATCTGAAGGAAGCGGGCGTCAGCGTGATGCACTATGAAGGCAGCCAGCCGGGGGACCGGATCGACCTGGACGAAAAAAGGCTTTTGGATCAACTGGATACTTGGATGCAGAGCCTGGGTATGCGCAGGCTGGAAGAATGAATATCTTTGATTTGCCTGCTCTGCCTTTGCCGGAAGAGAGTACGACAGTACTGGCCGGGGGCAGGGGCGTCCGTATCGAACGCATCGTCAGCGCGGGACAGTCTTCTGACTGGTATGACCAGGAAGAGGCGGAATTCGTCGCCCTCCTTGAGGGCAGCGCAGTGATCGCATACGCTGACGGCAGGTCTGCCGCGCTAGAGAAAGGGGATACGCTGCTGATCCATCCCCATGAGCGGCACAGGGTAGAGTCCACTTCGGCGCAGCCCCCCTGTGTCTGGCTTTGCGTGTTCTTTGTGACATAATATGGACTGCACATCAGGAAGGATTGTGAACGATGAAGAATTACCCCAGGGCAGCCAAATATGACCAGGACTGGGTCGCGGAGAACTGGATGGGCCCCCATCCTCTATGGCTTGCGGAAGAGTTGTGCGGAAACCTGGATCTGCGCCCAGGGATGAAGGTTCTGGACATGGGTTGCGGCAAGGGGCTGACTTCGGTATTTCTGGCGAAGGAGTACGGGGTGACAGTATTTGCCAATGACTTATGGATCAGCGCGACAGAGAATCTGCGCCGGTTCGAGAAAGCCGGGGTCGCGGACAGGGTATTTCCCATCCAAGCGGAAGCCCACGCCTTACCCTATGCGGAAGGCTTCTTCGACGTGGCGATATCCGTGGATAGCTACCATTATTATGGCGCGGACGACGCGTATTTCCCCGGTGTGTTCGCCAAGCTGGTCAAGCCCAGCGGGCAGTTCGGCGTCGTAGTCCCGGGGCTTAAGAAAGAATTTGACGCAGGCTACCCCGACTCGCTGCGGGAGATATGGGCAGAGGATATGTTTACCTTTCACAGCGGTCCTTGGTGGCGGAGGCTCTGGGAGAAGACGGGGATCGCAGAGGTCACCGCATGCTACGATATGGAGGACCCCAAGGGGATCTGGTGGCCCTGGGCGAACTGGGCAAAGGAGAACCTGCACTTTACCGATGAGGAATTCCTGCGGGCGGATACCGGGGACGACATTGCGCTGGTGGTCATGGCGGCTGTGAAGAAGCGAAGCTCCCCGATCAGGGTGTTTTAGTCCAGAATGGAGGGAAAGAGAAAATGAATAGGAGCAAATTTATGGCAAAGCATGGAGCGCGGGTGCTTGCACTCGCCCTGACCCTAGCCCTCATGCCGGCGTATACGCTAGCGGCAAGCGAGCCGGCGCCGGATAGCGGAGCTGGCGTGCCGGGCGATCTGCAGTTGATCATGCCGACAATGCCGGTCAATCCGTTTTCCGATGTATTTGGTACGGATTGGTTTATCGACGATGTGATCTATGTTTTCGACAAAGGCTTGATGGACGGCACGGAGACAGAGCCAATGCTGTTTTCACCGGACATGCCCATGACAAGGGGTATGTTCATCACCATCCTGTGGCGGCTCCGGGGAAGCCCCATGCTTGCCGATTATCAGAGCCCATTTAACGATGTGGACTGGCAGCAAGCCTATTTTCATGCTGTACAATGGGCTTCGGCGAGTAAGATCGTGAGCGGATATGGCGATGGCAGATTCGGCCCTGAAGATAGTATAACAAGGCAGGACGCGGCTTGTATCCTGCTTAGCTACATGGGCCATATGCAAATTGTTTTGCCCCTGACGCAGCAGTTCATCCTCTTCGCTGACGAAGCCGCAATCGCAGAGTATGCGATGGACTCGGTGCAGGCCATGTACAAACTCGGCGTCCTGGAGGGCGCCGGCACGGATGCGAATGGCCAGGTGATTATGGATCCGGTAGGAGAGGTAAGCAGAGCGCACGCAGCCGCCACACTGCACAGGTTTGCCCAGCGGATCGAAGCCGGAGAGTAGCGCCGTTTGCGCAGATATCCTTGACTCTGGACAGCAACGCGTGCCCGATGAAGCCATACATAGGCTTGCACTGCTTTTTTGACAAACAGTGAAGCATCCTTTATATTAGCATTGTATAAATGATGAAAAATGTGTGAATGAGGATAAGGAGGGTCAAAATGGACTTGATCACTACGATCAAAGAGCGCGCGAAAGCAGAGATGAAGCATATCGTGCTGCCAGAGGGTACGGAGAAAAGGACGGTGAAGGCAGCGGAGCTGGTCACAAAGGAGAAAATCGCCAAAGTCACGCTACTGGGAAACCCCGAAAGCGTCGCTAAAGTAGCCACAGAGGTGGGCGCGGATCTATCCGGCGTGGAGATACTAGAGCCGGAAGCTTCCCCGGATTTCCAGCCTTTCGCAGAGGAATACTTCAAGCTGCGGGAGAGCAAGGGGATGACGCCGGACAAAGCGGTGGAAGCCATGAAGGACCCCCTGTACTTCGGGGTGATGATGGTCTATAAAGGGCAATGCCACGGCATGGTGGCGGGCGCGGAGAATGCCACCAGCAATGTGCTCCGGCCGGCTTTGCAGATCATCAAGACAAAACCGGGGATTTCGTCAGTATCAGGCGCTTTCCTGATGATCACGGATAACGAGCAGATAGGCGACCACGGCGTCAGCGTATTTGCTGACTGCGCCGTGAACCCCAGCCTGACAGCAGAGCAGATGGCGGAAGTGGCGTATTGCTCGGCGGAGACAGCCAAAGAGCTGGCGGGGATCACCGAGCCGAAAGTGGCCATGCTGTCCTTTTCCACGAAGGGGAGCGCCAGCCACGAGACAGTAGATAAAGTCGTGGAAGCGGTGAAGATCGCCCAGGAACGGTATCCGGATCTGCTGGTAGACGGCGAACTGCAGATGGACGCCGCCACAGTGGAGTCTGTGGGGCAGTCCAAGTCGCCCGGCAGCAAGGTAGCGGGTCAGGCCAATGTCTTCGTCTTCCCCAGCCTGGAGTCAGGGAATATCACGTACAAAGCCGTACAGCGCTTCGCTGGAGCGCAAGCCATCGGGCCCATTCTCCAGGGTATGGCAAAGCCTGTCAACGACCTGTCCAGGGGATGCAGCATCGAGGATGTGGTCAATACAGTGGCCATGGTCTGCTGCCAAAGCTGAAGGCATGGGGCGAGTAGCCTATTATTTGAAAAAAATCGTTAAAAAATCGCCGGGCATTGGGCGCTCTTCTTGACCTGCTCCGGATTATAGTCTATAATAAACCGCGTC
>Ga0082212_10008163_pt1 | contig 13716 bp, 11 predicted proteins | sample TergutNt197P3_FD_71548 | JGI IMG/M metagenome (GOLD analysis project Ga0082212, IMG submission 71548) | Neocapritermes taracua P3 segment gut microbial communities from Petit-Saut dam, French Guiana - Nt197 P3 | ecosystem: Host-associated > Arthropoda: Insects > Digestive system > Gut ... | reverse complement strand
CGAAACACTATGTTAAATCGACCTTTGCGCCAATATAGTAAAAACACACTCGCGACTGTATGTCTACCGGTTTCGTGTCGTGTTGGCGACACTTGTGTCGTGGATGACTTCGGGATCCGGGTTAATGTTGCTTGCCTGTTAAAAGCCTCAAAAAAGTATTCATACCAATGTCCCCTCTGCCCGTCCATGTGGGCGTCTGTACTTGTGATTAAGATGTTCGTGTGCGCGGGAATTTCAAACTTCCTTACAACAACAAAAGGCAAGTGCCAAAAGAAAAGCGAGAGAAAATATTTTTAAAAGTAATTTTTTACCCCCTTTTTTGACACTTACATTATAGAGGGGGAAAAACTTTGAATACGTCGCTGTTCAAATCAGGCAAGGAAGAGTGTGAAACGCCGCAAGACCTATTTACCGAACTTAATCGTGAGTTTTGTGGTTCATGCTTGATCCGTGCGCCCTGAATCGCAGACGTGCCGTTTATTACAAGCATTATTCATATCGCCATGACACCGCACGCGGCATGGAGCGCGAATATGAATAATAGTCGGGCATATTCTCAAGACACGGGACAAAACACAAGGGCGTAAAACCCCCTTGTATTTTGTCCCATGTCGCGGCGGTTGCGGAGAACCGCCGCAATCGCGTCGTTCGGGACGCCGCGCGTGGTGCTGGAAATTCTAGTCTTTGTATGGGAGCCCTACCCATCCAAAGACATAGACACAATACCCCGCCGGTATTACGTAAATTTTGACAATTTATTTACAACTTGACGACAACCTGTTTACAACTTGTTTACAACGGGCAATTTTGTAAACAAGTTGTAAATAGCTTGTAAACAGCGCGTCAACAAGTCGTAAATAAATTGTAAACAGGTTGTGAACAAGATGTAAACAACTTGTAAACAAGTTTGGAGGTGATTTACATGCCCGGAAAGGCATATCAATCGTGCTTAAAATCTTTTGAGAATGAGATAATTGGTTTGCGTTTGAAAAGACCACCTGTGCCTTATTCAAAAATTGCGGAACATTTGAAAGAAAAGTATCAAATTGAAGTCTGTCGCCAAGCTATTTACCAGTTTCTTAAAACTAGGTCGAAAGGTTATAAGACTTGTAAATATGCGGGATGTATTGAACCGATAAACGACGTAAACCAGCCAACTACAGAAGTGCCGTCTTTGCCTAAACAGACGGTTTTAGAAGCGCAGGAAACACCAACACAATCGGTTACAGTTAAACCGGCAACACCGACAGAACCGAAAAAAGTTTTTAAGATGCAGTACAGTGATGTTTACAACCTTACACGCCTGTCGGATGAAGAAGCGGCGGAGCGTAATAAACGAATTGAAGAAAAACGAAGATTAAAGGAAGAACAACTCAAAAAAGAAAATCAACTAAAGTCAACAGAACAGCCACAGGAAGTAGAATTTAATATGGAGTGGAGTGATGTTTACAACCTTACGCGCATGTCGGACGAAGAAGCGGAGGCGCGTAATAAACGAATTGAAGAAAAACGCAAAAGGTTAAATGAAGAAAAACTCAAAAAGGAGAATAAATAGTATGGCTACAATCATTTTCTCATCAGGCGCAAAGGGTGGTACGGGCAAATCATTGGCAGTGCGTTTTCTCACGACTTATCTTCGTGAGAATGATCATAAACCCATGTTACTGGATATGGACGATGAAAACAGAACGCTTTCGCGTTTCTTTCCAGAAGCAGAACAGATCGAGATAAAGAAAACATCGTCAAATGACGTTTTGGTTGAAAAAGTAACGGCAGGTACAAAACTCATTATAGCCGATCTTAAAGCAGGAACGGGAAGAGATACTCTCAAATGGTGGCTTGACGTGCCTTTTTATGAGTTGCCGAATGTGAATTTTATCTGCCTTGCGTCTATAACCAGCTCTCCCGACAGCGTTCAATCTTTCCTTAATTGGGCAAGTGAACTCCGGGACAAAGTTTCTTATGTTGTCATTAAGAATCAGAAAGACGGTGAAGTTTTTCCTGATTATGAAAAGAGCGTACAAGCGGGTGATTTCCGCGAAAAATACATGCCGATAGAAATCACGATTCCGCGCCTTGACGACGAATACATGACCGAGCTTGAAAGACTGAATTTAACCATATCGGAAGTGCTGGAGGCAAGCGGCGGCACAATGACCGTTCCGCCCGCGAACAGCAAACACAAGGCCAAGCCTATCGGGGAGATTCTTTGCCGTCTCATGGTAAGGGCGCGGCTACGGCGGTTTCAGAATGACATTTACAGGCAGTTTGACCCAATTTTGGAACTTTTGAGCGTGTAATTGTAATGGGCGATACACCGGATCACCACTCCGGTTACTGTGACGGTGCTGGATTAGGGCGATAATTCATAAGCCCGGTACACAGCATCAATCGAAAAATCAACAAACGACAGATTGACATCGAAAGCCCGCGCAAAAGCCAAAAGTATTTACGCGCGGGCTGTATGCAAAAAAACTGCCCGGAAACAAACCACAAGAGGGGGGGGAAGGCGTTGACATAGTTTGCGGCTACATGGAAGCACGGGTTGTCCCTGCCCGTGTTTCCAGAAAATGAATCGGAATACATCGAACCGGAAATCGACGAAGCCGTTGCGCCTGTCGGCGTCAACGAACGTGTCGTTTTCGCACAGTTCAAACCGTCAACAGAAGTCAGCCCCAAGTGAGGATGAGCATTGATTCATTTTGTCAAGGTGCAAATCCGTAGAATTGCATTTTCATAAAATTTTTCATCTGGCCGGTGGAATTCCTATTACCGACTGGTTTTGTTTGAGCAAAAGCATTGTATGAGCAGTGGGCAGATGAACTCAACCACTTTAAAATATTCCCATTCGCATTTTGAAAGTATGCGTTCGTAAATTTTGTATTGATATTTGCTAATTTATATGACATGCTAAATAATAGTCCGTATCAAGAGAACAAGAAGCACGAGGTGCAGATATGCTTATAAGTTATAACAAGCTATGGAAAATGCTGATAGACAAGAAGATGAACCGTAAGGATTTGCGGCAACAGGCGGGTATAAGCACAGCGTCTATCGCCAAACTTGGCAAAGGTGAAAATATTACGACAGATGTGTTATTAAAAATTTGTGAAGCTCTCGACTGTGACATTACGGAAATAATGGAAATTGATAAAAGCGTTGCGGAGGAAAATACAAATGCCTAAAAAAGCAGCTATTACCGAGCAATCGCTTGAATCAATCATGTGGAATTGCCGTAATGCCCTGCGTGGGACAGTCGGCGGCAACGAAAAGAACCGCGACGCCGTTATGGGCTTGGTGTTTTTGAAGTTTGCCGGAGAAAAGTTTGACAAGCGCCGCGAAGCCATTAAGGAACAATACGGCGATGTTCCGGCGTTCTTGGAAAAAAAGTCCTTTTATCTTTCCGAAAATGTTTTCTACTTAAACAACACTTCGCGTTGGAGCTACATAGTTAAAAACGCAAGCGCAAACGATATATCTGTCATCATCGACACAGCAATGAAAGACATAGAGGACGGCAACCCGCCGTTGAAAGGCGCATTGCCGCAAAACTTCTATGCCACGCTTGGTACGCGCCCCGAACAAATGAAGGCACTAATTGATGAAATCAACAAAATCGACGAGAAACGATTCCATGAAAGAGATTTAATCGGGCGTGTGTATGAATATTTCTTGCAAGTGTTTGCCATAGATTCCGGCACAGGCAACGAGAAAGGCGAGTTCTACACGCCCGCAAGCATCGTTCAGCTAATTGCGGAACTGATTGAGCCGTATTCGGGCGTTGTTTATGACCCCTGTTGCGGTTCCGCAGGTATGTTTGTATCTTCCATTAAATTCGTGGAGCGGCACAACGGCAACCGCTCGAAAATCTCTGTCGTCGGGCAGGAGCGTAATCCCGATACATGGCGGCTCGCAAAGATGAACCTTGCCATTCGCGGCATTGCCCACAATCTCGGCGACCGCCCGGAATCCACTTTTGCTGAGGATTTGAACAAGGATAAAAAGGTAGACTTCATAATGGCGAACCCGCCATTCAATCTAAAACTCAACGCGCAGGGAGTTACGCAGGACAAGCTGAACGGTGACATTCGTTGGGATGGTTATACAACTCCGCCTGTATCCAACGCCAACTATGCGTGGATTCTACATATCCTCTCCAAACTCGATGTATCAAACGGAATAGCGGGCTTTCTGCTTGCCAACGGCGCATTAAACGCAGATGGCGTGGAAGGTGAAATCCGCAGGCAGTTAGTTGAAAATGATAAGGTTGAGGCGATTATCGTCCTACCCCGCGAAATGTTTTATTCAACAGATATATCCGTGACGCTTTGGATATTGAACAATAATAAAAAAGCCCGCTTGCTGAATGGACGGCAACTGCGCGACCGGCACGGCGAAGTCCTATTTATCGACCTGCGCCGTTGGAGCGAAAATATCTATGAAAAGAAGTATGTGCAATTTTCCGATGACCAAATTGCCGCCGTCAAAAAGATATACACCGGTTGGCAGACCGGCGAAGGGTATGAGGATGTGCCGGAACTTTGCCGCTCGGCGACAAAAGACGAAATCGCGGCGCAAAAATATTCCCTTGCGCCAAGTAAGTACATTGAGTTCATCGACCATGACTTGGACATTGACTACGCTACGGAAATGGCGCGGATTCAAGCGGAAATGCGGGAGGTTTTGAAAGCGGAGAAAGAGTCACAGGCTACTTTAGAATCTGCATTCGGAGGGATTGGATATGAAATATAAACTCGGAACTCTAATTGAACAATCCGAAGCAAAAAACAACGATAATATCTATGCTTTAGAAAATCTTAAAGGAATTTCGATTAAAAAAGTGTTTATTGAAACTAAAGCTGATATGGCTGATGTTTCTTTGAATAATTACTTGATAGTTCCGCCAAACTCTTTTGCTTATGTCACAATTACATCACGCAACGGCGAAAAAATAACGATTGCTCATAATGATACTGACAACACCTATATTGTATCATCGTCTTATATTGCATTTTCAGTTACAGCAACAGATATTCTATATTCCGATTATCTGTATATGTATTTTAATCGCCCAGAGTTCGACCGCTATGCGCGTTTCAACTCGTGGGGTTCGGCACGGGAAGCATTTTCGTGGGACGATATGTGCGACATAACCATTGACCTACCATCGTTACCCGTACAAGAAAGATATGCAAAGGTATATAAAGCAATTATGAACAACGAAAATTATCGAACTAAACTAATAAACGTCGCACCGATACTGATAAAAGGCTCGCTTGAAGAAGCAAGCGCATAAAACTCGTGACGCGTCGCGAGAATTTGAAAAGTGCAGACAGCGTCTGCAAAATTGGAGGAACACACATGAGCGGCAATTTAGTCCCCGATAATGCCAACGCTTTCGACGAGGTTATTTCGATTATCGAAAACGCCCGCGAGAGCGCGTTTCGCGCCGTCAACCGGGAGCTTATCAATATGTATAGGGACATCGGCGAATATGTAAGCCGACGCGTTTCCGACGGCGGTTGGGGTAAATCTGTCGTAAAGGATTTTTCTGATTACATTCAGAACCGCTATGTCGGCATTAAAGGCTTTTCTCCTCAGAACATCTGGCGCATGAAACAGTTTTACGAAACGTATGCCGGAAACGAAAAACTCTCAGCAGTGCTGAGAGAATTGAATTGGACAAATAATCTCCAAATCTTGTCATGCAAGACGGAAGAGGAGCGGGAATTTTACCTGACTTTGACGGTAAAAAATCGCTATTCATCTCGTGAATTGAAACGGCAGATGGACAGCGCGTTGTTTGAACGCACGATGTTATCGGACATCACCAACAAGCTGATAACCGACCGAAGCGAAGGGTTGACCGCGTTGCGCGACAGCTATGTGCTTGAATTTTTGGACTTACCCGAAAAACATAAGGAAAAAGACCTGCGGAAAGCCATAGTCGGCAATCTGAAAGAATTTATATTGGAGTTCGGCAAGGATTTCACTTTCGCCGGCGATGAATACCGCATTCAAGTCGGCAATCGTGATTTCTTCATTGATTTGCTTTTCTATAACCGCGAATTGCACTGCCTTGTGGCGATTGAGTTGAAAATCGGCGAGTTCGAGCCGGAACACCTCGGCAAAATGGAGTTTTATCTTGAAGCCCTTGACCGCGACATTAAAAAGCCGGACGAAAACCCAAGCGTGGGGCTTATCCTATGCACTAAAAAAGATACGGCGGTAGTAGAATACGCGTTGAGCCGCAGCCTTTCACCCGCCTTGATTGCCAATTACAAACTGCGTTTGCCAGATAAACAAATATTGGAAAACAAATTGCGCGAGTTGACCGAACTTGCCGAAAGTTCTGTGGCTAAAGAAGAATAGAAGGAGGTCTGACCGTGGACTTAAATTTTATCAGGGGGCAGTTTACAGAAGCTCAACTGGAAGAAGCCATCATCGGGTTGTTCCAAGCGCAAGACTACGAATATGTCCACGGCGAAACCATTCATCGTGGGTTTGAGGACATATTGCTCAAAGACGACTTGAAGGTGTATCTCAGCGAGCATTATCCTGATCTGACGGCGGCTGAAACTGAAAAGATTATAGGTCGTTTGGAAAATATCCCCTCTGCGCCGCTTTATCAAGGCAACCGTGATGCGTTCATGTTGGTGAACGAGGGTTTTGACCTGTTGCGTGATGACCCCGGCAAACTTGCGCTGCATATCAATTACATAAATTTCGAGGAGCCGGAAAGGAACATTTTCAAAGTCGTCAATCAGTATTCAGTGCAGGGAGAACGGCTTCGCCGCCCGGACTTGATTTTGTTCATAAACGGAATCCCTGTGGCGGTTTTTGAGTTTAAGTCCGCTATCAAAGAAACCACGACTATCCATGACGCTTGGGAGCAGATAACAATCCGCTACTGCCGTGACATTCCCAAGCTGATGAAATACTGTTTCCTATCGGTCATAAGCGATGGCGCAAATACAAGAATGGGCAGCATATTCACGCCGTATGAGTATTACTATGCTTGGAATAAAATCAATGATGAAGAAAAAGTCAGCAACGGCATCGCCGCGTTGCTCACGATGATAAAAGGCGCATTCGCAAAAGACCGCGTTGTTGCCATTTTGCGTGATTTCGTTTATTACCCGGACGACAGCACAAAAGAGACCGCCATTGTCGCCCGCTATCCGCAGTTTTTCGCCACCCGGAAAATGTATGAAAATATCAAAGCGCATTTGAAACCGCACGGCGACGGCAAGGGCGGTACATACTTCGGCGCGACCGGATGCGGCAAGACATATACAATGCTGTTCTTATCGCGTATGCTCGGTCAACGCGACAGGGACATATTCAACAATCCGACGATTGTTATTATTACAGACCGCGAGGACTTGGACAGGCAGACCTCGGAACTGTTTATATCATCCAAGAAATACCTTGTCGAAAAAAATGTGCGGAGTATCGAGAGCAGAAAGAAACTGCAAGCTGCGTTGGGCGCGTCGCCTGATTTGAAGATGCTTGATACTGAGGACACTCCTTTGGCGTTAGGCTCTAAAACAGATTCCAAGTATTTGCCTATGGTTGCGGAACAAAGTGTTTCATATGGCGCGACTGGAGCCGAGAGCGGCGGCGTATTCTTGACAACTATACAAAAATTTTGCGAAACAACCGGCTTGCTCTCCGACCGTGAAAACATCATCTGTATTTCAGATGAGGCGCACAGGACGCAAACCGGTGTCGGTTCTAAACTAAAAAAGACGGATAAAGGCGTATTCACTACATATGGCTTTGCAAAATATCTGCGTGACAGTTTCCCGAACGCCACATACTGCGGATTCACGGGAACACCGATTGACGAAACCATCGCAGTTTTCGGCGAGGTTGTGGATAGCTACACGATGAAAGAATCAAGCGATGACGGCATAACCGTCCGTATCGCTTATGAGCCGCGTTTGGCGAGGGTTATCCTCTCAGACGAACAAGCGAAAGAGATACAGAAGTATTACGATAAATGCACCGATGAAGGCTCTAATCCCGCGCAGGTAGAAGAAAGTAAAAAGGCAATGAGCGAAATGCGCCGCGTTCTCGGACACCCCGAAAGGCTAAAAAAACTGGCGGCGGACATTGTAACCCATTATGAAGCATTGACGGCGCAAAAGCCGGAAATAGTCCAAAAAGCGATGATTGTATGTGCCGACAGGACGCTCGCTTTCAAATTGCTGAAAGCAATAACCACGATACGTCCCGAATGGAACGAACCGCGCAGGTCTGAAAAAGAGGCAACATTATCAAAAGCACAGTTGGAAAAACTGATGCCGCTTGCAAAAATCAACCTTGTTGCAACGCAGGGCGATGATGATGAAAAAGAACTGTTTGACCTTTGCGGCACAAAGGATTACAGGCAGATGCTCGACAAACAGTTCAAAAATAACGATTCTAATTTCAAGATTACCGTTGTTGTCGATATGTGGATAACCGGTTTTGATGTGCCATCGCTCGCCGTAATGTACATCGACAAGCCGTTACAGAAACATACGTTGATACAGACTATTTCCCGCGTCAACCGTGTGTTTGACGGTAAGGATATGGGCTTGGTGGTCGATTATATCGGAATTAAGCAGGATATGCTCGAAGCCGCAAAGAAATATGGCGACAAGCAGGAAAGTCCGATAGATGAAATCGCATTTTCTTTGGCTGTTTTCCGTAATCATCTGGCTCTGATTGACGAATTGCTTCACGATTTCGATGCTGCAAGGTTTTTCTATGGCGAGCCGCTTGAACGATTGATTTGTTTAGATGCCGCCGCCGAATATGTGCAGATAAGCAAAGAGATGGAAAGCCGGTTTATGAATCTTTCCCGAAAGATGAAAGCGGCGTATGAAATATGTTTTCCGTCAGGCGAGTTGAGCGACGCAGAAACGGCAAAAGCGCAGTTTTATCTTGCTATCCGCTCGATTATTTACAAGCAGACGAAAGGTGATGCGCCCGATGCCGAAGTGATGAACCGTGTTGTAGAAAAAATGGTGCAGGACGCTATTTCGTGTACAGGTATTGAGAATATCGTAAACGCAAGTGAGCCGGAGGATTTATTCAGCGAAGATTTTATGAAGCAGTTGGACGGGGTGAACCTGCCGATTTCAAAATTCAACGCTCTCTTAAAGTTGCTCCGTAAAACCATTTCAGGTTATGGCAAGGTCAATAAAGTAAAAGCAATAGAGTTCGACAAACGGCTCCGAGTTGTCGTGGACAGTTATAATAACCGTGATAAACTTGTTTTTACGAGCGAGGTTGTCGCCGACTTCATCAATAATCTATCTGATGAACTGATAAGAATATTCAAAGACTTGCAAGATGACAAAACCTCATTTGAAACGATGGGTATTACCTACGAGGAAAAAGCATTTTACGACATCCTTGTAAAAGTCCGCGACGATAATGGATTTCCGTATGCCGATGAAAAATGCCTTATCCTTGCTAAAGAAATAAAGATACTGGTAGACGACAAGGCTCAATTTGCGGACTGGTCTACCCGTGATGATATAAAAAACCAGTTGAATATGGATTTGACAGTTTTGCTTTACAAAAACGGTTATCCGCCTGAGTGGGATGAGGAAGTGTTCGAGAAGGTGTTAGAGCAGGCGGAAAATTTCAAGCGATGGGCGGATTAGGAGGGATAAACTAATGGCTGACAATACACACGTTATAGGGCAATTACAAGGCTATTTGCTTCAAGTTAGGCATATGTTTTTTGAGCTTATTTCTCTCAACGACATTATTGTCAGCCTTGAATTGCTTGATGATGTTGCCGTCCATATGCCCGATGGAGCTGTAATCACGGAGCAGATAAAAAGTGTAACGTCAGGAAACAACCCGACAACTGACCGTGCCACCGTATTTTGGAAAACTCTATATAATTGGTTGAAATACGTTAAGGAAGATAATCTTGTATTGGAAAACACGGTATTCCGTATGGTTGTTTCATCGAACCGTGAACTTGAAAATGGTGAAATAATTAAACAATTTCATAATGCGGCAACTCAAGAGACGGCGCAACAAGCGTTAAATGCTGCGAAGTTATGCTTATGGGGAGAAAATGACTCCAAAAGAAATAATATTTCCCAAACATACAGCGCATATCTTGATGAAATTTTTGCGCCTGCCAACGAAACAGATGTAACCGAGATTATAGCTAAACTTACTCTCGATATTCACGAAAACGATTATGATGAAAAATTGATTGATAAGTTTTCCAGACAAATCATACCTTCGGAGTTTGCCGATAAATTGTTTATATTTATGCTCGGTTGGGTGCATGAAAGGGTAAATGAATATGCGAAACAAGGCTTGCCTGCGCTCATTAAAAGTGAAGATTATCGTAAGGAATTAGTTTCGCAATGCCGTATGTATAATCAACGCAGCTCTATCCCTGCACTATCAAAAAAAGCCGATGCTGATGTTGTCCGTACTGAAGTAGAAAATCAAGATGTGTATATACAACAGCTTGACTTCATCGAAGAGGACTTTGACGCCAAGTTACAAGCGGCGAGTGATTTTTTGCGAACAAAGGCAGAGTCTACAATTCGAGCAGAAAAAGGATTATTTACACCTCAGAGTTTACAGGAATATAACGAAAGGCTACAGCGTCTTTGGAAGAGCAAGCAGACGCAAACTTTGCTCTTAACCGCAGCAACAGATGTGCAAAAAGGAAAGAGTCTGTATGCGCAAACGACCGAAGCGACAATCTTTACTAACTTTGAGTTGCCGACGTTTTTCGGAAGTGGAACGTTACAGTCGTTGGCAAACGAGCCGCAAGACGAGCCAACGATAGGTTGGCATCCGAGATACAAGGAAATCCTTAAAGGCGGTGATGACGATGAATAGGGAAATATATCTCGTACAAAATCCCGCAATCGGAGCGGCAATTTTGTGGCGCTTTGTATGCGGTTATTACGATAATGAAATTGAAAGTCGGGAAGTTCCTTTCCCATTGTTATTTATCGTACTGCCGATTATTTTCAGAGAAGATTTGCGTGATGTAATTAGTTCAACGCGCATAGCAACTGGATTGCAAAAAGTTTCTGAAAAACTTTTTGCGAATAAACAGATGGACTTGTTTCTCAGCATTCAAAGCTCCGCCGAACATTATAAAGAAACCACATTGTCGGCAATAAATATTGCTGTCGGCGCAAACCTGATCAGCGTTTCAAGCAAGACTGCCCTGGTAATGCCAATTCAAACTAAAACCAGTAAAACGCCTAAGTCGTCAGAGAATCTACTAAAACAATCAGAAAAATTAGGGGCATGGTGTTCATCCCTTAACTTACACGAAATTAGTTCGTTATTGAAAGTGAGGTTTTAGGATGAAATTTTCAATCAACTCTTTATTTCTGTGGCCGCGCAACAAAGATTTCGAGTGCAGGCAAGTCAAGTTCTCTGCGAGCGGCGTGAATATTATTACGGGAGCTTCTCGGACGGGGAAATCGGCGATAATCCCTATAATCGACTACTGCCTTGGTGCGGGAGAGTGTACTATCCCCGTGGGCATAATTCGTGACACTTGCTCGTGGTTCGGTGTACTATTTGATTTACAAGATGAGCAAATTCTTATATGTCGAAAAGAACCCGGTTGTCAGAAAAGCACAGGGGAAATGTTTTTGCTCAGAGGTAACAACTTAGAAATGCCAACGGAGATCGAAAACAACATCACAGTCGAACAAGTTAAAAACATCTTGAATGAACTGTTATCATTATCCTTTATTGACACAGACACTACCTCAAATAACTTTTCTGCTCGTCCATCTTATCGGGATTTAATGGCGTTTATTTTTCAGCCGCAAAATGTAATTGCGAACAACAGAGTTTTGTTCTATAACGTCGAAAAAATGGAACATAAAACAAAATTGATAAACATTTTTCCATATGTCTTAGGTGCTGTTACTGCGGAAATTTTAGCCGCTATGCAAGAGCGCGATAGACTGACAAAAGAGCGTGATAAACTTGCGCGCGATTTGGCTAATATAAAGAATGTATCCGAAAGTTGGAAGCAAGAAATTCTTACATGGCTTTCGCTTGCAAGAGAATTGGGGCTGACGACTTTTAACGTTGATGATTCAGGGTTTAGTTTGCAAATTGATGAATTAAAGCGAATTGTTGAAAAGAACGAAAATGATTCCACACTCCTTACTGGCAACCTTACAGACACATCCGAAGAACTCTTAAAACTTCGAGCAGAAGAGCAATTGCTTTCTATGAAATTGTCTGTTGCACGAAAGAGACACGAAACAATGAAAGCCCTTGATGATTCTAAGAAACGCTACGATGAATCACTAAAAATTCAACGGAACAGATTAGATATATCAGGATGGCTACGGTCACTATCTGCCGATACGATATGCCCGATTTGCGGCGAAACCCATAACGAGCCAAACAAGGAGTTGGATTCACTTTGCGATGCTATTTCGGAAATTGAAAAACAAGCTGGGATTGTTAAAGGGATGTCAGTTTCCTTTGACCGAGAATTTAGTATTGTTAAGGCAGAAATAGATACCCTTGTTGAAGAACTGATGGCTATTCGTAAACGCATAAATGAAGAAAGTTCAAAATCACAACAGGATGCAAATACGAAATATACTTTGTCAAGCGTTTCGCGTTTTCTTGGGCGAATGGAATTTGCAATACAAACATACGAGCGTATTGGAACAGATGGTGACTTGGAAGAACGGTTATCATTGCTTAATGACAGAATTGGCGAGCTAAACAAGTTGCTCGAAGGTGGCGCACGACACTCAAAAGAAAAAGCGGCTTTATCTTTTATTCAACAAGAAGCGAGTGCAATTATCAAGCAACTGGATGTTGAAAACCCTGATGATCCAATAGAATTTGACAAAATAAACTTGACCATCAAAGTACAGAGTACAGATGGGCGAACTAATTATCTTTGGGAAATTGGTAGTGCTTCAAACTGGTTGGCTTATCATCTTTCAATCAGTTTGGCGTTTCAAAAATATTTCCAAGAAAGAAAGGGCGTTTCTGTGCCCAATATTCTTGTGTTAGACCAACCAAGTCAAGTGTATTTCCCGCAGAGAGGTCTTCAGGAAGGAAGCACAGCCGAAGAAGATGCAAACCTTATGCATGATGAAGATAAAGTTGCAGTGAAGAAAATTTTTGCGGCATTATCTGAGTACGCAAAAAATGTGAAAACAGATATTCAAATTGTCGTAATGGAACACGCCGATGAGGATGTGTGGGGCGGTCTTGATAATATATCGCTTGTTGAAAGATGGCGCGGCGATAGCAAGCTGATTCCTATCGAGTGGACACAACATTAATAAACATATACCGCAAACCGTCATATTCGCAATTCTGTTTATAGCAAGCAGGGGAGGGGCAGTCATAACCTTGAAGCCTCGTTGCACTCGTCTACTGGCGGTTATCGCCGCATGTTCCACACATAACATATCGCTGACACGCCGGAGCGCGGTAACAGTCGAACGCTTGAAATCTTGAAACTTCCGCGAATGGTGTATGATTGAAATGTAATTTTGGTATTTTCTTTGTCCGAAATTGTATAAAAACATCCGATTATATTGAAATTTTTATATTCCGTATTATGTTACGTATTCCTAAAACGTATCCGTAAACCATTGATAATAAAGAATCATTGTAGGAACTATAACCTGCATTTTCCTTTCCGGTCTCCGGTATTTTTACTTCCGATAATAT
>Ga0082212_10008162_pt1 | contig 13717 bp, 14 predicted proteins | sample TergutNt197P3_FD_71548 | JGI IMG/M metagenome (GOLD analysis project Ga0082212, IMG submission 71548) | Neocapritermes taracua P3 segment gut microbial communities from Petit-Saut dam, French Guiana - Nt197 P3 | ecosystem: Host-associated > Arthropoda: Insects > Digestive system > Gut ... | reverse complement strand
AGAAAGCTTACCGCCATATAAAAGAAGGTGACGCCCAGTGTTATAGAGCCCTCGTTGCCCAGCACGGGCAAGGTGGTAGCCAAAATCTTGCGTGTACGCGCTCCGTCGAAGGAGAACAACTCCCGCCACCGGCCGGCTAAAGGGTGTTCGCGGCTACTGTAAAGAAAGATCATCAGCATGATAAGCTCCAGGCTGCGGGCTATCACCGTGGCTATGGCCGCTCCTGTAACACCCAGGCGCGGCATACCGAAATTACCGAAAATAAGACCGTAATTCAGCACTGTATTGGTTCCCAGGGCAAGGGCGTTGATGATGGTCGTGGCCCGTAAACGCCGGATGGCCCGGCTGCTGAAACTGGTGCAAAAGGAATAGGCTACCAACGGGTAGGAAAAAAGAGCTATATTAAGGTATTGCCGCCCCAGCTCCACCACTGCCGGATCCTTAACAAACAAGGAAAGCAGCGGCCGCCCGGCGCTTGCGGCCAGCAGCATAAAGAGCGCGGCCACGCTGAGCATGGCCGTAAGAGCCAGCCCATATACGCGGCGGATATTTTTGGTATCCCGTACACCCCAATATTGGGCTATATAAACGGAAAATCCGCTTATAAGGCCAAAGCACAGCATACCGAACACGCTATATATGCGGTTGGCCGCGCCCACAGCGGCCAGCTCACTTACGCCCAGGCGGCCTATCATCAGCACATCCACCAGATTAAGGCCTATGCTGATAAGGTTTTGCAGCATCACGGGCAAAGCCACGGTAAGCATTACGGAGGTATATTCTCTATTCCAGCGCGGCCGCGCCGGGCTTAAGATATTCATAGGGGTAACAATTCCTTTCCAAATAGTATTTGCCAATTATACCACACTAAAACAAGAAAGGAAAGCAATAAATGTATGTTAAAATCGTCTGTTTTATGCCGCGGGCAAGAAGGGTTTTAAGCGATCCGTACAGAATAACGGATATAGGGAGGTGGGCGCGTGGATAACGGGCAGTCTCCATTAAGCGGGCATCTGGCGAAGATCATATTACAAGAGGAAGAAATAATCCTTCGCGTGGAGGCGCTTGCAAGGCAAATAACCGACCATTACCGGGCCCGGCCACCCGGTGAATTGGTGGTGGTGGGTATATTGCGCGGCGCTGTAGTGTTTATGAGCGATCTTATCCGCCGCTTGCCTTTGGCGTTGACCATAGATTTTATGGCCATCAGCAGCTATGGCGGTTCTACAGTAAGCTCCGGCGCGGTGCGTATCCTTAAGGATATATCCGAAAGCATAGAAGGCAAGCATGTGCTGGTGGTGGAGGATATCGTGGATACCGGTCTGACCTTAAACAGCCTGCTGGACGTATTGCAGGCCCGTAAGCCCTTAAGCCTTTCCGTATGCGCTCTTTTAAACAAGCCTTCCCGCCGCAAGGCGGAGGTAGCGGTGGATTTTTGCGGTTTTGATGTGCCCGACGAGTTCGTGGTGGGCTATGGCCTGGATTATGCCGGGCAATACCGACATCTGCCCTATATAGGCGTATTGAAGCCTGAAATATATAATAATATTACGCCGGCAAAAAAATAGAGTAAACAAAAAGCCGTTTAAAAGCCATATGTTTTGTTGCCGGGGTAAATAATATAAGGAAAAGGAGATGATAGCCATGCAGGGAGCGGAAAATATCACATGGGAGCACTGCCGGGCGGTCACGGAGGAATTGCTGGGCCGCCTGGAGGAGTTGAATGATGATTTTATAGCCGGGTTAAACAGGGGCAAAGGTATTTATATCATTACCTATGCCGGTACAGAGCTGGGTGGCGGCAGCCTGTGGGGGGAACAAAAGCCCAAAGTGGTCTTTATAGGCAAAAGTAAGTCTAACAGCTCGCGCCATTTTATAAGCGGCAGTACAGGTTCATCCACCGTCCGCCGTTCGCTTGCCGCGTTGTTAGCAAGCAAGCTGGGGCTTGTTCCCATACCGCGTTCCACGGATGAAGATGATAATGACCGTTATGACAACTATATGCTGGATCCTGAAAGTGAAGATAAGCTTACGGAATGGATGCGCGGCAATTTTACCGCCGCCTTCCACGAAGTTGCAGAAGATATAGTGGAGATCACACAAAAAGCTCTTATACAATACAGCGTGCCCATGTTCAATTTTCAGAATAACCCGGAGAACAAGTACGGCGCGGAGATAAAAAAATACCGTCACCGTCTGGCGGAGGAAGCGCGTCAGAACGATAAATAGGGCTTGGAACATAAGGGGAACGGCTAAAAAGCCGTTCCCCTTTAAAGTGCCTGGAAGGTGATAGCAGGTAGCAAATAGCTATAATACCGGTTAGAAGGGCAATCGCGGTTGAGCGTTGAGAGTATCCGCTGCGAAGCAACCCTTAAGCCACAGCGGGTAGGCCGCCGCGCCCACCATGGCCGCGTTATCGGTACAATAGGCAGGGGGCGGGTTAAGGGCGGTAAGCCCTGCCTGACGGGCGCGTTCCCCCACAAGCTCCCGCAGGCGGCCGTTGGCGGCCACCCCGCCCGCTAAAACCAGGGTATTCAGCTTAAGACGGCAAGCAGTGGCCACAGCCCTTGCCGAAAGCACATCGCAGATGGCCTCCTGGGCGCTGGCGGCTATATCGCTTACCAATTGCTCCGTAAGCGATTCCCCTTGCATCTGCCGCCGGTTGAGTTCGTTAAGCACTGCCGATTTTAAGCCGCTAAAGCTGAAATCGCAGGGGTTTTCCAGGCTGGCCCGGGGAAAAGCGCAAAAATCGCGCTTGCCGTTGCGGGCCGCTTTTTCTATTTCCGGGCCGCCCGGATAGGGCAGGCCCAGAGCGCGGGCTATTTTATCGAAGGCTTCTCCGGCCGCGTCATCCAGACTTTGCCCCGCCAGTTCGTAACTATCTTTTTGCACCACAATAAGCCCGCTGTGGCTGCCGGAAGCTACCAGTGCCAGATAAGGCGGCTTAATCTTGCAGACAAGGTTGATGGCAGCGATATGGGCCTGCCAGTGATGCACAGCTATCAAGGGTTTATCCAGGGCGAAGGCCAGGGCCTTGGAATATGATACCCCTACCAAAAGCGGCCCCGCCAGACCCGGGCCGGCGGTAACGGCTATGGCATCGGCTTGCGCCAGAGTAATTCCGGCCTCCTGAATAGCGGCCTCCGTTACCGGCGTTATGGCCTGTAAATGATGGCGGGAGGCCAGCTCCGGCACTACGCCGCCGTAAAGGCGGTGTATATCTATCTGGGAAGCGATGATATTGGATAGCACTCGCCGGCCATCCTCCACTACCGCTGCCGCTGTTTCATCGCAGCTGCTTTCTATAGCCAAAATAAGCGTCATTTCCTAGTCTTTTGCCTCCAAATCTGCCCACATTATCACGGCGTTTTCCCGATCATTATAATACCCCGGACGTACTCCCGCGCTGGTAAAGCCAAATTTGCGGTACAGCTCCCGCGCCGCCGCATTGCTTTGGCGCACCTCCAGCGTCATGGCCGTGCCACCCAGGGCGCGGCAGGCCGTCATTAAATGCGCCACCAGCAGTTTTCCCAAGCCTTTGGAGCGAAAATCGGGATGCACGGCCACATTGGCGATATGCCCCTCCGTAAGTATCTGCCAAAAGCCGCCGAAGCCCAGCAAACGCCGGTCGAGAAAGCAGCCGTAATAATGGGCCAGTTCGTTTTCGGCAAGCTCATAGCGGTAGGATTCGCGGCTCCAGGGATCGGTAAAACTTAATTGTTCTACCAGCAAAACATCTTCCAAATGCGCCAAGGTAAGGCGTTGCAAAACCGGTTCAGCCATACCGTACGGCCTCCCGCCTGTTTTCCTCCGCTGCGGCAGGGCGCAGATAAGCCGGCTCCAGCAGCACCGGGTCGGCAAAATCTTTGACCAGGTATTTTTTACGCCCCAGTAAGGCCGCTGCTCCGGCCAAAAAGCTTTGACGCTGCTCCGGTGCTTTAAGCACCTTTTCTCCCAACAGGTTTGCCAGCTGTCCTTCCGCTTCCGCCAAGCCTTCGCCGCAAAAAAGGACAGGGACGTTATACTCAGAGGCCAGGGGAGATAATATGGGTTGTGAAGAAAAGTGCGGAAGAGGCGCCTTTCTTTTTATCAATAAAAGTTCCGCCAGTGCCTCCGGTGTTATCAGCATATCATCCAGCAGGCGTTCTCCCTCCGCAAACAAGGCCGCGTACAGCTCGCCCCGCCTTGCGTTAAGGATGGGGCATATAAGATGCCCCCGCTCGGAAGCGCCGTAGGCCAAGGCTTCCAGGGTGCTAACGGCGATAATGGGTTTAACCAGCGCCTGCGACCAAGCCTTGGCTGTGGCTAAGCCTATGCGCAGGCCGGTAAAGGATCCGGGGCCAACGGTGACGGCCAGGGCGTCCATATCGGTCAGTGTTAATCCGGTAAGGGATAGCAGGCTTTTGCACAAGGGCAGCAATGTTTCGCTGGCCTGCCGTCCGTAAGAAAGTTCCAGTTGGCCGATAAGCCCCTCTTCGCCGCTTATAGCCGCCCCAACCGAGAAAGCGGATGTGTCTATGGCTAAGATGTGCATTGTTTTTCCTCCCGCCGGGCCAGTAAAGGTGTAAGCCAGCCTTGCGCATCGGTATCGAAAACAAACAGCAAACTTCTGCCCTCCGGTTGTTCCGGCAATAAGCAAAAGTGCAATTCTATAGCATCCTTAGGCAAAAAAGGGCGTATGAATTGTGGCCATTCCACATAAGCCGTTTTGCCGGGCAAAAAACAATCTGTTAGACCCAACTGCGCTATCTCATCCTCCTCCAGTTGCTCCATACGGTAAGCGTCTATATGGCAAAAGGGCATTCTGCCAAAGTATTCCTGTATATAGATATAGGTGGGGCTGGTTACAGGTTCAGTTAGGCCCAAACCGCGGGCCAGACCTTTGGCGAACACGGTCTTGCCCAGGCCCAGGCCGCCAAAGGCCGCGATCACCGTATCCGGCGGTATATGCTCCCCCACCTTTTGCCCCAGCGCCCGCGTTTCTTCCGCGTTTTTTGTTTGTATGGCCAGCCGCATATTTTTGACCTTTCAAAAAATAAAGAGACGGGATGATAGAGTACAAAGGGTATAATAACCTATAGCAGGAAAATATTACAAGTAGAACTTTTGAGTATGTGCAATAAAATTATAGCCGGAAATGGAAGCCGACCTATAATATAAACTCGCCCGACAGGATAAAAAGCGGTGTTTTTTTTATATGGCAGGTATCCGGGGATAATTTTTTGCCGCCGTCTTTATATTCGCATATATAGGGCAGGCTGTCAATTGCGCGAATGCGCCACTGTTAGGTAGTTTTTGTCCTTTTGTTACAGGCGGGTTTTCCGCTTCTATTCAATCAAAAAATATTTGCGAAGTTAAATATTTTGTTTAGGAAGTTAAATAAAATGTTTAGAAACGCGAATATTTTGCAGAATCTAACTGTTCTTATCCCTTACATAATTATATCATCACTCTGCTACAAACACAACTTTATCAGCATTTTTACATCACAGGAAGCCACCGCCTAAAAACGATGGCTCCCTGTGGCAGCATAGGTGCTTTGCTTTTTGGGCATCGGTTGTATAGAGCTGATAAATACATACGCTGTAAGGTCTATGCAATATAAAAACAAAATCCGCCCTTAATGACAGCCCACAGCCAGTATACCCCTTGCCCGGCCGCCATAATCGGAAAGGTATTCCGTAACTTGCCAGCCGTTGTTTTGCAGGAGTTCCGCCACCTGGTTTTGCTGCTGCCAGCCATGCTCCAGCAGCAGGCAACCGCCGGGCCGCAAAAGCAAGCCGGCCTCCCGCGCAAGACGGCGGTAAAAAGTCAGGCCGTCCTCTCCGCCATAGAGGGCCGAAGCGGGTTCTTGCCGTACCTCCGGCGGCAGACTATCCATCTCCGCCGCCGTTACATAAGGAGGGTTGCTTATTATAAGATCGAAACGCAGATCCAGGGCGGCGAGAGGCGCAAGCATATCCCCTTCGCAAAAACGGCAACGCCCGCTTAACCCATGTGCGCGCGCGTTCTTGTTCGCCCAGAAAAGAGCCTTTGGGGAAATATCCACGCCATAAACCACGGCCCGGGGCAGATAATGGGCCAAGCTTACAGTTATGGCGCCGGAACCCGCCCCGATATCGGCGATAAGCGGGGCCGCGGCCTCTTTAAGCAGGGAAATGGCTTTTTCCACCAGCACTTCCGTATCCGCGCGCGGAATAAGTACGCCCGGCCCTACCGCAAAATCCAGGCCCATGAATCCGGCCTCCCCCAGCACATACTGAAGAGGCTCTCCCGCTATACGCCTTTTAAGCAGGCGGGCCATCAATTCTTCATCTACAGCCCTTTCCAGAAAGAGCGCCAACTGACCCGGTTCCACCGCGCATAAATGCGCACAAATAAGCCGCGCCTCGTGTTCGGCCCCTAAAAGCCCGGCCGCTTGCAGTTTATGATGGGCCGCTGCCAGGGCCTGCCGCATCAGCATTATTCTTTGAGGCGCATGGCCTGGTCGGAAGTGATAAGGGAGTCTATTATTTCGTCCAGATCCCCCTGTAATATCCATTCCAAGCGGTGCAGGGTAAGCCCTATACGGTGATCGGTCACCCGTCCCTGGGGGAAATTATAGGTGCGTATGCGTTCGGAACGGTCGCCGGAACCTACCATGCTGCGGCGAGCCGAAGCCTCGGCGCTGGAGGCTTCTTCCCGCATTTTTTCCAACACCCGCGCGCGCAGTACGCGCATGGCTTTATCCTTGTTTTTATGCTGGCTTTTTTCGTCCTGGCAGGAAACAACTATGCCTGTGGGCAGATGTGTGATACGCACCGCGCTTTGGGTGGTGTTGACGCATTGGCCTCCCGGCCCGGTGGCGCAGAACAAATCTATGCGGATATCGTTTTGGGCGATCTCCACCTCTACCTCCTCCGCTTCCGGCAGCACCGCCACCGTGGCGGCGCTGGTATGGATGCGCCCGCCAGATTCTGTACTTGGTACGCGCTGTACTCGGTGTACGCCGCTCTCGAATTTTAGGCGGCTGTAAGCGCCCCGCCCTTCCAGCAGGATGATTATCTCTTTTACTCCGCCTATATCCGTATAGTTGGCGTCCATTATCTCCAGCCGCCAGTGGCGGCGTTCTGCATAGCGGCTGTACATACGGAACAGGTCTCCGGCGAACAGCGCCGCCTCCTCCCCGCCCGTACCGGCGCGTATCTCCAGCAGAACATTTTTTTCGTCGTTGGGATCTTTGGGCAAAAGCAGCACTTTAAGTGCTTGCTCCTGCCTTTCCTTTTCCTCCGTAAGATCGGAAAGCTCCATCCGGGCCAGTTCCATAAGCTCCGGCTCGCCCTTTTCCCCCAGCAGGGCTTCGGCCCCGGCTATGCCTTCCAGGATACGCCGGTATTCCCGATAGGCGAATACAACATCCTCTATCTCCGCGCGGGCCTTTATATGCTTTTGCCACTCGCTTTGTTCGGCTATCACCGCCGGATCGGAGACCAGCTCTGTAAGCTTGTCATATTTTTCGGCCAAAGCGGCCAGTTTATCTAACATTCTTCCTCCTGTACAATATCCTGTACAGTATCCTGTACTTGATTTTGCCCGGACTCTTGTGTAAGTATAATATCCTGTACAGGATATTGTACGGTTTCTGTCTCTGGCTCCGGTATCTGCTCCGTATATTCAAAGCCGGGTACATGTGTAAGCGCGGCTATGGCCACCGCCAACTGTCCTTCATCCGGCTCGGCGGTGGTCAGGCGCTGCATAGCCAGGCCGGGCGCTACCAGCAGCCTTATCAGGCGGTTTTCGGGATAGCGCAGCGGCAGGCGGTAAAGCTCGTAGCTTAAGCCCGCTATCAGGGGCATAAGCAGCAGCTTGATGCCCATGCGGCCCAAAGCGCCGTTGGTCTGGCCTACAAAGGTGAAGATCAATATCATAAGCACCATCACCATAAGTATAAAGCTGGTGCCGCAGCGCGTATGTATGCGGGAATACCCGCCTACGATCTCCGGTTTAAGCATAGCGCCCGCCTCCAGGGCGTTTATGGTCTTATGCTCGGCCCCATGATAAGCAAACAGGCGCTTTATTTCCGGCAGGCGGCGTATGATCAGCACATATAATAAAAAGAGGGTAAGGCGCAAGGCCCCTTCCAGCAGGCTGCGCCCGAAATCGCCGATATAGGGATGGGCCCAGGTACCCAGCCAGACCGGCAGGGCCACAAAAAACACCAGTGTCAGCGCCACGGCCATCAACACTGCCAGCACCATCTCTCTGGTGGAAAGCGTTTCCTCCTCGCTTTCGCCTATCTGCGCGGCGGACCAGGTAAGATCTTGCACACCGCTTTTTAGGGAAAAGAAAAAGGAGGCGCAGCCGCGCACCACCGGCCAGCCCAATACAGGGAAGCGCTCCTTGGGCGGCCGCAGCTCCCGTATATTATACACTATAGTATCATCTTCCTTGCGGCAGGCTATGGCCTTGCCTTGTGGGCCCTGCATCATCACGCCTTCCATAACGGCCTGCCCGCCATAATATATCTTGCCCATAAACGCCTTCCTGTTCCTTTTTCAACCTGATATGATACAAAAAATGTGATTTTCAGATTAGAATTTAAATTTGCACGGATATTTTATTACGAGAATGTTTCACGTGAAACATTCTTTTTGTCATATTTGCCCAGGCAAACATAGGAGGCATAACTGTAAATGTTTCACGTGAAACATTTTAGCGCGCCGCGTCCAGCAATCGGCAGAGCATGGCGCTCATCTCGGCCCGGCTTATGCCGCGCTCCGGGTGGAAAAGGCCGTCTTTATCCCCGGAAAGCACGCCGCGGGCTGTAAGAAGCTCTACAGAACGGTATAACTGCCCGGCGGGCGGCGGCACATCGCTGTAGCTGAAGTTGGCCGGAGAGACGAAGGTATCCTTGTTAAAGGCCTGGGCCAGTAGCAGCGCGGCCTCGCCCCGCAATAACTGCCGGTGCGCTTCGAACAGATGAGGCGTTAGGGCTTCCGTATCCAGCACCTGTACTATAGAAGCGCGATAGCAGCGCAACAAGGGCTGGTAATAATAATCCTCTGGATACACGTCCTTATAAGGCAGCATGACCGGGCCCAAGGGCAGAGAGGGAGATTCCCCTAAGACAATGGGCGTATCCGTAAACACCGGCAAAGGCAGGCGGGAAAAGGCGGTGATAAATTCTCCCCGGCTTACCCCGGTATCCGGGCGGAAGCTGCCATCCATATAACCGCCCACTACCCCTAAGCCATGCAACCGCCGGATAAAGGGCTCGCCCCAATGGCCCGCTGTATCGAACAAGGGCGTCAGCGGCGGCCTGGCGGTGATGATACGGCTTTTGCTGCCATAACGCGCTAAAGATACGGCCAGCACCGCGCCGGGCGGGTTGGCGGAAGTATCCCCCGTGGCATAATGCACGGCGCGCTCCTCTCCTGTAGCGTTTTTAAACAGAAGCGGGCTTTTCTCCCGCAATAAAGCATGGTATTCTTCCAGGCACAGATCATTCTGCCGCATATAAAGGGCGTGATCCGCGCCGACATAACGCAGATGCCACGGTTCCGAAGCCACGCCGGTAAAAGTCTCCTTTTCCGCCGTATAGCGCACTATAAAACCGTACTCCACACAATGCTCTTTAAGCCAGCGTCCGGCGGCGGTTCTGGCAAAGGCCTCCGACAATTCGTACCCGTTGGAGGATGTGGAAAAATCCAGCGCCAGCCCGGTTTGATGTTCGCTTTGGCCGGGAGGCAGCACCCAGCGGGCAGCCTGTGCCCGCGCCCTTGTTTCGCTGGAACCTTGCTGCCTGTAATAAGCCACCTTGGCCGTATGCAGCTCTTTTTGCCGCGTAAAACTGCGATAGCCGGAACAGGCATAAATATCCGTGATGCCGGCGGCCTTTAAAGCGGAAAGCATCTCCCGCAAAGCCGCCGCCGCGTCAGAGCGCAGCAGTATATCGCCGTTGGCCCGCATAAAACCGCTGATACCGGTCAAGCCCTCCGGTTTAAAATCCGGCGGCAGGGGGTTGGCCGGATTGACCAGCATCTGGGCATTGGGCAGCATAGAATTTTCGGCGGCTTGTGCCGGTATTGCGCCCGAGACCAAGATCAGCAAGGCCACCAGCACGGGCAACAGCTTGTTTGCCATGTATTCTCCTTTAAAGCAGGTCTATGCAGCGTGGCCACTGTAATGTATAATAAGCATTATACCGGCATCGAAAGAGATATGCCCCGTGGGTTCTTTTAGCTCGTTGCTTAAGCAGCGGCTGGAACCAAGCGTTGTAACATGATTCAGCAGAGGATAACAAAACCCCTGTAAAGTGATGTTTTCCACCGTTGGGGAAAGAGCCACCATGCTTACCGTATCCCCCGGTTTTCCCCTAAGCAGGGTATCGCCGAAGCAATACTTAACTGTAAAGCCCTCCCCGTAAAAGATGCAGCTTTCCCATTTTTTTTGGCAGGCCAGGGGCGCCAGCAGATTGCCCAGCAGGTGATCCACCCTTCCGCCAAAAGCCCCGAAAACAGCCAGGCGGTTGCCGACATTAAGGGCGGCGGATAAAGCCGCTTCCCCATCTGTAAGATCTTTGCGGCGGGGCAGGGACAAAAATTTCGTACCGGCCTTAAGACAGGCTTCCCGCGCCGCGGGTGAAAGGGAATCGCCATCTCCCACCAGCAGATGAGGCATGATGCCCAGCTGTAAAAGATGCTCCGCGCCTTTATCCGCCGCCACCACATAAGGGCTTTGTTCCAGCAGTAAGGATAATTCCCGCGCGGCTAAAGCACCCGGCGCGTCGCCGCCCAGCATGATAAGACAGAGGGGATGTTTCACGTGAAACATACCTCCAATCCTCTAAATACCAGCTACCAAAAGCGGTATTTTTTTAAATGTTTCACGTGAAACATTTAAAAAACTTACACTTGTTCGCCATGCTGTAAGATGACTTTAAGACGCGGTTTCCACTTCGTCCTTGGCGGCCAGGGAGAACAAACGCGGTTCTTCCTTCTTTTCCACCACATCCTTGGTGATCACGCATTTATACACATCACTGCGGGAGGGCGTTTCGTACATCACGTCCAGCAACAAGCTTTCCAGTATGGCGCGAAGGCCTCTGGCCCCGGTCTTGCGCTCTATGGCTTCAAGGGCAATTGCCCGCAGGGACTCCTCCTTGAACTCCAGACTTACGCCATCCATATCGAAAAGCTTTTTGTACTGGCGGGTAAGGGCGTTTTTAGGTTCTGTAAGTACCCGTATCAGGGCTTCCTCATCCAGGGCCTCCAAGGTAACTATAATAGGCAGCCGGCCCACGAATTCCGGTATAAGGCCAAACTTAAGCAGATCCTCCGGCAGTATTCTGCCCAGAACATTGTCTTTATCCCAATCCTTTTTACTGCGTATCTCCGAGCCGAAGCCCATGGTGTTTTTGCCCAGGCGGTTTTGGATGATGGTCTCTATGCCGCCGAAAGCGCCGCCGCAGATAAAGAGGATATTGGTCGTGTCTATCTGGATGAATTCCTGATGCGGGTGCTTGCGCCCGCCCTGGGGCGGCACGGAGGCTACCGTTCCTTCCAGTATCTTCAGCAGGGTCTGCTGCACGCCTTCGCCGGAAACATCCCGCGTAATGGAGGGGTTTTCCGATTTGCGGGCTATCTTGTCTATCTCGTCTATATAGACGATGCCCCGCTCGGCCCGCTCTATATCGAAATCCGCAGCCTGAATGAGCTTAAGCAGGATGTTTTCTACATCCTCGCCCACATAACCGGCCTCGGTAAGGGATGTAGCGTCGGCCACGGCGAAGGGCACATGAAGTATGCGGGCCAATGTTTCCGCCAGCAGCGTTTTGCCGCAACCGGTGGGGCCCAGCATAACGATATTGCTTTTTTGCAGCTCTACATCGTCCCCCTCCGCCTCGTTGTCGATACGTTTGTAGTGATTGTAAACCGCCACTGCCAGGGATTTTTTAGCGGAATCCTGCCCGATGACATATTGATCCAGCACCTGGCGTATCTCCACCGGCTTGGGGATGACGGGCTGTTCGTCCGCCAGGGTCTCCGGGCCCTCTTCGGAGATTATCTCGTTGCACAGCTCTATACATTCGTTGCAGATATAAGCGCCCGGGCCGGCGATGAGCTTTTGCACCTGGTTTTGGCTTTTGCCGCAAAAAGAGCAGCGTGGTATCATTTTATCGTCTGTGGGTTTACTCATAGCACCCTCCTAATTTTCCGACTATTTTTTCTTTTTGCCGGATACAGCCGGCCGGGGCTCCACTACCTCGTCCACCAGGCCATAAGCCTTGGCTTCCGGGGCGGTCATAAAATAATCCCGCTCCGTATCCAGTGCTATTTTGTCCTTGGGCTGGCCGGTGCGTTCCGCCAGTATGGTGTTCATCTTGTCGCGTATGCGCAGTATATGGCGGGCACGGATATCTATATCCGTGGCCTGTCCCTGCATACCGCCGCTGGGCTGATGTATCATTATTTCGCTGTTGGGCAGGGCGTAACGCTTGCCCGGCGTACCGGCGGCCAGCAAAAAGGCGCCCATAGAGGCGGCCATGCCCACACAGGTTGTGGCCACGTCGCAGCAGATATACTGTATGGTATCGTAGATGGCCATGCCCGCGGTGATGGAGCCGCCGGGGCTGTTGATGTAGAGGCGTATATCCTTATCCGGGTCCTCCGCTTCCAAAAACAGCAGTTGCGCTATTACCAGGTTAGCCACATAATCGTCGATATGGCTGCCCAAAAAGACCAGCCTGTCCTTTAAAAGGCGCGAATAGATATCGTAGGAACGCTCCCCCCGGTTGGTTTGCTCTATAACCATAGGTACCAGAATACTCATGGCCTCTCCCCCTTTCAAAAACAAATATATGTTTTGGTTAGATCGCTGAAAGCAGTCTCTGTTTTTGCTTAATCCGCGTCCACTATATCTCCCGTTTCCTCCGCTTCGCCGCTGATGATAACCTCCGTAACATCGGCGCTGCTATAGATAAGCTCGGAGGCCTTTCGTATCCGCATCTCCTCTGTAAGCGCATCCAGGCGGCCGTTTTCGCTAAAGACAGCTTTTATTTGCTCCGGCGGCTGCTGATAATATTCGGCTATAGTTTGCAGTTCCTGTTCTAATTCCTCGTTGCTTACGCTTATATCTTCCGCCTGGGCCACGGCCTCCAGCACCAGATCATTACGCACGGCTTTTTCTGCCTGCTCCATATAGCTTTCGCGCAAATCCTGGGCTGTCTGCCCGGCGTATTCCAGATACTGCTGCATTTGCAGGCCCTGGGATTGCAGGCGTTCGGCCAGATGCTGCACCATGCTGTCCACCCGTTGCTCCGTCATAAGGGGCGGCAGATCTATACCGGCGTTTGTTGTAGCCAAAGACAGAACATCCTCCCTTGCCTTACGCTCCGCCGCAGCGTCGTTGCGCTGCTTTATGCGTTCTGCTACCTCGCGGCGCAGATCCTCCAACGTTTCCGCCTTTTCGCTCAACTCCTGAGCCAACTCGTCGTCTAAATCCGGCCATATACGGCGTTTAAGCTCCCGCACCTGTACCTTGAACAATACGGGCTGTCCGGCCAGGGTTTTTTCCTGATAGCCTTCCGGGAACACCACGTTTATCTCCCGTTCCTCACCGGCTTTAACGCCTATAAGCTGATCCTCAAAACCTGGTATGAAGCTATGGGAACCCAGCTCCAGTGGGTAGTTTTCCCCCTTACCGCCGTCGAAGGGAACACCTTCACGAAAGCCCTCGA
>Ga0082212_10008161_pt1 | contig 13718 bp, 10 predicted proteins | sample TergutNt197P3_FD_71548 | JGI IMG/M metagenome (GOLD analysis project Ga0082212, IMG submission 71548) | Neocapritermes taracua P3 segment gut microbial communities from Petit-Saut dam, French Guiana - Nt197 P3 | ecosystem: Host-associated > Arthropoda: Insects > Digestive system > Gut ... | reverse complement strand
TTACCAGTAGACACTATTCGACAGCAATAGACGCATTACCTGTTCGGAACCGCGTGGTTGCTAGGTGTTTCTGACTGTATTAGACAAGACTAGACAGTATTTGAAAATGAATTGGCGGAGAGAGAGGGATTCGAACCCTCGGTACCTGGTTACAAGTACACTCGCTTAGCAGGCGAGCCCGTTCGGCCACTCCGGCATCTCTCCGAATTTAATACCATTTTTTCATTTTTTGCTTGCTTACTGCGAGTGGGAGCCAGTCTGCAAGCAACAAGCGGCCATGACATACAGATGAACCCCAGCATAACAGTTCAACTTTTCAAAGTCGAACTACTATTCAGGTTACACGTAACAGGGTCTTTGATGCAAGTACAGTTTTTCGGTGTATCGGAGCTGGGATGGCCTACAGTCAGCCACTAACCGTTGGTATTATTGCTCGGATTCTGTAAAAATAAACACATGGCAGCTCCAATACATCCTCAAAATGTGATCGCCCTGGTTTGGGACTTTGATAAGACCCTCATTCCGGGTTACATGCAGGAGCCAATTTTTAAGGAATATGCCATCGACCCCAGGCAGTTCTGGCAGGAAGTGAATGCGCTACCTGGATATTACAAGCGCTATGGGGTCAACGTCAGTCCTGATAATGCATATTTGAATCACATGATCAATTACGTGGCCCACGGTCAGATGCCCCGTCTCACAAATGCGAAGTTACTGGAGCTTGGTTCGCGGATTGTGTTCTATCCTGGGCTTCCAGAATTGTTTCCTCACTTGCAAAAATCGCTGAGCCAAGTGCCAGATGCTGACAGGTTTGAACTGCGCCTCGAACACTATATCGTTTCTGCCGGACTAAGGGCGATGATAGAGGGTAGCGCAATAAGGCCCTTTGTAGAAGACATTTGGGCCAGTGAATTTATTGAAGGATCAGTCCATCCTGGATTTGACCCCGAGGCAACACTAGACCTGGACGAGAGCAAAAGGCCCGAAAGGCTCTTTCCAGTAGATGGGATTACCCAAATTGCATGCGCCTATGACAATACGAGTAAGACCCGCGCCTTATTTGAAATCAACAAAGGCTCTAATAAAAATTCGGCAATTGATGTAAACGCCACCATGAGGTATGCGGATAGGCGGGTGCCATTTGAAAATATGATTTATATTGCAGACGGACCGAGCGATGTGCCAGCCTTTTCCTTAATCAGAAAAAACAAAGGTACGGCATATGCGGTTTATGACGACAATGATCCCTCAAGCCTTGAACAGGCCGACTATTTGCGAAGGGATGGGCGTGTGGATCACTTCGGTCCTGCTGATTACAGGTTGGAGAGTTCGACTGCTAGGTGGTTGAGCTTGAGGGTGAGACAGATAGCCGAAGCAATAATTGAGCAGCGCCGCGAGGCTCTGAAGAAAAACGTGGGTACCGCTCCTAGGCATTTGCTGTAACTTAGAACTCAGAGTTCAAAACAACTGCCGCTTGTTACCAAACTAATAAATTCACCTAGTGCCAACGTCCGGGGAAATTGCTGTACATGAAGAGGCTAAAGGATTTTGTCAGTTTCAAGTTCAGGGAAAAAGCATCAGTTTTTTTAACTGAGCTACATCCTGCTGAGGACAAGGAGGCCCGCAACTCGCTAATGTTGGCGGTGCGAAAGAGGGACTATGACGCTACTCACCACTGCTCTGCCTGGAGGGAAGGGGTGCCTGTCATTGCCTATGGCTCTGACGATGACGGTGAACCGGCGGGGACCGCTGGCGCGCCGATGCTGAAGGTTCTTGAGGGGCAGGGCATCACTGATGTATTGGCAATCTGTGTCCGATGGTATGGGGGAACCAAACTGGGTACCGGTGGCCTCGTGAGGGCCTATACCGAGGGTTTACAGGGGGCAATTTCTGAGGGCTGGCGACAAAACCTATTTGAAGAGGTTTGCGAGACAGTGAAGGGTATCATTGAAGTGTCTACAGAAATGGCTCATTTGCCATTTACTATTTTGGGTGGGTTCAAAAATGCCGAAATTTTAGGCCAGGATTTCGACAAGAGTGTTTCGATATTGACTTTTCGCATACCAACTGAGGAACGTCAGGAAATGGAACAAGCATGGCGTGAGCGCAGCCGAGGGGGGATAATTGAGTGGCAGAATTAGCCATGGCTGAACTGCTCCAGAAGTGCCAACTACAAGCTAAAATGATATAACCTGTTTTGTAGCGGAGGGATATAACGCATGGTTCAGGCAGTCAAGGGCACCAGGGATTTGTTTGGTTCAGAAATGATGTGGTTTCAGTGGATTGAATCAATCACCCACCGCTGCATGGCTCGTCATGGCTATGAAGAAATCCGCACCCCAATACTGGAGGAAATTGAGGTTTTCAAGCGTAGCGTTGGAGAGAGTTCTGACATCGTTAATAAAGAAATGTATGACTTTAATGACAAAGGCGGTCGACATGTAGCAATGCGCCCCGAGAACACTGCCGGGGTTGTGAGGGCTGCAATCCAACACAAATTTTTTGAAACCAGCGACCCGAGGCGATTGTACTACATCGGCCCGATGTTTCGCTACGAGCGTATGCAGGCTGGCAGATACAGACAATTTTGGCAGATAGGCGCCGAAATTTTTGGTGCTGCTACTCCTGAAGCCGATGCAGAAAACCTGGCTCTGCTATTTGATTTGTTGCACGAACTTGGCCTCAAAAAATTGACGTTGAGCATCAACAGTGTTGGGACACCTGAATCCAGACCCGCTTTCTATCAAGCGTTTCGAAGCTTCTTTGAAAAGTCAGAATCTCGATTCTGTTCAGACTGCCATAGGCGCATACAGGAAAATCCATTGCGAGTGTTCGACTGTAAGGTTCCAGTTTGCCAGGAGGCGTTGGAGGGGCATCCCGTAATCGCTGACTTCTTAGATGAGGCCAGTTTGAGGCATCACGTAAGACTCAAGGAATTATTGACCGCCATCAAAATTCCCTATGAGGAGAATCCTCGGCTCGTGCGCGGCCTCGACTACTACACCAGGACTGCCTTCGAGGTGCTTAGTTCCGATTTGGGTGCTCAAAGCGCATTGCTGGGCGGTGGGCGGTATGATGGCCTAGTGAAGCAACTGGGTGGCCCTGAAGTTCCCGGGTTTGGTTGGGCCATTGGCTTGGATCGTCTGGCAATACTGTTACAGGCGATTCATGGGGACGCTCCTGGCAAAAAGCCTCCCATACTGATTCCCGTTGGCGAGTCTGCCGCATTGAGAGCGATGGTTCTGGCGAGGGAATTGTGGGAGGCGGGGATAGGCATCCAATTGGAAACCAGGAACCTTCCACTGAAAAAATCTTTACAGACCGCCAATCGACAAGGTTTCCAAATTGCATTGATTCTGGGAGATAGCGAAATCGAACAGGGAAGTGTGACCGTCAAAGACCTGACCGGGGGAACTCAGGAATCCTGGAAATTGGATTCTATCTTTGAAAAATTAAATTATTAAATACATAATAGACTTATCTGACAGGAGGATTTTATGAAGGCTCTGATTGCTGAATTTCTTGGTACGTTCTGGCTGGTGATAGGTGGATGCGGTGCGGCAGTGCTGGCCGGCGGGGGGATTGACACATTGGGAATTTCCTTTGCCTTTGGTTTGACAGTTCTGACAATGGCTTTTGCAATAGGCCATGTTTCAGGCTGCCATTTGAATCCCGCAGTTTCACTGGGCCTATGGGCCGGAGGCCGTTTTGAAGCCAAAAAACTCCTTCCGTACATTGTTGCCCAGGTGCTGGGCGGGATAATTGCGGGAGGTATCCTTTATATTATCGCTTCCGGCATGGCAGGCTTTGACGTTTCGGCTGGCTTTGCCTCCAATGGCTATGGAACCCACAGCCCTAACGAATATGGCCTGTGTGCAGCTTTTGTCACTGAAGTGGTAATGACCGGTATGTTCCTGGTCATAATCCTGGGAGCAACGGATGAACGTGCGCCGAAGGGTTTTGCGCCAATTGCAATCGGCCTGGGACTGACCCTCATACACCTCATCAGCATACCTGTGACGAACACATCTGTTAACCCTGCCCGTAGCACCGGTGTTGCGCTATATGCAGGCGGTTGGGCAGTCCAGCAACTATGGCTGTTCTGGGTAGCTCCGATCATTGGTGCCATCGCAGGAGCCTTTGCCTATAGGTCAATCAGGAACGCGGGATAGATACTTTTTACGGCCATTTTAACTTGTGGGAAGCAATACTTCCCGCAGGTTAGAGCGGCGGAGCCGCTGTTTGGCCCTAATATAAAAACATCGGCTTGCCTTCGATGTGTTTGATCTTGGGGCGGTAGTTGTCGCAGTCGTACAGCTCTTCAACGTCCACGCGCTTTTTACCTGTGCTGATTGTAGTGATTGGAATACTTGTATAGGTGCCGTTTCTTAAGGCCACCAATCGATTGCTGGCCCCCCTCTTGATCAGGCTGATGGCCATTTTTGCATAATTGACTGCAACCATCAGGTCGAGGCTGTCGGGGGCACCACTACGCATTAAATAGCTTACCTGCTGATACAGGATATTCTTGCCTGTGATTTTTTTGATTGCTTCACCTGTTATCAGTCCAATGCCGCCCAGCTTCTTGTGTCCGTAAGCATCTTCCTGGCCGTACTCAATGACCTGGCCTCCGAGCATGGAAGCACCTTCACTGATGGCAATCATTGCGTAATTGCTTGGATTATTGCTCTTGTCCTCTAAAATCATTTCGGCCAGTTTTTCAACGTCGAATGGCACTTCGCTGATGATGCTACGCTCGGTACCAGCCAGATAGCTTGCGAGGAGGCTGGTCTCCCCACTGTATCGTCCAAATAACTCCACGATGGCAATGCGCTCATGGCTGCCGCTGCTGGTGCGGAGTTGATGAATAAAATCCACACTGCGTGTAACAGCCGTTGAAAAGCCAATGCAATAGTCGGTGCCATAGACATCGTTATCCATAGTTTTTGGGATGGCAACAATGTGGAAACCTTCTCGGTGCAGACGCTCGGCATAGCTGAGGGTGTCATCTCCCCCGATTGGAACCATGGCTTCAATGCCAAGTTTTTCTAAATTCTTCAATACATGCTGGGTAAAATCATATGGCCCTTCATCGCCCTGGCGAATCTGACTCTTTAGGAAATCCGGCACAGACCCAGCGCGGACGCGCCCTGGATTAGTACGGCTGGTGTGCAGAAATGTTCCACCAGATCGGTCAACGGTTCTGGTGTTGGCAGTGCTAAGGGGTATGATGCACTTTTGGTGGGTTGATGGGTCATCGGGGTTATACTCCAACAGCCCGGCCCAGCCTCGGCGGATGCCTACAACTTCGATACCTTTTTCGGCAGCGGCCTGTACGACAGATTTGATACACGGGTTAAGTCCGGGGACATCGCCTCCTCCGGTCAAGATACCTATTCGCATGTGGTCTCCAACAATAGTCGCATACACTTTGTATCACATACGTGAGGAGATTTCAACTACGGCGTCATGTTAGACGGGCTTCAAGTATGCAGCCATCCCCCCCAGGAGCATTTCTACTGCGAGGGAGCAGAGTAATAATCCCATAAGCCGTTCTATTGCAAGGATAACTTGTTCGCCCAGCACTTCTTTTATTTTAATTGAACTCAAAAATACAACAAGTGTTGCCAGAATCGTGATTGCCAGTGCCCCTATCCATTCAAGCAATTTGTTTGGACTTCTGTTGACGATGAGCATGACGGTTGCCATGGCAGAAGGTCCTGCGATCATAGGTATTGCGATGGGGACTATGAAAGGTTCTTTAGGTTCATGTCCCTCGCCTTCAACCGTCCCCCCTTGTGGGAAAATCATGCGGACAGCAATCATAAATAGTATTACGCCGCCTGCCACTCTCAGGGACTGGTCAGTCAGATGGAGAAGTCCGAGAAATGAGCGCCCAAAGAGCATAAAGAAAAGCAACACTGCAAAGGCAATGGCACATTCCCTGAAGATGACTTTCGATCTCCTGTTCGGTTGAACGCGCTGCAATGCACTTATGAAAATAGGGATATTGCCAAGGGGATCTGTAATCAAGATGAGCAAAACTGTTGCTGAAATGAATGTATGTTCCATTTGTCTCCCTGAACAATCATCTTACATAAATTTAAATTTTTGTAGATACAAAACATCTCAGGCGGTAGTCTGAAACAAGTACAGTGGAGTTATTATGCACCCAAACAAAATATTAGTTTTCCTGTTGTCAGGAGTTTTTGCACTCCAGTTGGCGGCCCAACAAGACCCCGACAGACTACTTGAGAGCCTCTTTCATCCTTCATCGAGCCAAAGTGCCCAAAACCAAGCCCAAGGGCGGCGTGTGGGTGCGCCTGGGGCAGGGGGGTCGTTCCGCTGGCATCCGTCAGGGGCACTCATCGAACAGCGGGTCGTAGATGGCAGGTCTCAGAGCCAGGCATTTGAGCCATTGAGGTGGAGACTGGTTTCCGTGACGGATCAGCAGGCCGATCAAAATCTGCTCCATGTCGCCAAATTGGTAGAAGCCGGAGTATCAGAGACTGCTGCCAGAAGTGCAGCCGAAAACAAGACTTTTGTCTGGTCCGGTGATCAAAGATGCTTTACAGTGACCATTGCAGGTACCCTATACTTTGTCGATGTAGAGGCTTCAAAGGTAAAAAGTGTCGGAACCCCTGCCAATTTCAGGAATCTGGCCTCAAGCCCTGACCAGCGGTATGGTGCATTTTCCAAAGACAGCGATATTCACCTGATTGACTATGCCACAGGCACCACCAGGCAATTGACGACTGGCGGCACGTCTACGCAGCTAAATGGCGAACTGGACTGGGTTTACCAGGAAGAGTTATATGGAAGGGGAACTTGGAGGGCCTTTTGGTGGAGTCCTGATAGCAGTCAGTTGGCATTTTTGAGCCTCGATACTTCCAAAACTCCCTTGTTCAGGATGACAGACGACAAGGTTCATCCCCAGCGCACCGATGACCTGTTTTATCCAAAGGCCGGAGAGCCAAATCCTGTAGCTCGATTAGGAGTCGTTGACCTGAATGGGCGTGTGATATGGCTCGAAAATCCGTACCCGCGCCAGGAAACGCTGATTACCAGGGTTGGCTTTGATCCTAAAGGAAAGGTACTGGCGGTTTGGCAGGACAGGATTCAGTCATGGTACGACCTACGTAGCTATGAGGGTCAGATTGGCACCACGCTTGTGAAAGATACTTCCGAAACCTGGATTGACCGCGCCCGCGTCCCACTCCCCCGTTACCTGAATGACGGTACCTTCATCATGGAGTCATACCGCTCAGGCTATCATCATCTGTATCACCACAAAGCCGACGGGAGCCTGTTGGGTGCCATTACATCTGGTGAATGGATGGTCAGGGGGATACAGGGCATAGACGAAAAAAACAAGAGGCTTTACTTCACCGCAAATAAGGACAACTACTCAGGAACAGATGCCTATTCAGTCAAGTACGGCGGAAAAGCTCCGAATGACGGAATCATCAGGTACACAAATGAGAAGGGCCATCACCAGGTTTCATGGAACAGCATTTATACAGCTTTTATTGATAACTGGAACAACCATACCGATCAGGGTCTCCAGCAGCTCAAAGATGCAAAGGGCAATGTGCTGAGAGTCTTGAGCGACCGCAGGGATACACCTGCACCATTTCCATTTCCACGGGGCGAGGTGCGCCACCAGTTGGTACCGACTGCCGATGGCTTCCAGATGGAATCTATGTTGATATTGCCTTCGAAGATGGAGCCTGGCAAAAAATATCCTGTTTTCCAGACTGGCTATGGTGGCCCGGATTCCATAACTGTCCGGGATGCCTGGAATGACAATACATGGTATCACTTCCTTGCTAACCAGGGCTTCATTGTCTGGATGTGCGACCCCAGGACTGCATCTAACAAGGGACACGTCCATACTGGAAAACTGTATGGGCGGCTGGGGACATTAGAGTTGCAGGATTATCTGGATGGCCTGAAGTGGCTTGAAAAACAGGGTTTTGCCGACATGTCCAGGGTGGCTCTGGATGGATGGAGCTATGGTGGTTTCATGGCTGCCTACGCAACAGTCAAGGGCAACGGGGCCTACAGACTTGGTCTGGTCGGTGCCCCCGTTACTGATTATCGTCTCTACGACAGCATTTATACAGAACGATTCATGGGCCTTCCCAGTGAAAATCCAGAAGGATATGACAGCACTTCGGTCATGAAATCCATCAAAGACATGAAAGGCAGTATGGTCATATTCCATGGCCTGATGGATGAAAACGTCCATCCACAAAATACAATAATGCTGGTGGATGCCCTGATTGAAGCCGGAAAAGACTTTGAGGTGGTTGTCCTGCCTGGAGCCAGGCACAGCCCAGCCACAGCCCAACAGAGGTGGCTCGTGAGACTGAAGACCTGGGAAGCGTTGAAAAAATATCTGATGTAAAAATGGGCCAGAGACAATCGTAGGCAAAGGTAGGAGATAGGAGATAGTTGCGAAATCTATCTCCTGTTCCCTGTTTCCTGCCAGCAATCACTCCCAGACAGCGGCACTGTCGGCCCATCTCAGCATGTCGGCACCGCCGTCCCATCGCCCGTTACTGTTAAGGATTATTCCGGCAACTCCCTGTCTGCTGGTTTCAGACACTGTATGCCCCATCTCCCTGAGTATGTCCAGCGTAGATTTGCTGAACCTGTCCCTCTCAATAACGATGCGGTCAGGTAGCCATTGATGGTGGAATCTTGGAGCGTCTGTGCAGTCCTGGGCTGCCATATTAAAATCCACAGCAGCCAGAATGGTCAGGAGCGTGGTACTGATTATCGTACGTCCGCCCGGGCTTCCTGTAATGAACCATGGTTTGCCGTCTTTAACGAGAATGGTCGGACTCATGCTTGACAACATTCTTTTGCCGGGTCGGGCAAGGTTCGGCTGAGTCCCGATGAGGCCAGTCGAATTTGTGTTGCCTGGAGTTGCATTGAAGTCACCCATTTCGTTGTTCAAAAGAAAACCCGCTCCCGGTACTACGATATGGCTGCCAAAGGAGAGTTCCAGAGTATAAGTAAGACTCACGGCGTTGCCAGTTTTATCAACTACAGAAATATGCGTTGTTTCCATGCTCTCAGGGGGCCACTCGAACTTATCAGGGCTGCTTTGGGATGCCTTTTCGGTTTGGATGGTTTGCCTCAGGGCTGTGGCATGTTCCTTTGATAAAAGGCGTTCTGTGGGTATAGCAGCCACAAAGCCAGGGTCTCCGATATATTTGGCCCGCTCCGAAAAAGCGCGGCGCAAAGTTTCAGAGACGAGATGGACAAAGGGAGCCGAATCCCATGCCATCTTGTTAATTTCATAGCCTTCCAGTACGTTCAGGGATTCGATGATCGCTATGCCGCCTGAACTGGGCGGCGGAGCGCCAACCACCTGGAAGCCGCGATATGTGCCAGTAACCGGTTTGCGTTTGATAGCTTTATATTTTTTCAGGTCATTTGCTGTGATTAGTCCTTTACCGGCCTTAATTTCTTTCAGCAGCAATTGTGCTGTCCTGCCACGATAGAAATCCGCCGGGCCATCCTTTGCAATCCGCTCTAGTGTATTGGCGAGGTCTGCCTGAACCAGGCGGTCACCTTCTTTCAATGGTTTACCTGAATTGCTGAACTGAGCTAAGGATGCTGGATATTTGCCAAATCTGGGCAGCGCACCTTCCAGGGCAGTAGCCAGCGACTTACTTACCAGAAAGCCATCTCTGGCCAAATTAATTGCAGGTTCGATAAGTTTTGCCCATGGCAGTTTTCCACGTTCACTCCAGGCCAGATGCAGCCCTGCCACTGTGCCGGGGACTCCCACGCTCTTGTGTCCCCAATGATGTATGTCCTCGTCATACTTGCCATTTTTAACAAACATTTTTGGGTGCGAGCCTGTTGGGGCTGTTTCCCTGAAGTCATAAAAATCAGCAGCACCACCAAAGTCCCTTGTGAGTAAAAAACCGCCACCGCCTATATTTCCGGCCAACGGGTGGGTTACTGCCAGCGCAAAGGCTGTAGCGACAGCAGCATCAACAGCGGTACCGCCGTCTCTGAGAATCCGGGCACCGACCTCAGAGGCGAATCGATCCTGGCTCACCACGACCCCACGATCCTGAGCATAAACGGCAAAGGAATGGAAAAATGCCAGAAGAAAAACAAAAATCCGCATGACAACCCCTTTGCCTCAGTAATCGTAGCTGATTACTCGGAAATTCAGGAACTGATTACTTATGGCTTGCTTTTAGGTCGCAACTTTCTCCAGACGCTTCATCAGCGACCAGATGACCGTTGCCGAGACGAGACAGCATCCTATGAAAACTGCCCACACTGCCCAGACGGGAATTCTCGTCCATAATGATGAACCAACAAAGAGTAGTTGATTGCCGATAGCAGTCGCGCCCAGCCAGCAGCCCTGCATCAGACCCTGGAACCTGGGAGGAGCAACCTTTGAAACGAAGGAAAGGCCCATCGGACTCAGGAACAATTCCGCAAAGGTCAGCACCAGGTATGAATTAATCAGCCAGTAAGAACTGACAAGTTGCGGTGACGGAGCGCCATCAAGGGTAGCTGGACTTTGCAGTCCGAAAGACCCAACCATCAGGACTACAAAACCAAGGGATGCCACTATCATGCCTATGCCAATCTTCCGGGGTGCCGAAGGCTCTTTGCCTTTGGAGCGAAGCCAGGCGAAAAAGCCAACCACGAGAGGCGTTAAAAAGACAACAAAGAAAGCGTTAAACTGCTGGAAAAGTACTGGCGTGATTTTATTGAGTTCATCAGCACGGTTGTAGAAGAAATATATCACGGCAACGGCCACAACCGCCAATACCGCACCCATAGCCCTCGTCTTACCATCGGAAGATGGCTTCAGTGCGAGTACGAGTCCGGTCAGACCAAGGCCAACAGACAATAGCGACCAGATATTAAATGCCAGGCTCGTAATCCGGCTGACACTGCCCTCTGTATAGTCACGGGCGAAGAATGTCATGGTCAGGCCATTTTGATGGAAGGACATCCAGAAAAAGATGACAACAAGAAAGACAAGTCCCAACGCTATCAAGCGCTGTCTTTCTTCTGCCTTGGGCATCTCCGCCACGTCAGCAGGACCGCCTGCGGCAGCCTTCTTCTTCTCCGGCAGGTGTCTCTTAAACGTTAGGTACGAAACTAGTGAAATCAGCATCGCCACGCCGGCGATGCCAAAGGCGTAGTTGTAGCCAGTGGAAAACACGTCCAGATAGTTTGCCGCAAACGCCCCAATGGCATCCATGCCTTCAACGGCCTTGCCGCTGGCCAGCGATGCAAGATGCGTCAGTTGGTTTAGCTTAGAAGCGTCATTTTCCAGCGTGCCGGCGATAAATTGGTTGCAGAGGGCGGGCAGGTTGGCATCATAGAGGAAGTTGTGCTTTGTAAGCCACCACTTCTGAATGGCACTGGCGGCACCAGGTGCAAACATGGCTCCGATATTTATGCCCATGTAGAAAATACTGTAGGCAGAGTCCCTGAGGCCACTGTACTCGGGATTATCATACATCTGGCCGACCATGGCCTGGAGGTTGCCCTTAAAGAGTCCATTTCCAAAAGCAATAGTCCCAAGCCCAAAAACAGCTGCAATCAACCCCATTCCAGGCACAGCCAGCAGAATATAGCCCACAAACATGACGACCACACCAGTGGCCACCACCCCTTTATAGTTTTGCGTTCTGTCAGCGATGAAACCGCCAAAAAGTGCCAGGGCATAGATGGCAAAATAGAAAATGGAATAAATCAGGCCAGCTTTGTCGGCTGACAGATTGAACTTGGCCTGGAGAAACAGCACCAGGATTCCCATCATGGTGTAGAATCCAAAGCGCTCACCCATATTTGCCAAAAAAGCAACGTACAGCCCCTTGGGGTGTCCCTTGAACATTGGTACTCCTTATAAGAAGAATTACTTAATCTCAAGGATACAGCATTTTGGAAAAAACTGACAATCGGAAAATCAAAGGGGCCAATTTCCAGAGGATGCGGAATGGTAAGTCGTGGTTCCTGGCACGTCCGCACTTTGGGGGATTGCTTTAAAACGGCTCTCCAGTCATTATTTTTGATCGGAAAACATCATCCCTAACGGCACGGCAAAAATCCTATCGCCCATGGGTAGGACATTCTGGCCGGTGTATACAATCGCCCCGCGGACAAAACGATCCCCCAGCGCATCACGGAGTGAAGCCAGCCCCTTGAGGTCGTGCGAGGTAACACTGGCAGCCAATTTCACTTCTACAGCGGCCACACGACCCATTCTGTCTTCCAGCACCACATCCACTTCTTCGCCATTTTGTGAGCGGTAATGGAACAGGTTAACGGGGTGTTCTGTCCAACTGCTTTGCTTCAGTAGTTCTCCTGCCACAAAAGATTCCAGGAGTCTGCCGGTCAGGGTCGAATCATGCGCCAGCCAATCCGAGTCAGCACCACAAAGGTGGCAGGCTAGGCCAGAATCGGAGATGTGGATTTTGGGCGATTTGACCAGGCGTTTCCCAAGATTGAATGACCAGGCCGGAAGCAACCAGACGAGAAACAGGGCTTCCAGAAGCATTATATATCTGACAAGGCTGCTGTTGGGAATACCCACGACCCTTGCCAATTCCGCCTGATTGTGCAGTGTTCCAGAACGGGTGCCAATCATGCGGAGTAGGCGGATGAGGCCGCTTCTGTCATGGATGTTGGCAATATCGCGGATATCCCGTTCCACCAGCGTGGTGATGTACGAATCAAACCAGGCAGCACGGCGTTTGACGTTGCCCCTGGAGAGGACTTCTGGATAGCCGCCAAGCGTCATGGCATGTAGTAACGTTTTTTTTGTATATGTGGTAGCAACATTGGGCGTAGAAGGAAAGTCCTTATGAAATAACACCCGGATAAAATCCTCATTCACCCCGGAAATTTCACCCTGTGAAAGCGGATATAGCGTAAGCACTTCCATACGGCCCGCTAGAGAATCCGCGATGCCAGGCAGAGTCAGGATGTTAGCCGAGCCCGTCAAAAGATAGCGCCCGGCACGGCGTTCACTGTCTACATCCTCTTTTATGGCAAGCATCAGAGAGGATGCACGTTGTGCCTCGTCAATAATGACGGGTTTACTCAGCTCGCGCAAAAAGCCGGTTGGGTCATCCAAAGCCCCGGCCAGGGCAGTAGCTGAGTCCAGGCTGATATATTGGCGCGCAGTCGAGCTGGCTGGTTTTTCGGCCAAGTGCTTTACCAAGGTTGTTTTGCCGGTCTGACGAGCACCACGCAGAAAGACAACTGGGGTGTCAGACAAGGCGGCCACCAGTCTGGAATATATATTGCGCTTGTTCATGGTGTAAAATTTACCATTTAATGGTAAATTTTACAAGACAAATATTCGTCTGCAAAATTCCATTGATACCGAGTCGCGTTCTGGAAAGATTTTGGTCAAAAAAGGCAGACCTGTACCTACGCCCTCCGGTCAGGCCCGCTCAAAATGCCCGGAAAAATGCTACAGCGCAATTGGCTCTATCTATACATCTACCTTACTTAAACGCTCCTGCCTTTATCATTGCAATTAAAATCGAGGCCAAGAAAACGATGGGAATGATCCAGGCTGCCACAAGTGCCGCACTCCATTTCCAGATCAGAATGATCATTTGGGTAAAAGGAAGATTAAAGTCGATTACTTTGACTTTTGTGAAGTCGTTTTGTTGTTCGTTGTTCCCCATGATTTTCTCCTCAGGATTTAGGGG
>Ga0082212_10008160_pt1 | contig 13719 bp, 12 predicted proteins | sample TergutNt197P3_FD_71548 | JGI IMG/M metagenome (GOLD analysis project Ga0082212, IMG submission 71548) | Neocapritermes taracua P3 segment gut microbial communities from Petit-Saut dam, French Guiana - Nt197 P3 | ecosystem: Host-associated > Arthropoda: Insects > Digestive system > Gut ... | reverse complement strand
GAAGGCCAGCCCGGCCCAGCAGGCCGGGCTGTAGGCCAGGGCCGGCTCCCCTTCCCAGAGGGCGGCCGGGCCCAGGAAGATCAGGCCGAAGATGCAGGCCCAGGTGGTGGACTTCAGGGGGGAGAGGCGCTGGAGCACGAGTTTGCCGAATAAGGAATAGGCCGCCCAGCACACGGCGCAGGCGGCGACGAGCAATTCACCCTGGCCCAGACTCCCGGTCAGAAGGCCGGTCGGCCGGCCGCGGGTGATGACCAGGACGGCCCCGGCCAGGGCCAGGGCGAAGCCGAAAAGGCCGCGGCCGGTTATCTTTTCCCGGAAGAAGAGGGCCAGGCCCAGGTAAGTCAGGCCGGGGTTGGCGCCCACGATGACCGAGGCCGTCCCGGCTTCGGTCAGGCCCAGGCCCTTGATGAAGAAGTAGTTATACCCGAACATGCCCGAGGCCCCCAGAAGGGCCAGGAGCAGCCAGCCGGCCGGATCCAGTCCCCGGGGGCGCAAAAAGCCCTCCCGCCGCCGGGTCAGGGGGACCAGGACCAGGGCGGCCAGGGCGAAGCGCCAGAAGGCGGCGGAAAAGGGTCCGCTCTCCCGGGCCACTATGCGGGCGGCCACGAAGGTCGCCCCCCAGGCCGCCATGGTCAGGACCAGGAGAGCGTAAACCAGGCGGTCCGTCATTCGGCATTTGGTAAAAACCATGGTGTTCCTCGGGCCTATTCTAGCCAAGCCCCCAGGCGCGGTCAAGGCCGGGCGCTTGTTTTTCTCCGGCCTTTATATTAGGATAATAAAAATCAATTTGAAAAAATCCGGCGAGGTTTCCCCATGTCCCGAACCCCGAGCCTTCAAAACCGGGAGCAGTATCATGGCGGCCAGATGGCCGCCCTGGCCGAAGCCGATCTGCCCGCCCAGGCCCCGGCCCTGGGCCTGGCCGTGGATAGCCAAGGCCGGGTGCCGGTCCGCTTCTTCGGTCGGGACTACCTGGTCTCCAACGCGGGTATTTCCGCCCTGGACGGCGCACCCGTCCCCCTGGACCACCAGAGCGTCCTGGCCCACTACCTGATGAGCCGGGGCCGGGGGACCCTCTCCGGTGAATTTTTGCCCATCGGCCGCCTGACCGGGGTGGTCTCCACCGGGGCCAGCCCCAGCGACAACCTCATCGTCCCTCTCACCGAAAATTTCGGCGGGCGCTACGACCTTTTCGCCGTGGCGGCCCGGCGGATAGGCGGCCGGGCCGAGGGCCGGTCCCCCTCCGGGGGCGAATCCTGGCTTTTCCCGGACCTGCCGTTTTTCCCGGTGCGCGTCGTCTTTTTCGAAGCCGACGACGAGTTCCCGGCCGAGGTCAAGGTGCTTTTCGACTCCTCGATCACCACCTTCGTGTCCTACGAGTGCCTGGAACTCATGGAACTGGTCCTGGTCGAGGAGCTTCTGGGGCCGTAGGCCGCCGAGGCCTCATAATCCGGCGGGGCGGTGGGGGCTGAAGCGCCCGAGGGCGTGATTATGGTTCAAAAAAAGGGCCCCGGCGGGGCCTTTTCTTTGCCGGGCCGTTGGTGTATAATAGAGTATTAGCCTTGAAAACATTCTGAGCCTCAAGAGCCGGCGAAGGCCCCGAAGGGCTTTGACAGCGAGGAGTTTAAATGAGTGAAACCCTGACCAGTAGTGTGGATAAAATTTGCCAGGAAACGGACTGCTCTGAAAAAATATCCGGCTTGACCCCGGAACAGCGCCACCTGTTCAAAAGTTTCACCTACTGCCCCTACTGCGCCACGGAAATGACCCTGGTCTGCAACCACTGCCATGAGCAGTTGTCCAGCGCCGATTTCAAGTTTTGCCCCTGGTGCGGGGCCGCCTTTGAATGATTTCTTTTCGGATACTTCTGGCAATATCAAGGAGAAACATCCATGAGCGAAGCGAAACTGCCTAAGATTCAGGATTTCGACCTGGCCGGGAAGATAGTTCTGGCCCGGGTCGATCACAATGTTGTGGAAAAGGGCGTCATCAAGGATCCCTTCCGCATCGATTCAACCTTCGGTCTCATCCATTACGTCGCCACCCGGGGCGGTCACCTCATCCTGATGACCCACAACGGCCGCACCCGCGACGGCAAGACCGGCAAGATCAAAAGCGAGTCCGGCACGGCCGTGGACCCCATCGTGGAATACCTCAACCGCAAGCTGGAAGCCGGACTGGTCATCCCCAAGCTGCCGAGGGACCCGGAATGGGGCATCACCAACATGGACGATGTGGTCCAGGTCATGCTCCCCCTCCTGGACCAGCTTAGGGAACGCAAGGTGGGCGGGCTGTATATGCCCAACACCCGTTGGTTCGCCGGCGAGGAATCCAAGGACGACAAGACCAAGGTCCTGGCCGCCGAATTGGCCGGGCTGGCCGACATCTACGTCAACGACGCCTTCGGCTCCTGGCAGCCCCACGCCTCCACCTATGACGTGGCCAAGGATATGCCGGCCTGCGCGGGCTTCCTGATGCAGAAGGAGATCGACAACCTGGCCCGGGTGATCACGCCCGATCCGCCTTTCGTGGCCGTGGTGGCCGGCTCCAAGTACGACACCAAGATCGGCCCCCTGAACAAGCTCTACGACCAGGTCAGCCATCTCCTCCTGGGCGGCGTCATCTACAACGCCTTCCTTTGCGCCAAATACGGCATCGAGGTGGCCGGGGTGGAAGCCGAGGATGTGGAACTGGCCAAGGGACTGGTGGAAAAGGATAAAAACGCGGGCAAGATACTGGAGCCCAAGGCCGTGGTGGAATCCAAGATCCTCGACAAGCGCGACCCGGCCCAGGTGCGGGTGGTCAAGGCCGCCGATTTTTCCCCGGGCCAGAAATACGCCTATTTCCTGGACGTGGCCCCGGAATCCTTCGACGACCCGGCCATCCGCGGCCCCCTGGCCCAGGCCCGCACCGTCTTCATAAACGCCGTCATGGGCTTCACCCCCAATTTCGGCGAGGGCAGCCGGGCCATGTACGGCCTCATCGCTGAAAACAAAAAGGCCCTTAAGCTCTACGGCGGCGGCGACACCCTGGCCGAATTCAAAAACCTTCAGCCCGGGCTCTACATGGACGCCCTGGACGACCCGTCCTATTATTTCTTCACCGGCGGCGGCGCGGTGCTCACGGCCATAGAGCAGGGCTCTCCCTATGGCCTTAAGCCGATCAGCGTCCTTTTGAAGAAGTGAGACGCTTATGACCAAACCAGGGCCGGCCGGAGAGGAAGGAACGCATCTGGCGGAATTCTGGCGGGAACTGCCCCTGCCGGCCTACATAATAGACAATGACCGCGGCCTGTATCTGGCCAACCAGGCCCTGGCCGAGACCTTCGGCTACCCGGATACGGCGGCGGCCCAGGCGGCCCTGGAATCGGACGGTTTTCTGCCGGCCCATTTCAGTTCCGAAGTCGTCAGCGAGTTTTTTGAGATATTGACCCGCCAGGGCCGGGTGGACAACTGGCTGCTCACGGGCGAGACCCTGGGCGGCCAGGAATTGTCGTTGGAAATTTCCGCCTGGGGCGTCCTGCGCAGTTCGCGGGGGCCCCAAAAAGCGATCAAGGCCGTCTTCGTGCCTCCGGGCGAAGTCCGCGATGCCACGGCCCTACTGAACAAGGCCCGCCAGGAGGCCGAACAGGCCGAGAAGGCCAAGAACGAATTTCTGGCCAACATCAACCATGAGCTCCGCACGCCCCTGAACATCGTCATCGGCATGCTCACCCTGGCCCTGGAGGACGAGACCGTCTCCGAGGAACTCAAGGAAAACCTGGCCCTGGCCAAGGACGGGGCCGACCGTCTTTTCGTCATCCTGAACGATCTGATCGTCCTGAGCAATCTTGAGGCCGGCCGCCTGGCCACCGACATCAACCAGTTCAGCCCTCATCTGCTGTTGCAGAACCTGGCCCGCCAGTTCGAGAGCCAGGCCCGGGCCAAGGGGGTCACCCTCCGCCAGGAGAGCGACGACCAGCGGGAGGCCGTCCTGGAAGGCGGCTACAATTTCATCGTCCTGGCCATGGAAAAGCTCTTGAACAACGCCATAAAGTTCGTGGCCGACGAGCGGGGCGAAGCTGTCATGCGGGCCCTGGTGGAAATGAGGGCCGATGGTCCCTGGCTGTCCTGCGCCATCTATGACAATGGTCCCGGCATCAAAGAGGACATCCTGGCCTCCCAGGAACTCTTCCGCCAGGGCGATGGCTCCATGATCCGCAAGCACGGCGGCCTGGGCCTGGGCCTTCGGCTGACCAAGAACCTGGTGGCCGCCCTGGGCGGGCAGCTCGACCTGGCCAACCGGCCCGAAGGCGGCGCGGAGTTTTCTTTCAGCGTCCCGGTCAAGATGGCCGGGGAAGTCTGAAAGGCCGGGAGAGGATGACGGGCCGGCCCCCGCGGCCGCCCTGGTCGGCGGCGCGCCTTATCTATACCGGCCTGGGCCTGGGCCTGTCCCCCAAGGCCCCCGGCACGTGCGGCACCCTTCTGGGCGTGCCCCTGTTCTGGCTGGCGGGCGATGAGCCCTGGCCCGTCCAGGCGGGCCTGTGGATCCTGGTTTTCAGCCTGGGCTGGTGGGCCGCCCGGCGGGCTGAGACGGAACTGGGCGTCCATGATTCCCCCCAGGTGGTCATCGACGAGGTGGCCGGCTATCTCACCACGGTCTTTTTGGCTCCCAACGGGCCGGCGACCTGGATCCTGGGTTTTGCCTTGTTCAGGTTTTTTGACATCCTAAAACCCTGGCCGGTGGGCTGGGCCGACCGCTGTTTGCCCGGGGGCTTTGGGGTCATGGCCGATGACATCCTGGCCGGGCTCTACGCCTGGCTGTTTCTGCGGCTGGCCATGAACCTGGCCCCGGGCTGGTTTTGAAAGATATGGCGGGGGCCCTGGCCCGGCGGCTTACGGCCGCCGGGCTGACCGTGGCCGTGGCCGAAAGCCTGACCGGCGGCCGGGTGGCCGCGGTTCTTACGCGGCGGCCGGGCAGTTCCGCCTATTTTCTGGGTTCGGTGGTGGCCTACGCCAACGAGGCCAAGACCCGTCTTCTGGATGTGCCCGAGGCTGTTCTATCCGAGCACGGCGCGGTGAGTGAAGCCTGCGCCCGGGCCATGGCCGAGGGCGTCCGCCGCCGCCTGGGGGCCGACCTGGCCGTGGCCGTCACCGGCATCGCCGGGCCGGACGGCGGGAGCCCGGCCAAGCCGGTCGGCCTGGTCTGGCTGGCCGTGGCCGGGCCGGATGGAGTCCAAACGGCCGAACATCGTTTCCCGGGCAACCGCCGCGAAGTGACCGCGGCGGCCACGGCCGAAGCGGTGTCTTTTTTGGCCCGGGCAGCAGGCCTGGAATTAGGGAGGACGAGATGATAAAAAACAAGTTGCCGGTCGCCGGGCTCCTGTTCCTGGTCCTTTCGTCCTGGACGGTCGGGGCCGCGGCCGAGGACACGGCCTTGAGGGCGGGCGTAAGCGCCGGCACCCACAGTTCCACTTCTTTCGATCTCTACCTCCAGCACTCTTTCGAACCCTGGCTGGACCGTGCCGGCTACCAGCTCTCCCCCTACGCTAACCTTGGTTTCACCCTCTGGACAGGCGATAAGAAGGACTACCCGGGAGCCAGAAACGATCAAATTTGGGGCCTGGTGGCCGCCCTGGGCCTGCGCTGGGAACTGAAGGCCTGGGAAACGGCCCGACCCTATCTGGCTTTCAACGTCGGCCCCTCTTATATTTCCAAGGATGAATTCCTGGGCAATGAAATGGGCGGCGGCCACTACCTGTTCAATCTTCGGGCCAGCCTGGGTCTGCGCCTGGGGCGCGACTTCCGGCACAATCTGGGCCTGGACGCCTCCCACTATTCCAACGCCTTTACCCAGAGTTCCAACAAGGGTTACAATGCTCTGGGGCTGTCCTACGGCTATAGCTTCTGGTAAGGCGGGTATGAAAGCGGGCCTCATCGGCTGGCCCGGCAGCGGGCGCGAGACGATTTTTTCCGCCCTGACGGGTCTCCCCCGTCCGTCGGCGGGGTCGTTTGAGCCGCGCCAGGGCGAGGCCCTGGTGCCGGACGGGCGGCTGGATTTCCTTTCGGCCCTCTATAGGCCCCGCAAACACATCCCGGCCCGGGTGGAGTTCTTTCTGCCCCGGCCACCCGGTTCGGACCGGGAAGTGGTCCAGGCCAGCCTGGAAAAGATGCGGGAAGCCGAAGTCATCCTGGCCGTTTTGCGAAATTTTCCCGGCGCGGTCCCCCCCGACCCGGCCCGGGAAGCGGCCGGGCTGGAAACGGAGCTCATCCTGAGCGACTACCTGGTGGTCCAGAAACGTTTGGAGCGGCTGGACGAGGAACGGAAACGGGGCAAAAAGAGCGATCCCGAGGAAGTGGAACTGCTGACCCGGGGCCTGACCGAGTTGGAAGCCGGCCGGCCCCTGCGGCCGGACCATGTTTTCACCCGCCACCCCAAGCTCAGGGGCTTCGCCTTTCTATCGGCCAAGCCGCTTTTGGCCGTCCTGAACAACGCCGACGACAACGGCCGGGAGGCCGATTTGGGCGGGCCCTGGCCCAGGCTGGTGGTGCGGGGCCGCCTGGAAGAGGACCTGGCGGCCCTCCCACCCGGGGAGGCGGCCGAATTTCTGGCCGGCTACGGCCTGGCCGAACCGGCGTCAAGCCGGGTCATCCGGGAAGTCTACGGCCTCATGGGCCTCTTAAGTTTCTTCACCGTCGGCGAGGACGAATGCCGGGCCTGGACCATCACCGCCGGGGAAACGGCCCTGGACGCGGCCGGCGCCATCCACTCGGACATCCAGAAGGGCTTCATCAGGGCCGAAGTGGTGGCCTTTGAGGATTTCCGGGCGGCCGGCAACATGAGCGAGGCCAAAAAAAAGGGCCACTTCCGCCTGGAAGGCAAGACCTATGTGGTGGCCGACGGAGATATCGTCCACTTCCGTTTCAACGTCTGAAATCAGTTAGGATTAGATGGTGGCAGGGGAGATACTGGTCATTGACGACGACCTGAGCCTCCGGGAAATGCTGGAGATGATGCTGCGCGGCGCGGGCCACAAGGTCAGCCTGGCCGAGGACGGCCTGTCGGGCCTGGCTGCGGCCGGGAAGGGCCATTTCGACCTCATCATCAGCGATTTGAGGATGCCGGGCTTAAACGGCCTGGACCTTTTGAAACGCCTGAGGGCCGACGGCCTGACCACGCCCCTGATCCTGGTTTCAGCCTACGCCCGGCCCGACATGGCCGTGGAGGCCATGCGGGGCGGGGCCTATGATTTCATCCCCAAGCCCTTCAAGCCCCATGATCTTCTGGCCGTGGTGGATTCGGCCCTGGTCCACCAGAGCGTGGAGCAGGAACGCCAGGCCCTGGCCGAAATGGTGCTTTCCAGCCAGCGTTTCGGCGGCATGGTGGGCTCCTCGCCGGCCATGCTCCCGGTTTACGACCTGGTCCGGCGGGCGGCCCAGACCGCAACCAGCATCCTCGTCACCGGTGAAAGCGGCACCGGCAAGGAACTGGTGGCCCGGGCCGTGCACGAACATTCCGACCGGGCCGACCACGAATTCGTGGCCATCAACTGCGGGGGCGTGCCGGAAAACCTCATCGAAAGCGAATTGTTCGGCTACAAGAAGGGGGCTTTCACCGGGGCTGCGGCCGATAAAAAGGGGTTGGTGGCCGTGGCCGACGGCGGCACCCTCTTCCTCGACGAACTGGCCGATCTGACCCTCCCGATGCAGGTCAAGCTCCTGCGGGTCATCCAGGAAAAGACCTTTCGGCCCGTGGGCGGCGACCGGGAGGAGAAAAGCGACGTGCGCTTCATCTCGGCCACCAACAAGAACCTGGAGGCTGAAATAATCAGCGGCCGTTTCCGGGAAGACCTGTATTACCGCCTGAACGTCATCAACATCCACCTTCCGGCCTTAAGGGAAAGGCCGGAAGACATTCCCGTCCTGGCCCATTTTTTCCTGGAAAAATACAGTCTTGCCCAGAACAAGGACGTCCGCAAGCTTTCGGCCTACGCCCTGGACATTCTTTCGCGCTACCACTTCCCCGGAAATGTCCGGGAACTGGAAAACATCATCGAGCGGTCCGTGGCCCTGGAGCAGTCCAACATCATTCTGCCGGAAAGCCTGCGTCTGGCCGATTTCAAGCAGAGCGCCGCCGCCTTGCCGCCGCCCGCCCCAAGGGTATCCCCGCCGCCCGCGGCCGTCCGCTCCTTCGGCGAGTCGGCCGAGCTCTTGCCGGGCCTGCCGGCCGGGGGCATTGACGAACTCATGGCCGATCTTGAGGCCTATTATTTATACCGGAGCCTCTTGTTCGCCAGGGGCGGGCGGGGCCGGGCCGCAGCCGCCCTGGGCATCAGCCCCTGGCGGTTGCGCGCCCGCCTTTCGGCCTGCGGGCTGGCCGATCTGAATTTCCAGGAACTCCTGGCCTTGGGCGAAGACCGCTTCCCCAAGCCGGACCTCCCTTCCGGCCTGGCCCGGGATTGGGCGGACGAAGAGGTCGCCCTGGATGATATCCTCATCGCCGTGGAACGCCGCTTCATCAGCCAGGCCCTGGCCGCGGCCGGAGGCAACAAGACCGGGGCCGCCGCCCTCCTGGGCCTGTCCCGTCGCTCCTTCCAACACCGCCAGGAACGCACGGGCTACGAGGCCTGGGCGGCTGAAGCCGGCACGGCTGGAACCGGCACAGGCGAAGCCTGATGGACGCGGAAATATGGGGTGAGTCCGAGGCCATCCTGACCGTCAAGAACCGCCTGTCCCGGGCGGCCAAGGTCAACCGGCCGATCCTCATCCTCGGCGAAAGGGGCACCGGCAAGGAACTGGCCGCCAGCCGGCTGCACTACCTGTCACCGCGCTGGCAGGGGCCCTACCTTACCCTGAATTGCGCGGCCCTTAACCCCGGCCTTTTGGAATCGGAACTCTTCGGCCATGAATCCGGGGCCTTCACCGGGGCCGGGCCCACCCGCCCCGGCCGCTTCGAGGCGGCCGACGGCGGCACCCTGTTCCTCGACGAGATCAGCCACCTGAGCCTGGAGGCCCAGGCCAAGATCCTGCGGGTGGTGGAATACGGCTCCTTTCAGCGCCTGGGCAGCCACCGGGAAATGAAGGTGGATGTGCGGCTGGTTTCGGCCTCCAACGTGGACCTTTGGGCCCTGGCCGAAGCCGGCGGGTTTCGGCCCGACCTCCTGGACCGCCTGAGCTTTGAAGTCATCACCCTGCCGCCCCTGCGCGAGCGGGAAGGCGACATCCCGCTCCTGGCCCGCCTCTTCGCCGCCCGCATGGCGCGGGAACTTGGCCTGGACCAGGCCCCGGACTTCACCCCGGCTGCGGCCGAAGCCCTGGCCAGGCGCCCCTGGCCAGGCAATGTGCGGGAACTTAAAAACACCGTGGAACGTCAGGTCTTCGCCTTGGATCGTAATGGCTCCGCCACCGGCAGCCAAAACTTAGTCATAGACCGCCAGGCCTTCGACCCTGACCATAATGGATTCGCCGCCGGCCGCCAGGATTTCGTACAGGGCCGGGGGCTGGCTCCGGACCCAAGTCCGGCGGGCTTGGGAGCCGGGCGAACCTTTCGCCCGGGGCCGGAAGCTGGCCCGCAATCAGGCGCCCGCGACGCGTGGCCGGAAGGCGAGTTCGACCGCCGCACCGCCGTCTACGCCCTGGGCCTCTTTCAGGAGGCCCTTAAAGATGCCCGTTACAACCAGCGCGAGGCGGCCCGCCTTTTGGGCCTGACCTATCACCGTTTTCGTTTTCTTCACAAGAAAGCCCAAGGTGCAGCCCTGGGCTCAGGGCTGGAAGGATGTAGCGATATGAAGCGCCCACAGCGCCAAGGGTGGCAAATTGAAAATAAGTGAACTCATCGACCGCGGCGCGGATTTTGAAACCCTGGCCGAGGCTTTGCCCTGGAGCGATCCGGAGTTCAGCGCCCGGATGCTCAAGCATCATCTGGCCCAGGAGCATGATTGGGCCAGCCGGCGGGCGGACGTCATAGAGCGCCAGGTGGCCTGGCTGGCCGGCCGGTTGCCGGCCGGCGGCCGGGTGCTGGACCTGGCCTGCGGCCCGGGTCTCTACACTCATCTTTTGGCCGGGCGGGGGTTTAAGACCCTGGGGGTGGATTTTTCACCCGCGGCCATTGCCCATGCCCGCCGGAGGGCGGCTGAAGACGGTTTGTCTGCCGGATATGCCGAGGCCGATATCCGTCAATACCGGGCGGAAGGTCTTTTCGACTGTGTTCTGTTCGTCTTCGGCGAATTCAACGAATTCGCCCCGGAGGACGCCCGGCGGATATTGGAAAACGCCCGGGCGGCCCTGGCGCCCGGCGGGTTTTTGTTGTTGGAGGAACACACTTTCGAGGCGGTGCGGGAGTCGGGCCTGGCCCCGCCCTCCTGGTGGCCCTGCCCTCAGAACGCGGGTCTTCTTTCGGACAGGCCCCACCTCTGCCTTCAGGAAAGCTCCTGGGACCAGGAACTGGCCCGGGCCGTCATGTCCTATTTCACCCTGGACGCCGAAACCGGCGAGGCGCGTTTTTTCCGCTCCGTCCAGACCGGCTACACCCAGGCCGGTCTCCGGGAATTGTTTACAGGGACTGGTTTTAAGCCGCCCCGGCGGCTTAAGGAGAATCAGTGGCCGGTGGGCCGGCCCTTCGAGGGCCGCATGGCCGCTTACCAGGGCTTCTTGCTGGAGCCCTAAGGCCCCGCCGGCGTGGTTGCTTCGGCGTCCCGCTCGTTGAAAAGCTGTTCGCATTCTTGAAACATATCAGCCAGGACCGGGTCGAAGTGCCGGCCCCGGCTTTGGGCGATCACGCCCACGGCCTCTTCATGGGCATAGGCGTTTTTGTAAGGGCGGTTGGAGATCAGGGCGTCATAGGTGTCGGCAATGGCCATGAGCCGGCCCTCCAGGGGAATATCCTCGCCGCGCAGCCCCCGGGGATAGCCGGACCCGTCCCACTTCTCATGGTGGGTCCAGATGAACAGGCGGGCCTGCCGTAAAAAATCGTTTTCCGGCAGACCTGAGGCTATCTTGTCGATTATCCGCACCCCGAAATCGACGTGGCGCTTCATCTCCTCGAATTCCTCCGGGTCCAGGGGGCCGGGCTTGCGCAGTATCTGGTCGCTGATGGCTATTTTCCCGACATCGTGTAACTGCGACGAGGATATCAGGAAACGTCGGTCCCACCTGGCCGTGTGATCGCGATAAATGCCGCGTTCGTCCAGGGCCGTCACCAGGATGTTCAGCCAGCGCTGGGTCCGGGCCACATGGCCGCCGGTGTTGTCGTCGCGGCTTTCCACCAGGTCGGCCACAGTGTTCAGGATGGCCCCTTGCAGGTCCAGGACGTGGCCGGCCTTCTCCTCGACCATTTGCGTCAGGTTCAGGTTGAAATTCCGCAGTTCGGTCGTCTGCCGCTCCAGGGTGAGGCGCTGGGATTGGAGTGTGCGGTGTATCTCGGCCCGCTTGCGCAACAGGCGCGGCGAGAAGGGTTTGGTGATGTAGTCCACGGCCCCCAGCCCCAGGCCGTCAAACTGGCTTTCGTCATCCACTTTGCCGGTCAGGAAGATGATGGGCGTGTCCCGAAACCGGTCCATGGTCCTTAAGGCCCTGAGAGCCTCGAAGCCGTCCATTTCCGGCATGACGATATCGAGGAAGATCAGTTCCGGGGTCTGGGTTTCCAGGAGCCGGAACATTTTGGCCGCCGAAGGGGCCGTGAACACGTCATAGAGACCGGACAGGGCTTCCTTGGCCACCTTCAGATTGGTGATGTCGTCGTCAACCACCAATATCCGGGGCCGGACGGAACCAGCCTCATTCATTTTCCGCCTCCCGGAGCAGTTGATCGACCAGTTCCTCGGCTTCCTGGTAATCGGTCATTAGGATGTGGTCGGAAATGGCGGCCAGGGTCGCCCGAGCCGGGCTGCCGCCGGGGGCGGCCCGGGACAGGCGTTCGCAAGTCTCGTCGATGCGTCCTATGTCCTGGGCCTTCAGGGCGGCCTTCAGCTCCCGGAGGGTTTCGGCGGATAGGCTCCCAGGGGAGGGATCCCGGGGCTCCTCGGTTTTAAGGCCGGCCCGGACCACGCTCTCCAGTTGGTCCAGGCCGGCCTTGAAGGGGCGCAACTCCGCCGCCAGGGTCGGCTGGTCGTTTTTCTTTGCGGCGGCCTCCAGAACGGCCGCCTCCGCAGCCAGCGTCAAAGCCCCGATGTTGGCCAGGGCCGCTTTCAGGGCATGAAGGTTGATGATCAGGGAATCCCGGTCCATTTCCGTGGCCAATAACGGCCGCCGGCTTTCCAGATCCCGCAAAAAAATGGCCAGGACGGCCCGGTATTTTTCCGCCGAGCCGCCCAGCCGGTTTTGGCCCGCCACCGGGTCGAAGCCTTCGAGAGGCGGGGCCGCGGCCAGGGCTTCTTCCTGGAAGGGCCGGGCGGCGGGCTGGTCCGGCGCCGTGACCCGACGCCCCGGCGGCACCAGGCGCTCCAATAATTCATTAAGGCTCTTCATTTCTATCGGCTTGGTCAGGTAATCGTCGAAGCCGTTATCGAGGAACATTTCCCTCATGCCGGCCAGGGCGCTGGCGGTCAGGGCGATCATGGGCGCCGCTCCCGTGGCCTCGTTGATTTGGCGCAGGGCCTTTAAGGTGGCCAGGCCGTCCATGTCCGGCATCATGTGATCGATGAAGAAGAGGTCGTAGTCGTTTTTCCGGGCGGCCTCTATGGCCTCGCGTCCGCTTAAGGCCAGGGTCGTCCGCATCTGGTAGAGGGACAGGAGCCCGTCCGCCACTTCCAGGTTGGTGGCTATGTCGTCCACGATCAGCACCCGGAAATCCGGGACCAGGAAGGGCGCCGGCCGGCCGGGGCCTTGGTCCGGGCTGGGCCGCGCCGGTTTGAATTCGCCCAAAAGGACCCCCGGCGAGGCGACGGTTTGCCGGATCTCGGCCAGGAAGGCGGTCCCCCGCCCGAATTCGCTGGTCACGCTGATGTCGCCGCCCATGGCCCGACAGAAACTGCGGGCTATGGGGAGGCCCAGGCCGGTCCCCTCGGTCTGTTGACCATCCAGGCGGACGAAGTCGTCGAAGATGAGGGCCGTTTGCTCCGGCTTCAGGCCCGGGCCGCTGTCCTCAATGGTGAAAAGGAGCCGGATCTGGTCCTCGCCGGCCGGTTCGCCTTTCAGGTGCAGCCGGATGAAGCCCTCCGCCGTGTATTTGATGGCGTTGGTCATGAGGTTCATGATTACCTGGCGCACCAGAGTCTCATCACCCACCAGTTCGGCCGGGAGGTCCGGGTCGGCCGAGACCGACAACTCCAGGTCGCGGTCGCCCAGAGTGGCTTTGGCCAGGACCAGGACATCGCTTAACAGGGCCGCGGTCTTGTAGGGACCGGGGTTGATTTCCAGGCGGCCCGACTCGACCTTCGAGAGATCCAGGATATCGTTGGCGATGGCCAAAAGGTTGTAGCCGGCCCGCCTGATCTCTTCCAGGTCGTTCTTGCCCTGGGGCTGGCCGTAGCGCCGGATGGCCAGTTCGCCCAAGCCGATGATGGCGTTCAAAGGCGTCCTGATCTCGTGGCTCATGCGGGCCAGGAAATAGGATTTGGAACGGCTCTCATCTTCCGACCGTTTTTTGGCCGCGCTCAGGCGGACCAGGAGGAAGCCCAGAATGGAGGCCAGGCTCAAGGCCAGGATGAAGATGACCGGCATCAGGCGGAAGGCCTGGCTGTAGTAATAATTCCGCGGGGCTATCAAAAGCAGGTGCCAGCCGTTTTCCAGGAGGCTGAAGAAAACG
>Ga0082212_10008159_pt1 | contig 13720 bp, 5 predicted proteins | sample TergutNt197P3_FD_71548 | JGI IMG/M metagenome (GOLD analysis project Ga0082212, IMG submission 71548) | Neocapritermes taracua P3 segment gut microbial communities from Petit-Saut dam, French Guiana - Nt197 P3 | ecosystem: Host-associated > Arthropoda: Insects > Digestive system > Gut ... | reverse complement strand
AGGCAGAAGGCAGAAAAGGAGAAAGGATGTTGTCTCTGCGAGACAACCCTCTATTAACCGTAGGCTTCAGCCTACGGACAGACAGAGGGCAGCACAACCTAAAGTGTAGATGCCGACAATAGTATCTCTGCGCCCTCTGTACCTCTGTGCTGAAAAAAACAAACAAACAAAAATATGAATAGTATATATAAACTACCCCGCCCTTCGGGCACCCCTTCAAAATTTGAAGGGGATATTCCACCCCCTGCCCCCGCCAGCGAGGGATACCTCCCTTCTGCCTTCTGCCTTCTGCCTTCTGCTTTCTGCCTTCTCCTTTTCTGCCTTCTGCTTTCTGCTTTTTGCTTTCTCCCTTGTTCCGCTCAAGAAACCAACCTCCCGCTCCCACAAAGTATGCAAAAAGAAGCGCCGGTGCAAAAGAAACGCCCGATGCTTACTGCCGGTGGCGGTTTTGGATTTCAATTCGGATTTTACAATGAAGTGAACGTGGCGCCCTTCGTGGGGGTATATGCTACACCATGGCTCGTAGCTTTGGTAAATGGAAAATATTCGTTTATGTGGAGTAGATCTAACTATAATTCACATGTTTGGGGGGTTGGTGCTGCGTTGCAACCCATTATTATTAAAAAAATTGTAATTCACGTTGGATATGAGTTTGAACAAGTGAGGTTTCAATGGTTAGATGGCTCCCAACCATTAGTGCAGGATTTTCACAATATTGTAATGGGCGCCGGATACAAACAATACCTAAGCAACAAGGTTTATTTTCAAGGGTTGATACTTTTTAATATTCCCTTAAATCAACACTCAATTCAAAATTTTAACTATAATTATTACCCGTTTTTTAGGATTAACATTGGGGTAGATTTCTGATAATAGTGTCCGCAGATTTTCACTAATTTACACTAAAAAAAATCTGCGAAAATCTGCGGACAAAAAACATATAATAAATGATAAAATCAATGACCGGCTTTGGAAAAGCCACCTTAAACTGCGAAGGAAAAACGATTGTAATTGAAATACGGTCGTTAAACAGTAAACAATTAGATTTGAGCGCCCGCATCTCGCCGTTGTTCCGCGACAAAGAAAATGAAATAAGAACTTTAATAACCAAAGAGTTGGAAAGGGGAAAAATAGATATCAGTATCTATATTGAAAAAACCGACAACCCCACCGTTGCTATTGATGAAAGTTTGGCAAAAGCCTATTTCGAGAAACTAACAGAGTTGTCGCAATATGTTAACAACCCAAAGGATACTGATATTTTTGCACAAACCCTGCGTTTGCCGGAGGTTATTACAACACCCAAAGAAGAGGTTTCCGAAACATTATGGAACGTGGTTTTTGAAGGCGTAATAACCGCCTGCGATGCAGTAAACCGTTTTAGAGAAGAAGAAGGAACTGTTTTGGCAACAGATTTCAAACTTCGCATTCAACAGATTTCTAATTTAATAGATGAAATTACACCCTTTGAAAACAACCGCATTGTGGAATTAAAGAAAAAAATGGTTGAGAGTTTGGAAAATTTACCCTTAAAATACGATCCCAACCGATTGGAGCAGGAACTGATTTTTTACATTGAAAGATTGGATATTACCGAAGAAAAAGTGCGTTTGCGCAAACATTGCGATTATTTTATAGAAACAATGAAAGAAAGCAACGCCGGTAAAAAGTTGGGTTTTATTGTTCAAGAAATGGGTAGAGAAATTAACACCATCGGTTCAAAAGCCAATGATTTTAATATTCAGCAGATTGTGGTTTTGATGAAAGATGAGGCGGAAAAGATGAAGGAACAGTTGGCGAATATATTGTAACTTGATAATTAACGAAAAGAGGCTACTTATAAGGGTAGCCTCTTTTTGTTATGGAGTGATGACGAAATGCTGCAACATTTCCTAAACAAAAGAAATAAATAATCTTAATTTTTTTGCAATTTTAGTGTAAAAACGGGAGCGCTTTTTTGCAGCCTAAAAAAATAGTTTTAACCAAAACCTTTAATTTTATGCAAAAAAATTTAACCAAATTGAAAATATGCTTCTGCATATTAGTAACATTAGTATTATCTTTGAGTGAATTATCCTCGTTTGCTAATGTATCTGAAAAAAATTCCTACGTTTCTTTTTTGGGAAATAACGGAATTGAATCTATCTTTTCTTCTTTTACGGAATTAACTTTTGAGGATTTAGAAACCATTGCGCTCTCGAAAGTAGAAGCCGATTACACCGTTCCTTCATTCACCGAAATGAAACGCAGACTGAAAGCGGCGCAGGAAAATCAAACCTCGCAAGAACATTTGGATGCGCTGGAAAACGCTATCAACAATTTGCAAGACAAAAATATGCCTTACAATATTGTTATAAACGTTCATCAAGACCCGAAAACAAAAATGGCTTTCAACTGGTTTTCCAATGAAAACATTACCGGCGGAAAAATAGAAATTGTTGTAGGTGAAGTAACCTCACATTCTGCTTTTGCTACGCCGTTTAAAACAATAAATGCAACTGCAACGCAAGTGAGCAATTTAAACTATAATGTTTCTGCAAATAACTTAATTAATGAGGCAGGATTTTCAGCCAACAATCTTAAAAAATCTTATACCGAAAACAAAGCGCTGGCAACCGATTTAACGCCGAATACAACTTATTCGTTTAGAGTTGGAAAAGACGGTTTTTGGTCGGAAATTGGAACTTTTACTACTGCAAAAGCCAATACCGATGCGTTTTCGTTTCTTTATACCACCGACCCACAGGCGAACACTTACGAGATGTTCGACATTTCGCAAACCACAACACACGCAGCATTTGATAGATACAATCATTTTGATTTCTGGTTGCATTGCGGCGACTTGGTAGAAACTTCCGGCGGCACCAATTCCGAATGGGAATGGGAGCAACTGTTTGAAACCCAACAAGACCTTTTCTTAAAAACCCCTTTCGCGCCTGTACAGGGCAACCACGATGCTTCAACAAATCTTAATTTTAGAAAACACTTTAACACGGAAAACCTTGTTGTTGCATCGGATAACACGGGAAGCACCTATACCTATATATATGGTGGCGCGCAATTTTTTGCCATCAACGGCGAATTATACAGCAACAATACTTATACCAATGCTTTAATTGACTGGATGCGCGATGAAGTAGCGGCTCATCCTGAAGTAAAATGGCGTTTCGTTTATTATCATAAAACGGTTTATACCGGCAGCGGCTCGCACCAAAGCGACAGCGACGGCAGAACGTGGCGCGAAAAAATGGCTCCCGTTTTTGACGAACTGGGCATAGACATCGCCTTTCAAGGACACGACCACATTTACGAAGTTATTGGACCTTTGAACTACAACGGAATATTAACTCCTGATGCAGTGGTTGATGTAAATGATGCACCTTTTCACGCTCGTGAAAACGTAACAGCCAAAATAAACGGCATTTTCGATACGCAAAACGGCACTTTATATTTCTTAAACAACTCTTCCGGAAAGAAAAAGTATGAACCGCGCAATGAAACGCAAATGAATGCTGCTTTTTCTGCACACGGCATTACCAACTATTTCAGCCTGTTCACCGGACGTTTCGGGCAAACCGGAAACCCCACTTACAGCAACATAACCGTAACCAACGACACTATTTACATTGCTACTTATGAAGTTTTTGATAATGGAACAGATCTATTGTTTGATGAGTTTAAGGTGGTGAAAAGCGAACCTCTTGAATATTGGATTGATGAAGATTTTTCATTATTTGCCTCCGAACCCGATTATCTTCAATATGTAAATGAAATTAACACGCATCCTAATGACATTCCGTTGGAAAGATTTTATGCCAATTTGGAAGCACTTGATTTGAGTGTTAGTTGCAATCACGGCAAAACAGAAGGAAACCTGTTGCGTATTAGAGGCGCCGGAAATGGCGGCTATGCAAAGTTTACCGTTCCTAATGCCGGAAATATTAAGATTGATATTAAAGCCAAAAGCAGTAGCGCCAACAGAGAAGCAGAAGTATTGATAAATGGTGAAGTAGTTGCCACTTATACCGGCTTGGACGCTAATCATTGTGTTACTTTTAATACTGATATAAATTCAAGCAGCCCTGTAACCGTAATGGTGCGCGGCGCTTTGACAAACGATACCAACCCTGTTTGTATAAACAGCATTCAAGTTACAAAATTTACAGGCGAAGAACCCACTTTGGAAGACCTTATTGATATTGCGCTCTCGAAAGTAGAAGCCGACTATACCGTTCCCTCTTTCACCGAACTGAAACGCAGACTGAAAGCAGCACAAAATGACCCCACATCGGAAGATTTGTTGGCTGCTCTCGAAACTGCCTTAACCAACCTGCAAGACAAAAATATGCCTTTCAATGTGGTGATAACGTTTAATCAAGACCCAACTTCTCAAATGGGTTTCAACTGGTTTACCAACGCAGGTATTGAGGATGGCGCGCTTGAAATCGTAGAAGGTTCTGTAACCGACTTTACCGGCGCCACCGTAGTTGCCGCTACCTTTGCCGCCACCGGCGCACTTCCCTACGCCCACAACCGCAACGAGCTGATGACCGTTGCCGGTATTCCAGACGGCGCTACCCGTTCTTACACCGAACACAAAGCGTTGGCAACCAATTTAACGCCCAACACTACTTATTCTTTCCGCGTTGGAAAAGACGGTTTCTGGTCGGAAATCGGAACGTTTACTACCGCCAAAGCCAACAAGGATGCCTTCTCCTTCATCTATACCACCGACCCGCAAGCAAACACTTACGATATGTTCGATGTATCGCAAACTACTTCTCACGCTGCGTTTGAAATGTATCCCGATGTGAACTTCTGGTTGCATTGCGGCGACTTGGTAGAATCGGGCGGAAACCCGAACTCCGAGTGGGAATGGGAACAACTGTTTGAAAGTCAACAAGACCTGTTTTTAAATATTCCGTTTGCTCCGGTAATTGGAAACCACGACAACTCTGTAAATAAAAACTTTACCAAACACTTTAATACAGACAGAGTATCTTTCGATGCTGCGGCTACTACGCCCGGCAGTTCCTACTCTTACGTTTATGGCGATGCATTGTTTATTGCCATCAACTCTGAAGAATACAACAATAACACATATACCACCAATTTAGCCAACTGGATGCGCGATGAAGTTGCGGCTCATTCCGATTTGAAATGGCGCATCGTTTATTATCACAAAACGGTTTACACCGGCAGCGCTTCGCACCAAAGCGACAGCGACGGCAAAACATGGCGCGAAAAAATGGCTCCCGTTTTTGAAGAATTAAAGATTGACATCGCTTTTCAGGGACACGACCACATTTACGAAGTGCTTGGACCTTTGACCTACAACGGCATTTTACGTGCCGAAGCCATATCCGGTGTAAATGAGGTGGATGTTCATCCGCGCGAAAACGTAACCGGAAAACTCAACGGCACCTTCAACACGCAAAACGGAACTTTGTATTTCTTAAACAACTCTTCGGGTTTGAAGAAGTACGAACCCCGCAACCGCGAGCAAATGGACGCTGCATTCTCTGCACACGGCATTACCGATTATTTTGATTTGTTCACCGGACGTTTCGGACAAACCGGAAACCCCACTTTCAGCAACGTAACTGTTAGCAGCGACGAAATCGTTATTACTACTTATGAAGTATTGAATGACGGAACGCCGGAGTTGTTTGATGAGTTTAAGGTGGTGAAGTTTGTACAAACTCAAACGATTACAGCTACAGTTGGCGCAAACGGAACTATTGACCCCGTTGGCGAAGTAACTGTAGTTTATGGTGAAGACCAAGCATTTACCATTACCCCCAACACAGGATACCATATTACCGCCATTATTGTAGATGGCGAAGCCATTAATTACACTATTGATATGGAAACAACCGAGCCTTATACTTTCACTTTTGAGAATGTTATTGAAGACCACACTATTGATGTTACTTTTGCATTAAATTGTTATGCTATAAATCCTAATAATACTGTTGGAACCGGCGCTACCATTACGATGACGCCGAGCGGTTGTATTGCGCATAATTCAAGCGTTACTTTCAATTTTACCACAAATTGTTACGATATTACACAAGTGGTTATTGGAGGCGTTAATCACGGTGCTATTTCAAGTTATACCATAAATCCGGTAACCGAAAAACTGCCTTTAATTGAAGTTTCTACAACCATTACCCAGTATCAAATTATTTCTAATCCGGAAGAAGGTTTAGATCCGATGGGGTACATCTCTCCTGCTGGTATTACGAGTGTAAATTGTGGTAATAATATGACGTATGAAATTACTGCAACACAGGGCAACCGCGTGAAAAAACTCTATGTGGACGGCGTTTCCGTACCTGTTCCGGTTTCTCTGATTTACACTTTCACCAATGTTCAAGCTAACCATACTATTAATGTTGAATTTGAAGAGATTCCGAAATTCGTTATTCAGTTCGGACCAAGCGCAGCGCAAGGATTGGGCGGTGTAGTGTATCCAACAAATGACCCCGATGCCGTTAATTATGTTTTAATTGACTCCGGCACTATGATTACTTCGTTCTCTATTGTGCCCGACCAGGGTTTTGAAATAGATAAAGTATTGGTGGATGGTATTAACAATCCTCAAGCCGCTTTAATGGGCTCCTATAATTTTACCAATATAAATGCCAACCACACTATTTTTGCTACTTTCAAACCGATTATGTTTACAATTACCGCTATGGCAGGGGTGAATGGTATCATTACCCCGAATGGTGCGGTTCCGGTTGCTTATGGTGCAAACCAAACGTTTCAGGCAATTCCGAACGGCGCTTATAATATCAGCACGGTTTATGTAGATGGCGTGTTAAATGCAGGCGCTACGGCAACAGGGGTTTATACCTTTGAAAATGTAACGGCAAACCACACCATTACTGCATCATTTGTAAAGAAATCTTACCAAATTACTACTATTGCCGGTGCAAACGGAACCATTACGCCTGCCAACCCAACTATTGAGCACGGCGGCAGTGTAGCATTAAATTTCATTCCTCAAACCGGATATAAAGTGAATCAGGTGATTATTGACGGTGTGGAAGACCCAATGGCTGTACAAGCAGGTTTTTATATGTTTATTAATGTAACACAAGCGCATACGGTAGAAGTAACTTTCACCAAGAAAGTGTTCACCATTACTGCTACACAAACAACTGGCGGACAAGTGATACCGGGCGGCGTGGCATATATAGAATACGGTATGCATTCGGCAATTTATGTATTTAATGCTAATTCGGGCTACCACGTAAAATCTGCCATTATTGACGGCGTAAACAATGCGCAAGCAGTTTACGACGGCGAGTATCGCTTTATGGATGTTACGGCTAATCATACTCTTCACATTGTTTTTGCCCCCAATGATTTTATTATTACCGCCACTGCAACGCAAGGCGGCGCTATCAACCCCAACGGTGTTGTAAGCGTTCCTACCGGCGAAAACAAAACTTTCTACTTTGCCGGAAACCAAGGCTATGAAACCGCTCGCGTTTTAATTGACGGCATCAACAACCCTGTTGCAGTGCTTATGGGCACTTATACATTTACGAATGTTAATGCAGACCACAGTATTGAAGCACAATTTGAAAAGAAAAAGTACGATGTTATCTATCAAACGGTACCGGGCGCATTGGTTGTGCCTATGGATGGCTCAGCCTCTCCTGTTGAGCATGGCGGCATCTATAAGTTTAAGGTTGATTTGGAAGAAGGTTATAGCCAATCTAATATTTTAGTATATGCTAACAACATGGCGCTTTATCCTTCCGGTGGTGTTTATTCAATTAATAATATTGTTAAAGACCAAACAATTACCATTACAGGCGTTGTGCTAAACCATTATCAAGTTACGGCTACGGCATACAACGGTGGAACGATTTCTCCCGCAGGTACTTTTGTGGTAACCCACGGCGAAAACAAAGCCTTTACAATAACTCCCAATGCAGGTTTCAAAGTGAGCGATGTGGTAGTAAACGGCGATTCGCAAGGCGAAGTGGAAACCTACACTTTCTTCGACATTAGAGGTAACAGTACAATAAAAGCATACTTTTCAGTTATTCAAGGCATTGATGATATGGATGAGGCTGCTATCAACGTATTCAGTCATAGCAATACGGTTACTATAATGAATAAAAACCTTGTACTTATTAAACAAGTTGAAATTATGGATATGTATGGGCGTGTGGTTTGGATTGGACCAGCCCCCGATGAAAAAACCGAGATTACGCTCAATGTGGCAGTTGGCATTTACAACGTGCGCATTATGAAAGCGGATAATCAATACCAAACTACGAAAATTGTAATTCGATAACGATATACATAAAAAGTAGTTTTATTTAATAATTTTGGAGGAAAGGGCGCTTTGAAAAAGGCGCCTTTTCTATTTTATTTTACAATAACTTCATCCACAAAAATAAACGCCGGATACCCCGCGCCCAAATGCCACTCCGGTAAATTACCGTAATTTATCGCTTTAATTTTTATAAAACGGGTGGTGGTTGCTTTCTTAATCATAAAATCATCCACCATTGGCGTGTAGTCATCATCGGGGTGTGGGCAAACAAAATCGCCATACGGTTCATAATGAATACCATCAGTAGAAGTTTCTATGTGCATAGATTTCGGGAAGAAAATCCAGGAACGAATATCTTGCAAAAAACCGGCGCCGATTTCACTAATCTCTTTCACCGATTCTAAATCTATAATCGCCTCAAAATCTTGTGCCTGATAGCCCTGCCAACCGCCCAACCTGAAATTAACACTGCCGCGAATATTATCAATCAAACCCTCATCGCCATCTGCCGTATATTGCGAACTGTATTTCGATAAAATTTGTATGGATTTGTCTTTTTGAACTTTATAATAACTTGCCTCCACCACATTGCTGTATCCGGTTTCCGGATGCCACGCCACAGCCTTGAAAAAGGTAGTGGTATCTATTACAATGGATTGCATGTATTTTGTTGATGCGGTGGTGGGGGTAGAGCCGTCGGTAGTAAAATAGATTTGAGATTTGAGATTTGAGATTTGAGATTTTCTGATATCCGAATTATCCCATATCTCATATCGCATATCGGATAATCGCACATCGGATAATCGCACATCGGATATCATAATTTCCGCGCTTCCTTTAAACGACCGCTGCATCCGAGAAAAAACCGGAACAATGGTTATTGTATTTTCATCCGTAATTCGTAATTCGTAATTCGTAATTTCATTCACCGGTCGGTTTTCCATTTCAGCCCCAAAATTCAAATTCGGTTCCTCCCCCATCACAAATTCCAGCGTTCCCCCTTCTTTAATATCATCAAAAGTAATGTATGATTTGGAGTACGCATTTCCATTTAGTTTAACAGATTGAATATAAATATTTTTATCCGATTGACTATGAGCGATGATGACAAACTGTTTGCCGTTTTCCAAATTCATAGTTACTTTATCAAAAATGGGCGAACCGAACACGTATTGGTTGTCGCCCGGGCACACCGGATAAAACCCCATAGCGCTAAACACGTACCACGCCGACATTTGCCCACAGTCTTCGTTGCCAATAAGCCCATCGGGTTGCGAAGTGTAAAAATCGCGCATAATTTGGCGACACAATGCTTGCGTTTTCCAAGGTTTTCCCACATAATTGTAAAGATAAGCCGCATGGTGGCTGGGTTCGTTGCCGTGCGCGTACTGCCCAATCAAACCGGTAACGTCCACCTGATGCCGCCCACTCAGTTCGGCGGAGGTGTTAAACAGCGAATCTAAAAACTGCTCTACCACGGCATCGCCACCGCGCAACGCAATGTAGTTGGTGAAATCGTGCGGGATGTAAGTAGAATATTGCCAAGAGTTTCCTTCGGTATAATGGTTATTAACCTCCGTAGGATCAAACGGCTCCATCCACGCACCGTTATATTTGGGACGCATAAAGCCGTTGGAATCAAGTATATTCTTGTAGTACTGACTTCTTTTTAAATATTCTTGAGAAACCTCCGTGTTGCCTAAGGCGTTGGCGAACTGGGCAATGCACCAATCATCGTAAGCATACTCCAACGTTTTGGAAACGCTTTCGTGTTCTTTATCAGCCGGAATAAAACCGTACTGTGCATATTCGGGACGACCTAATTTGTTCAGCGTAGCGCTTTGCAACATCGCCTCCAGTATTTGGTTTTTGTCGTAACCGTCAATAATCCCTTTCACAAAGGCATCAAGAATCACCGAAACTGAGTGGTAGCCAATCATACACCACGTTTCAAAGGCGGCAAGTTCCCACATCGGCAGCATCCCGCCTTGTTCGTAATGTTTCAAAAAAGTATAAATAAAATCGGCGGAACGTTTTCTGTCAATCAAATTCAACAACGGGTGCAACGCACGGTAAGTATCCCACAACGAGAATACTGTGTAAACATTATGCTTTTCTGCCGTATAAATATTCCCGTCCATTCCGCGATAACGATTATCAATATCCGTAAACAAATACGGCGATGTAAAACAGTGGTATAATGCGGTATAAAACACTTTCTTCAATTCCGTATTCCGATTATCCGTATTCCGATATCCGATTTGTCGGAAATCGGATATCGGATATCGAATATCGGAAGTTTCTACAACGATTTTCCTCAGTTCTGTATTCCATGCATTATCGGCGTTCATCTTACATTTTTGAAAATCAAAATCGGAAATCTCTGCTTGATTTTTTCGTGCGGCAAACATATTATCTGCCACGCCGGAAATAGCCACATTAACCAACAGTTCTTTTACATTAGCATTAAAATAAACAATGGCTTTACAGTTTTTTCCTTCAATAAAATTGCGAGAGGAGACAGGTTTGTCGTCTACAAAAAATTCGATTTTTTGAATGGGCGCCGAAAAGCGCATAGAAAACGCCAAATGCTGGTCTTCGTTCCACGCCCGCGAGTTTCTAAGCCCAACAATCTCATTGTTGTCCGGCATAATTTGCATACTGCTGTTCAGCACAATATCTCTGTGTTTCAAATCAATAATAACCCCTTTTTGCTTGCTGTCGGCAGGAAAAGTATATCGGTGCATTGCCACCCGTTTTGCAGCAGTAAATTCTGCTTTAATTTTATACTTATCTAAAAAAACGGCGTAATAACCAGGATTTGCTGTTTCTTTTTGATGAGAAAATTTAGAACAATATTCTGTATTAAAGATAGAAGGTGTTCCGGTGAAGGGCATCACCAGCACATCGCCGTAGTCGGAGCAGCCGGTGCCGCTGAGGTGCGTGTGGGTAAAGCCATAGATAACGCTATCGGAGTAGTGGTATCCGGAGCAGCCTTCCCAACCATCTAACCGCGTATCTGGGCTCACCTGAATGGCGCCGAAAGGCACGAGCGCACCGGGGAACGTATGTCCGGTAAAATCGGTGCCTACCATAGGGTTTACAAAGGTGGTGGGGTTTTGGGCGGAAAGGAAGAGAGGGAGAAGGGAGAAAAGGAGAAAGGAGATTTTTTTCATAATAATGCATTTTCAATTTTTTAGCAAATATAGAATAATTTTTAAAAAATAAAAAAATAATACCTATTCACTTACGTTATTAAAACCCGATAAATTATTACGATGAATCGACTTTTACTTTTTCTCATACTTTTTATGAACATTTGTTGTGTCTTTGCGCAACGATCGCAAGAGGAGCAACTAGCCGTACAATATTATCAACAAGGGGAATACGAAAAAGCCAAAGCCATTTTTAAGCCTATTTTTGATAAAAAGCCCGATTCTTATATTTATTCCTATTATTACCTTGTTTTGTTGTACTTGGAAGATTATAAAGAGTTGGAAAAGGCAGTTAAGGTACAACAGAAAGCCAATCCAACAATGCGCAGATATGATGTTGATTTGGGCTATATATATGAACGTCAGGGAGATTTAAACAAAGCATTGAAAGAATATGATGCCGCCGTTAAAAATTTGCCTGCACAGGAAGCCGCCTATAAAGACCTTCATTATGCCTTTTTAGGAAAAGCCAAAAGAGATTATGCCGTTGATGTCTTGCTGAAAGGTAGAAAAGTATTGCAAAATCCTAAATTGTTTACTAAAGAGTTGGTGTATGTTTATTCTTCTTTAAAAAACACAGATAAGATTCTAGAAGAGGCATTTAACTTAGCCAAAGATGCCGATGATAAACAAATGGCAGAAGCGCAAACGATTCTGCAAAATTTAATTATTGAAGATGAAGAACAAACTAATTATCTGCTGCTTAAAACCGCTTTACAAAAAGAGATTCAAAAAAATCCCAATAATTTGGAATATGTTTTTTTGCTGTATTGGGCGTATCAATTAAATAAAGAGTTTGCTGATGCTTTGCTCATTGCCAAGTCGTTGGATAAGAGGAGTAAAGGGGAGGGCGAAATCATTATGGAGTTGGCAAACAACGCCGCACAAAACCGTGATTATGAAACGGCAATAGAAGCCCTGTCGTTTATCATTTCGAAAGGTGAAGAATCGCTTTACTACACGGCGGCAAAGTTTCAGTTGCTGGATGTTAAGTATCTTCAACTCACCTCTGTTTCTCCCGTAAAAATATTGGAAGCTAAACAGTTGGAAAAAGAGTTTGAGCAATTGATTGAAGCGTATGGTATGAACAAAGGTACTGCCGAGTGGATTAGAAAATACGCGCATCTGTTAGCCTTTTATGTGAATAAACCTGCCGAAGCGTTTGAGGTTTTGAATACGGCGATTGCCAACGCCGATATCCGTGATCCAAAACAAAAAGCAATATATAAAGTAGATTTAGCTGATATTCTGCTGTTTTCTGGAAATGTTTGGGATGCCACACTTTTGTATTCACAGGTGGATAAGGATTTTCCCAACGATACCATCGGGCAAAATGCCAAGTTTAAAAACGCCAAACTCGCTTTTTATATCGGTGAGTTTTATTGGGCGAAAAGTCAGTTGGATATTTTGCGCGCCGCCACTTCCAAACTAATTGCCAACGATGCCATGCAGTTTTCTCTTCTAATTTCTGATAATGAAGATGATGATGACGATGAAGAGGAAGAAATTGATGACGAGGAAGATTCGGAATATTATGGTTTATTTGGCAACGACTTGCGTAAAAACGTGGGCTTGCTCTATTACGCCAAAGCCGATTTTCTGTTGTTTCAAAACAACGATGAACAGGCACTTAAATACTTGGATTCCATTGCGATTGTTGCACCTTTGTCGAAATTGAATGATGTGGTACTTTTCACCAAAGCGCAAATTTTTACCCGCCAGAAAAAATATTTGGAAGCTGCCACCTTCTATCAGCGTATTTGCGACATCTATTCCGAAGGGTTGCTGGGCGACGATGCCCTTTACTATCTCGGCGAACTTTACGAATATTATTTGAAAGACATAACCCGCGCAATGGAATGTTACCAAAAATTGATGAAAGACCATCCGGGCAGCCTTTTTGTGGTTGATGCACGAAAACGATTCAGAGCACTGCGAGGAGATTTCTGAAGATTTTAGAAATCTCATACCTATTAATTAACAACTGTTATTCGTGTAGTGCAATAAGTGAGAAGTTTAGTTTTTATTAATTTTTATTTTCCATCACAAAAATAACCGACCTTTACGCTATGTTGTTTTATTTAAATAATTTTTGGATTCGCCCAACTGGCGTATCTTCGGCGTTGTTGTGTCATACTCTTTTATTTCAGAGTATTTTTTTCCATTGTAAATGGTATAAAAATAGTATTCTTGTGTACGTTTA
>Ga0082212_10008158_pt1 | contig 13721 bp, 10 predicted proteins | sample TergutNt197P3_FD_71548 | JGI IMG/M metagenome (GOLD analysis project Ga0082212, IMG submission 71548) | Neocapritermes taracua P3 segment gut microbial communities from Petit-Saut dam, French Guiana - Nt197 P3 | ecosystem: Host-associated > Arthropoda: Insects > Digestive system > Gut ... | reverse complement strand
TCATAACCTTGACACGGGTGTCAAGGCTAGTGTGGTCGGTGAAGCGCACCTGGTAGCCAACCAGGCCACCAAGCTCGGTGCCCAGTTCCACACTGAGCCGCTCGGCCACCGAGCGGGCGGCAATCCGGCGCGGCTGGGTGTGCCCGATCAGACCGCGCTGACCGCGACCCAGTTCCAGCAAAATCTTCGGTATCTGAGTGGTTTTGCCGCTGCCGGTTTCCCCCAGCACCACCACTACCTGATGCTTGGCTATGGCCTGCGCAATGGCCTCACGGCGGGCGCTGATCGGCAGCTCTGCGGGGTAGCTAATTGACGGCAAGGGGTTTGCCGGGGTGCAGGGTTGCCGGGCCTTGGACACCAACCTATTGTGCCAGGTATTAAGCGGTGTGGCAGATACCAGGCGACCCACAAATGGGTTGGTCTGAGTCTGCTGGGCAGGTTTTCAAGGCACGCATCTAGTGCGGCTGACACCTGTCCAACTGCCAAGTCATTCCGAGCCTTCGAACAGGTCAGTAACAGCCTCAGGTTGCCAGCTGTCGAAGTCATCTGGCAGGCGGATTTGGCCTTGAAGTTGACCCAGAGCCACCTTTGGCGGTGCGGCTGGTTCACGGGGCTCTAGCCGGTCAACCGGTGTGCCTCTGCGGGCAATGATGAAGCTTTCACCCTTTTCGATCTTGGCTAAAATGCCGGAGAGGTTGGTTTTGGTTTGTTGGACTCCAAGTATTTGCATCTCAACCACCTCAGCGAACTCTGGAACAGACTAGTCCAGGCCAGGTGTGTGGCTGACGCTAGGAGAGGGAACACCTCGCCGGCGATGGGCGTCGACTAGGGCAATCAGTAAAGCCGTGACCATCATGGCGATGCAGACCAGTAAGGCGTTGGCGGCTGCCAGCTTGACTCCACCGCTAGAGCGCGCCACAAAGAAGATAGACAACGTCATGGCTACGCCAACCGCCGAACCAAGGCGCTGCCCGGTTTGGAGCACTGCGCCAGCCACCGAACCAATGGCTGGTGGCACCTTGGCCAGTGTCAAAATCTGGTTAGGCGAAACCACCGAGCCACTGGAAAACCCGGCCAACGCCATCGTCAGCATTATGGCCCACCACAAGTGACTAGTTGGTACGTAACGCAACACAAGGTCGGTGGCGCTCAAACCAACAATCGCCAGGGCAAGCCCGCCTGCGACTAGGGGACGGCCAATGCGTTGCACCAGCTGGCCTGAACGCCAAGCCGAAAAGGCCGAAAACACAGCGAACGGCATCATGATCAAACCGGCCTGCAAGGCGCTGTAACCAAGTCCGCTTTGCAGCAGCAAGGTCATCACTAGGAAGATGCCGGAAAACCCGGCGAAGTAGGCCAGGCCCACTAGCACTCCAAACAGGTATCCAGGGTTCCTGACCAGGGCTGGGTTGATAACGGCGGCGCCGGTGCGGCGCTGGTAGCGGCGCTCCCAGAAATAGAGCACTGGCGTCAGCCCCACGGCCACCAGCACAAACCACCAGCGGTGCGGCGAAGTGGCGGCGCCGGATTGGTTGCCTGACAGCACAAACGGCACCATGAACGCCATGGTGGCCAGGACAATGATGGCGCCGCCAGGCACATCGAAGTGCACCTGGCCGGCTTGGCGGTGGTGCCTGGGCAGCACCCGAATAGCGATTGGCACAATGACGGCGGCAATCGGCACGTTTACCCAGAAAATCCAGCGCCAGCCATGAGCCGGGCCGGCTGCGGCAATTATCAAGCCGCCCACCAGTGGCCCAATGGCGGTAGAGACCCCAATAATGGCCCCGAACAAACCGAAGGCCTTGCCGCGTTCATGGCCGCGGAACAGTTGCTGGATCAACCCGCTGGTCTGTGGTGTGATCAGGCCGGCGGCCAGCCCTTGGGCCACTCTGAAACCAGCCAGCACGGCTTGGTGGGTGGCCAGGCCAGCCCCCAGCGACATCAGGCCAAAAAGGCCAACGCCAATGATGAACAACCGGCCGCGGCCGTACAGGTCGCCAGCGCGGCCCGATGGGACCAAGACCAGGCCAATCGCTAGGGTGTAGCCGGCCACAATCAGCTGCATGGTGGTTGGGCCGGCCTGCAGGGCCTTTTCGATTGAGGGCATGGCGACGTTGACAATCGACACATCCAACATGGTCAAGAAACCAGCCGCCAGACAAACGGCCAGTGCACGCCAGCGTTTAGGGTCTAGTTGCTCGATGCCGGAGCTTGGCGGGCCTTGTTGCCGTGGACTGGTCTTTTCCACCGGTTCAGCTTATCCGGCCTGGCCTTAGCGGCTGCTGTTGCTGGCCACGAGAAAACAGCCTCTGGCCCATCAATTGGGTCGTGTAGCTGCTAGCCGGGGGTTAACAGCTGGCTCAGGTGGACGGCTGCCAAACCACTGCCCGGTAGTTGCCAACAAACCAGCGCTTACCACGTTCCACTATCTGGTGGCCTTCCGCTTCAAGCAAGGCCTTTTGCCGCTCCAGCCCGCCGGGATACTTCGGGTTGAGTTCGCCACTGCGCTTGAGCGTGCGCCACCAAGGAGTTGGGTCAACCCCGCCGCGTTCTTCATGAGCTTCGGCCGCCACCCTGGTGAAAATGCCGCAGGTTGTGGGGCAGGTAGTTTCGGCGTTGTAGCGCTTGGCCAGGATTTGGCGCAACCTGTCCTGGGTGATGACGCGCCCATTGGGGACCTGCTTCATCAGCTCGTCGTAATCGGCTGCCGGAGCCACCAACATGGAGCGACCACCAAGCCTAGTTTGGGCGGCTGGGTCGGTGATTTCCTCTACCTTGGGCAGGTTGCCCCTGTAGGCCAGCTTCTCGTTGGCGGTCTTTGGCATGGGCTTTACCCTAACACTCTGGACTGACTATGGCCTTTTGTTGGCGCCCATGCTTGCGCTGTCAGAGGGTGGTCCTATGGTTGAACCATGAGGTTGCTGCACACATCAGATTGGCACCTGGGTCGCTCTTTGCACGGGGTTGACCTGCTGGAACATCAGGCTCAGTACTTGGATCACCTGGTTGAACTGGCCGGCGAACACAAGGTGGGTGCGGTCTTGGTGAGCGGCGATGTCTTTGACCGGGCGGTGCCGCCGGTCGAGGCAGTCACCCTGCTGAGCGAAACGCTGAGCAGGTTGGCCGCCGTGACACAGGTGGTGCTGATCTCTGGCAACCATGATTCCGCCAGGCGGCTGGGGTTTGGGGCTCAGCTGATGCGGCCGGAAATCCACCTGGTTACTCTGCCAGACCAGGTTGGACAGGTCATTGAATTGGGTGAGCCCAGTGCCGCTGGTCCTCATCTGGTCTTCCCAATCCCATTCCTGGACGTTGACTGGGCGCGAGTGGCTTTGGCGCCAGATGGGGAGCCTCTGGCCAGATCGCACCAGGCGGTGTTGCAGGCCGCCATGGATAAAGTCCGCTCTGGTGTGGCTCGGCTTGGTGGCCGGGGTCGGTCTGTGGTGCTGGCGCACGGTTTTGTTGGTGGCGGTCAAGCTAGCGACTCAGAGCGTGACTTGCAGGTGGGTGGGATAGGGCAGGTGCCAGCCAGCTTGTTTGCTGGGGTGGACTACGTGGCGCTAGGTCACCTGCACGGTCCGCAGCAGATCAACAGCGGACCCGGTGGCCCGTTGATGCGCTACGCCGGTTCGCCTTTGACCTTTAGTTTCTCTGAAATGAACCAAGTCAAGTCGACCGTTCTGGTGGATTTGGGTGGATCAGAGGTGACAACGGAATTGATTCCAGCGCCGGTGCCTCACCGCATGGGAGAGGTCAGCGGCACCCTAGAGCAGTTGTTGGGCCACCGTTTTGACCAGGTAGCTAAAGACTGGCTGCGGGTTTGGGTAACAGACCAGGTCAGGCCAGATTCCATGATGGAGACAATTGGGAAGCGTTTCCCTAACGCTCTGGTCACTAGGCATCTTCCCCAGGGTGATTTGAGCCAACCGCTGGCCGGGCCAAGCCCTGAAGCCGTCAGCCCAATGGAGGTGGCCAACCAATTCGTGACCGATGTTGGCGGCCAGCCTCCAACCGCAGCCGAAAGCGCCGCCCTTCAAGCTGCCCTCGATGTAGTCCTAGCGGCCGAAGGGAGGGCCTGATGCGGCTGCATAAACTGGACTTTGCCGGCATCGGCCCCTTCATTGACCCGGTGGAAATTGACTTTGATCAGCTGGGTGCGTCTGGGTTGTTCTTGCTAGAAGGCCCCACCGGCTCAGGTAAGTCAACCGTCATAGACGCCATCACCTTTGCCCTGTACGGCAGGGTGGCGGCTGCGGGGGCCGACAAACACCGCTTGCGCTCAGACTTTGCTGACTCCAAGACCGAATCCGTGGTTGAACTGGTCTTCTCAACCGGCTCAGGGGTCTACCGGGTGCGCCGCACGCCTGCGTTTGAGCGCGCTAAACAACGCGGTGAAGGCACTGCCACGGTCCAAACCACCGTGAAGCTTTGGCGGTTGAACGACCCAACCTTGGGGGAACCTGGCGAACTGGTCTCTTCACGGGTGCAAGAGGCCGATTCTGAAATTGAGCGAGTGGTCAAGTTGGACCGGCAGCAGTTTGTCCAGACCATTGTGCTGCCGCAGGGGCAATTCGCTGACTTCTTGCAGTCCAAACCGGAAGAGCGGCGTGAGGTGCTGCAGCGGGTTTTTGGCACTGAGCGCTACGAAAACTGGACAAAGGAGCTGGTGCGCCGCCGTCAAGAGGCCAACAAACTGGTCCAAGGCGCCCAAACGGCTGTCCAGCTGGCGGCCCAGCGCCTGGTTGGTGCTGCTGGCATGGAACCCAGCCAGGCTGAGGCAGCGCGTCAATTGACTGATCAATCGCAGGGGTTGCCTGGGGATTTGTCGTTGCTGCGCAGCCAAGCCGCAGCGGTTGCCCAGGCCAATGCCACCAAGTTAGAGCAAGCCAATGCGCAGGTTGCTGCGGCTGAAACCGCCCTAGAGCAAGCCACGAGCAGCCTTGAAAAGTCCGCTGACCTGGCTGGGGCTTGGCACCGCCGCACCAAGCTAGAACACCAGGTGAATCAGCTAAAGGCTGGGGCCTCGCAGCGTGAAAAGGACCGGAGCCAAGTGGCGGCTGGCCGCCGGGCTGCACTAGTGAGTGGGCCAATTGCCCAAGCCGACCTGGCTACTAGTCAACTGGAACAGACACTCAGAAAGGCCCAAAAGGCCGGTTTGAGCCCAGATGATCAAGTGGCCGGGGCCGCTGAGCTGCAAACCCGGGTTGGACAAGCTGAGGCTGAAGCCAAGGCAGCGGCAGAACAGCGGGTGGCGGCTGACCAACATGCCAACGCTGTCACAAAAGCAGACTTGGCGGCCAAGGCTCTGGCGCAGTTACTGGAAAAGCTGAGCCAGGCCCAGCAGACAGAGCACTCGCTGCGCGAGGCCCGCATTGCTGGAATAGCGGCCGAACTAGCAGGTGAACTGACACCGGGTCAGCCTTGTCCGGTGTGCGGTGCGCTTGAGCATCCCGCACCGGCTAAACCGGGAATAGCCCATGTCACGCCAGACCAAGTTGAAAAGGCTGAGGCTGCTCGCCAAACAGTGGAGAGGCGGTTGGAAAAGGACCGGCTAGCGGCTGAGCAAGCCAAAACCGAGGTCTCCAAACTGGCAGCCTTGAGCGGCGGCTTGGATGCGGCCGCGGCCACCGCCGCTGCCCAGCAAGCGGCTCAGGCTGCCAAGACGGCCCTGGTGCTAGCTAAAGTGGCAGCGGAATTGGAGACTGCCGGGGCCATTGCCGAGACGCGGATATCCGAACGCGATGAGGCCTTGCTGGCCCAAGGTTTTGAATCAGTGGTTTTGGCCAGGGAAGCCTTCATTGAAGCAAAGGCCCTTGACCGTCTGGACCGCCAGGTGCAGGCCGATCAAGCCAAGCTGGCCACCTTGGCAGAGCAGTTGGCCAGCGGCGAATACGCTGAGCTAATAGGCACCGCCAAAGAGGCGGAAACGGCTCTGGCCAGTGCTACTAGTGACCGGCGGGCCAAAGATGCAGAGCTGACCAAGCTCAGAGACAACAGGGCCGTGCTGGCCAAACGAGACCAAGCCATCACCACGGCCATCAAACAGCTAGACCAGGCAATGAGCACCGCAACCAAGCAGGTAGAAGCCAGTCAGGCTGTCATTCGCATGGCCAATCTGGCCGAGGCCAGCAGCGGCAACCTGCGGCAAATCACACTACCGACCTTTGTGCTGATGAGGCGTTTCACCGAAGTGGTTGACGCCGCCAACGCCAGGCTGGGGCCAATGTCAGACCATAGATACCGGCTTGATGTCAACCAAGGCAAAGAGGCCACTAGGGCCAGACGCACTGGATTGGCGCTGGAAGTGATGGACCAACAAACAGGCAAAGCGCGCGATCCAAGGACCCTGTCTGGGGGTGAGACTTTCTACGTCTCACTAGCGTTGGCGCTTGGTCTAGCTGATGTAGTCAAAGCCGAGGCTGGCGGCATTAACCTTGGCACCTTGTTCATTGATGAAGGCTTTGGTTCATTGTCAGACGAAGTGCTAGATGGGGTGCTAGCCGAACTGTCTAAGCTGCGTTCCGGCGGCCGCATGGTGGGCGTTGTCAGTCACGTCGAAGCTCTAAAACAGGCTGTAGCCGAACGAATCGAGGTGCGCCGCACCAAAGCTGGAACATCCACCTTGACTATCCGGGCCTAACACCCTGCGCACTGCGACTACGCGCAGCACAGGCCACGCCGCAGGTCGTCCCCTCTTGTCACACCGCTGCTTCCTTCTCAGCGGTGGCGCGGCGCAGCACTGGAATGGCCAACAGGCAGGTGGTCACGGCTAGGACGCAGGCCGTGATGCCACCCAGAAAGCCGGTTCTTGGTGAGACGTGGTCTATTAGCCAGCCCGACAGGGTTGAGCCAAAAGAGAAGCCCACTCCGATTGAAGCACCTACCCAGGTCAAGCCCTCAACCAGGCGCGAAGACGGCACAAGCTGCTTGATCAGCTGATTAGCCGTGATGATGGTGGGTGCAATCAGGCAACCCACCACAAAAGTGACCAAAGCCAGCAGCCAAATCGAGCCAATGAAGTAGAACGTGGAAAACCCAACCGCCAGGCCGCTTAGTCCAATCAGATAGGCCCGCCACACTGGGCCAGACCAGTTCCTGGCGCCGTAGGCAAAACCGGCTAGGCAGGAGCCGGCTGCGAAAGAGGTCAAAACGATGGCAGCATGCGACTTGTTGCCCCAGGATTCGGCCACCGCCACCACTGAAACATCGAATGAGCCAAACATGCCACCCATGGTGGCAATGCCACCAACCACGGCAGCCATTCCAGGGAAGAACAGCACCGACCTAGTTCTGCCGCTGAGTCCACGCAGACTTGAGCGTTGCACAGCTGGCTCAGTTGCCCGCTGCGACACGAACCAAGCCACACCCAGCACAGCCAGACCGACCGGCACAAGCACCCCGGCCACCAGCGTCCAGCCGGTGGCAAGCAGGGTGGCAAAAGCCGGGCCAACCACGTAAGTGACCTCGTCAAGGGCTGATTCAAGGCTGAATGCGGTGTGGAGTTGATCTGGTTGGGACAGCGCCGCAGTCCAGCGAGCCCGCACCATGGGGCCAATTGAGACATAGGTTGCCCCAGAACAGATAGCTGGTCCAAACAACGCCGCTTCGGGCAATTTATATGACGCCAGGACTGCCATGACGCTCAACATGAACAGCGAAAACGCCATGATCGGCACTGTCACGCGGGCCTGCCCATAACGGTCAATCAGCCGTGCCACCAAGGGTGAACCCACCGCTTGGGCCACCACAAAGGCGGCCGAGAGGGCGCCGGCAAAGCGGTAGTTGCCGTAGATGCCGCTGACCATCAGCACAATCCCCATAGACACCATGGCACTGGGCAGTCTGGCCACCAGCCCAGACAGTGAGAACTGGAAAGCGCCGGGGCTCTTCAGGATCTCTAGGTAACGGCGCACGGTTGGAAATTGTCTCACGCTCCCGGCCTACCAAGGGTCTAGAGTGAGGTTGGGCAGTCAATCCAGCCAGCCCCAGCATTCTGCGATGGTCTGCCGCCACAGCCAAATTGCCAGAACAACCACCAAAGGGGAAAAATGAAAGACCAATCAACCAAGCTGACCACAGCGGCAGGAGCGCCGGTCGCTGACAACACCAACTCTGTGACTGCGGGCCAGCGTGGGCCAACCACCTTGCAGAACCCCTGGTTGATAGAGAAACTGGCTCATTTTGACCGAGAGGTTATCCCTGAGCGGCGCATGCACGCTAAGGGCTCCGGAGCCTTTGGCGTCTTCACTGTGACCCATGACATCTCCCGGTTCTCCAAGGCCAGCCTGTTTAGTGAGGTGGGCAAGCAGACCGAAGTGTTTGTGCGTTTTTCAACGGTGGCAGGGGAACGTGGTGCGGCCGATGCCGAACGCGACATTCGCGGGTTTGCCGTCAAGTTCTACACCGAGCAAGGTAATTGGGATTTGGTTGGCAACAACACGCCAGTCTTCTTTTTGCGCGACGGCTTGCGTTTCCCGGACTTGAACCACGTGGTCAAACGCGACCCCAAGTCGAACATGCACTCTAACCAGAGCAATTGGGACTTCTGGTCAATGCTGCCAGAGGCCTTGCACCAGGTCACAATCACCATGTCGGACAGGGGAATACCGGCCAGCTACCGGCACATGCACGGCTTTGGCAGCCACACCTTTTGCCTGGTCAATGCCCAGAACCAGCGGGTGTGGGTGAAGTTCCATCTACACACCAACCAGGGCATCAAGAACTTGACCAACGAGGAGGCAGCCTTGCTGATTGGCCAGGACAGGGAGAGCCACCAGCGTGACTTGTTCGGTGCCATTGAGCGGGGAGACTTCCCCAGCTGGGAGATGTTCATTCAGGTGATGACGGAAGAACAAGCCAGTATGTACAAAGAGAATCCCTTCGACATCACCAAGGTTTGGAGCCAAAAAGATTTCCCGCTGATCGCAGTCGGGAGGCTGGAGCTGAACCGCAATCCGGACAACTACTTTGCCCAGGTAGAACAAGCCGGTTTTGACCCTGCCAGTGTGGTACCCGGCATCGGCCTATCACCAGACAAACTGCTCCAAGCCCGGTTGTTTGCTTACGGCGACGCCCTGCGCTACCGCTTGGGTGTGAACCACCACTTGATCCCCGTCAACGCGCCGCGCTCCCCGGCTAGCTCGTATCACCGCGATGGCGCCATGAGGGTTGACGGCAACTTCGGCAGCCTGATTGGCTACCAGCCCAATTCCCACGGCATCTGGTCTGACCAGCCAGAACAGGCCGAACCGCCCTTGGAGCTGAGTGGTTTGATGGAAGCGTTTGAACCCAAGGCTGACCAGAGCGATGACACCTTCTACCAACCAGGTGACTTGTTCCGCTTGATGAGCCAGGATCAACGCCAGGTCTTGATTGCCAACACCACGGCCGCCATGACTGGTGTCAGTGAGAACGTCAGGTTGAGGCACGCCGCGCATTGCTTCCTGGCCGACCGAGAGTACGGCACTGGCCTAGCTGAGGCGCTGGAGTTGAGCCTGGACCGCGTGATTGAACTGTCACAGCTGTCCCACACCGACCGCATGGCCCAAACCGCGCTCTAGGCCACCAAGACTGGGCCGCTCGGCCAGTCTTCCTGGGCTATTTCGCGGCGGATGGGTGGCTCTGGGTTCCACCTACCTAGATGGGCGAGCTACCAGCCGTTGCCTATGGCAACCTTCTTGGCGAAATAGCCGCCGCCTTTGGCTCCGTAGAAATACAGCACGCCTGCAAGATCGGCGCCAATGATGTCGGCCATGCCGTCGCCATTCAAGTCGGCTCCGGCTGCTAACCGGTAGCTACCCCAGCCGTTGCCAACCTTGGTCTTCTTGGCGAAGGTGCCGTTGCCTTTACCGGCATAGAGATATAAGTCACCGTTGGAATCGATCGACAAGATGTCGGCCTTGCCGTCCTTGTTGACGTCTCCAGCCGCGTAGAGTTTGAAGCCCTTCCAGCCGTAACCAACCTTGGGATAGGGGTACTTGAAGCCACCCTTGCCATTACCGGCATATAGGAACAGCTCTCCAGTGGACAGCTTGATGGCCAGCAAATCCGAGTTGCCGTCACCAGTCAGGTCACCTGCGGGAATCACCTTGAAACCGGCCCAACCCTGGCCAATCTGCTGCTTGGTGCCCACACGGCCTGTGCCGGTGCCGGGGTAGAGGTACATCTTGCCGCTGGCCTCATCGACTCCAATCAGGTCAGGCTTGCCGCTCTTGTTCCAGTCCCCAGGAGCGTAGATCGACAGGTCAGACCAGCCAGAACCGATCTGGGTTCTTGGCCTCAGGTGGCCGCTGGCCGAACTGGGATAACGCCAGAGCAAGCCTGCGCCATCGACCGCAATCGCATCACCAAATTGGTCTCCGGTGAGCGAGGGCGACAAAACGACCTGTGCCATGCCCTTTCCGAAAGGCACCATGGTGGTCAGGGTGGCCGACACGGTGAAGGTACTGCGCCCAGGCGGCGTGATGGTGAGTTTGACTGAAAGGCGCCCTCCGGCATCGTCGAAAGTCAACTTGTAAGTCTTGGCCTTGGCACCGCTGATGGCCATGCCACCAAGCGACCACTGATAGGTGACTTTGGAGCCGGAAGGTATTCCGGTTGCCTGTGCGGTCAGCGCCGCGCCGATGTTGACCACGCCAGTGATCTTCAGGCTGACAATGGGATTGTGCAGATAGAAGAAACCTTTTCCGTTGGCGCCAAGCACTTGGATTGGCACACCGCGGGAGGTGGTGGTTTTGTCTCCCAGCCGACCGTCATCGTTGCGCCCCCACGCCCAGAGCGAACCGTCGGTCTTGACGCCAAACACGCTGTCGCGCTGGGAGGCGATTAGGTGCACGCTGGTTAGCTTCTTGACCTGGACTGGAGTGGGCCGGTCAGAGAAAGTGCTGTCACCAATTTGGCCGTCCCAGCCCCACCCCCAGGCCCAAACCTTGCCGTCTTTCTTCAGCGCATAGGCGCTGTTGTGACCGGTAGAGAGGCTCTTAACCCCTGTCACTTTCTTGACCTGGATGGGCTGGTGGCGGTCAAAAGTGGTGCCGTCACCCAGCTGACCAGAGCCATTGAAGCCCCAAGCCCAAACCTTGCCGTCGTTTTTCAGGGCGTAGGCGCTGTTTTCGGCCACAGCGATGGCTGTGATGTTGGTCAGCTTCTTGACTTGTACAGGAGACCGGCGGGTAGTTGTACTGCCGTCTCCCAGCTGGCCAAACCCGTTGAACCCCCAGGCCCAAATCTTGCCGTCGTTCTTCAGTGCATAGACGCTAGAGCCGGTTGAAATGACCTGCTTCACGCCAGTCAAACCCGGGACTTGCAGCGGGATTAGGCTCTCGTTGGTGGTGCCGTCCCCCAACTGGCCAGTGCCGTTCATACCCCACGCCCAAACGGTGCCATTGGACTTCAGCGCATAGGCGCTGCCGCTGGCGGCAGCGATGGCGGTGATCCCGGTCAAGCCATTGACCTGAACTGGTCTTGAGCGGTCGGAGTTGGTGCCATCGCCCAGCTGGCCGTAGTAGTTGTAGCCCCAGGCCCAGACTGTGCCATCGTCTTTTAGGGCGTAGGTGCTGTTGTCTGCAGCGGCAATGGCTGTAACACTGTTTATCCCCTGCACCTTCACCGGCACCGGACGGTTTCGGTTGGTGCCTTCACCCAGCTGCCCATAGGTGTTGATGCCCCACGCCCAAACGGTGCCGTCGGTTTTGAGTGCATAACTACCCTTGGCGCTGGCGGCAATGGCGCTAACGCCGGTCAGACCCTTGACCTGCACGGGCGTGGTCCTGTCGGAGTTGGCTCCATCGCCAATCTGACCATCCCAGCCCCACCCCCAGGCCCAAACGGTGCCATCTTGCTTGAGTGCCAAGGTGTGGTTCTCACCCAGCTTGATCATTGGTGTGGTTTTCAAGGCGGCGTGAGCAGGGGTGGTGGGACCTGCCACCAGGCCGCCAAGGCCAATGGCTGCGGCGGTGATTGTTACGAGTGTGAAGCGTTTCCGGAGCTGTCTCATGGCTGAGCAACCTTTCAATTGGTCGCAGGCGAGCCTCCGCTATTGCAGTGACGCATAGTGGTGGGCCACCCAACGTGCGTGTTCCTGATCATAGGCCAAAAACCGGCTCTTGAAGGAAAAAAGAGGAGAGCTTTTTGGACGATGGGCGTTTTGTTCACTCCGCTAGCTGTGTGGGTCCCGGTTTTGCGTTTGGGTTCGGCGGCGGCTTGGGGGTGATGTCGCGTGCCTTGGCTCGGGAAACGCTCTGGCGTTTCCTCGAGTCAAATGCCCGGAGCCAATCCCCGACATCATCCCCCGGCGCCGCCACCTCAGTTCGTTTCGTCGCCTCAGCGTGAACCTCACCTCTTTAAAGTCGCCTTGAGCGTTCCGGTCGCCTTGCCCCGGGCTCGAACGCTGTGCAATCGGTGCCTATAGAAAACTGGACCCAAGTCAGGTATAAACGTAAACGTTTTGATCAAACGGATGTGGCGGCCTTGGCCGAGGAGTAGATCGGGGAGTACCTAGGAGCCGCTTACGTTCCTTGAGGCAAAGGAGATGCCGTGAGTCAAGTGTCATTTCGTGAATTGCAGCCTGCCAAAGGAGAGCAAGCCCGCGGCATAATTCGGGTGCCTGGGGTTGAGCCTACTTGGGAAGTTCCGGCAGTGGTGATCAGAGGTGAACAAGACGGCCCAACCTTGGTGGTCACCGGCGGCATTCATGCCGCCGAGTATGTCTCCATCGAGGCGGTCACCCAACTGTCCCGCTGGGTTGACCCCAAGAGGCTGCGTGGAACACTCATTGCCGTGCTGATTGTCAACACGCCGGGCTTTTTCGCCCACTCCATCTACGTCAACCCGATTGACAACAAGAACATCCGATTCCCCGGTGACCCGAACGGTACGGCTTCAGAGAAAGTGGCACACTTCCTGGCCACCGAGTTGATTGACGGTGCCGACGCTTACATTGACGCTCACTGCGGCGACATGATTGAGGCCCTGGTGCCGTTCACCTTGTGGGCCAAGGTAGATGATCCTGATGTTTCTGCCCGTGCCCACGCCATGGCCCAGGTTTATGGATTAGAGCGCACGTTGTGCGCTGCTAACGCGGTTGGCTCAACCTATTTCGAGATGGCCAAGCGGGGGGTACCAGGGATTGTGGGCGAGGTGGGCCAGCAAGGAATTTGTGACAAGGACCTTGTCAAGATTCACCTGCGCGGCATGCAGAACGTGATGGCGCACCTTGGCATGATTGACCCGCTGGGTCCGCCGCCTGCCCCACCGCGTGAGCTAGCTGGCATGGCCTGGACCCGCAGTTCTGTGGCCGGTACCTACCACCCAGCTGTGGCGGTGGGTGACTTGGTCAAAAAAGGCCAAGTCACCGGTGAGCTGCATGATTTGTTTGGTGAGACGATTGAGGTGCACCAGGCATTGGCTGACGGCGAAGTGATCTTCCTGGTGACGGCCCTGGCTGTGGCAGAAGGTGGACCACTGCTTGGCATTGCCACCTATGATGCGGCAGACAACAAGAGTCCGGACCACGACTAGCGGCCCAATTATCCGCAAAACCCTTGAGCAGGCGCCAAGAGCAGTGGCGTTGGAATATGGCTCAACCTTGTTGAGCCTGGCTAAGCCTGGTATACATTGATCGATCACTGTATTTTTATGCAAAGGTGCCACCTGGCTCGCCAGATGACCCCTGACTGGAATCGGCCTGATGTCCCAAGGCCTTAGTGCTTCTGGTTGCG
>Ga0082212_10008157_pt1 | contig 13722 bp, 15 predicted proteins | sample TergutNt197P3_FD_71548 | JGI IMG/M metagenome (GOLD analysis project Ga0082212, IMG submission 71548) | Neocapritermes taracua P3 segment gut microbial communities from Petit-Saut dam, French Guiana - Nt197 P3 | ecosystem: Host-associated > Arthropoda: Insects > Digestive system > Gut ... | reverse complement strand
GCTCGACTTGCCGGAGAACGCCACCACCGAAAAATACGGACGCTGTAAATCGGCTCTTGACTGGTATTTTTGCCGCCGTCCTCCAAGCGCAAGCGGAAAATCCAAGTATGACATAAAACGATTCAAACGCCTGCGCGAGTTTATCATGGCAAACCCGCCCGACTTCGATATTTCGGACAAATGCTGTGATTACGCAAAGGTAAGCGTAGCAAAAAATTTTGATAAGGAGTTTATGCCCGACTTGAAAATAAATGGCATGAGATAAGCCGAAGGCGGGCGCAGGGCGGGAATTATAAGAAACTGCTTTACGTCCGCAAGCGACACCGTTATCGCAAATTATAGACCGTTATGGTTTTGGACTGACGAGGATAAACACATATATAAGGAGTGGCGCGGTATTCGATATTCAGACTGCTATGAGGCGTGGGGCTTCAAAAAAACCGGGTGCGTAGGTTGTCCCGCAAATTCAAAAGCCTTACAGGAGTTGCAAATAGCGGAACAATACGAACCGAACAAAGTTAAGGCGGCGTATGCAGTATTCGGCAAATCCTATGCGTATCGTGAAGCCTACAACGCTTTTAAGAAGACGGGGGGCAATATATGACGGCTTTTACTCTCAAAATTATCGCTCTGACCGCAATGCTCATAGACCATTTATGTATCGTGTTCCCCGATATTTTCCCTTTTTGGTTTCGCGGTGTCGGGCGTTTGGCGTATCCTATTTTTGTTTTTCTTTTAGCGGAGAGTTTCCGGCACACAAAAGCGCGGGAGAAGTTTCTGATGCGCCTACTCATATTCGCGGTAATTTCAGAGATTCCCTATGACCTTGCTTTGGGTAACGATATTAACTTTATCGCTAACACAAATATATTCTATACGCTGTTTCTCGGCGGTATGGCTGTATGCCTGTATGAAAAATTCAAAGAACGGCGCGGCTGGCAGACGATGGCGGTAATCGCCGCAATACTCCCAACGGCAATATTAGCGGAGATACTGACCGTTGACTACGGCGGCATGGGAGTGTTATTTATCTTCGCTATGTATGTTATAGAACCAAAAATATTACGGCTGACGGCGTTGTGCGGTTTTGCCTTATCACAATTTCTTCCTCTTGTAGTGGCGTATAACTTGGGTATTGAAATACCAACGGAATATCTGCTGATGATACCATTCGCGGTTGCGACCGTTCCGTTGATTGCTATGTATAATGGTGAGCGGGGATTAAAGGCAAAGTGGCTTTTTTATTTAGCATACCCCGTACATTTAGCTGTATTGGCGGTTATCGCCATGATAATAAACAATTTTCCGTTGAATTAAAACAAAAAATTGAATTTAAAAAGAAAATATAAAGACAGGAGGATTTAGAACAATGCCAAACAATGTAAACAACCGCATGAGATATACCCGTCAGGCAATCGTTACGAACACATTTTATCAAACGCCGCGCTTCTTGATGGCGGGTGAATTTGCCGGGAATAAAATAAGCAATAACGCAAGGGTGCTATATACCCTGCTTCTTGACCGCCACAGATTAAGCATAAAAAACGGCTGGTATGATGACAACGGAGAGGTATATATATTTCAAGCGCGAAGAAATGGAAAATCAAATAGGGTTGTCAAAGGGAACGATAATAAAAGTTATGCAGGAATTAAATGATATTTTTCTTGTGGAGGAAAAAAAGCAGGGCTTTAACAAGCCAAACAAGATTTATTTAATGTCCCCTGTTATCAGAAATGACGAACCCCCCGACTCGTATTTAGACCCCGATTCTGACTATGACCCCGAAATAATGCCGGATTATGGGTGTGATTCCGAACATATCGAAAACGATACTTCCGGCAATACAAATTCTGTACCTCCATTGCAACAAGAATTGAACCTACGGACATCCAAAAATTATACCAATGGAAGTATAGAAATTGAACCCCCAAAGGTTCAAGAACTAAACCCTAATGATAATAAGCTAATTAAGAATAAAAAGAATAATAATAACATTAATAATAATGAGTTGAGTGATACTGCTACCGCTAACAGCGGCGAAGCTGACAACGACCCGCCTGCGGCGGCAGAAGCGGAAAAAACACCTTATTCGCAAATCCTTGAAATGTATAACGAACTCTGCGAAATAAGGGGACTCCGCTCCATACGCTCCATAAACGGCAAACGCAAAACCCAAACAGCCGCAAGGTTCAATGAATACGGGCTTGGCGGCTTTGTTGAATTATTCGAGAAAGTATCTGCAAGTCTTTTCCTCTGCGGCGGCAGTCAAAGGGGCTGGAAGGCTGATTTTGACTGGCTGATAGCCCCGACGAATATGCAAAAGGTTCTTGAAGGCAAATATGAGAACGACCAAAGCAATGTACCTATACAGCAAACATATACTTATGAACCGTATCAAGCGGGATTTTCAAACCCACCACAAAATAAACAGGAACGGCGCGACCCGTTTTTAGAAAGGGCGATGATGGCTTATGAAACAGCAGTACAATCAACAGAAACCTGACATAACCGAACAAACGGCGCTCATACGGCAGGAAACTACGCAATTATCGAACGCGCCTAAAACTCTTGCGGGGGCAGCCAAGAACCGCATTATGAATAAAATCGGCATGACTGAACAGGAATGGGCGATATATGACGCAGAGATTTCAATCGGTTTACTTACCTTACGCACGGCTTTTCCGACCCAAGCCCGTAATTACAGCGACCGTGAACATGACGTGCTGACCGCCCTGTGGCTTGATATATTCGCGGAAATAGAACCGGGACTGCTCCGTGAAGCAATCATGCGCTTTATATCGACAGACCGCAAAGGCTTTTTCCCTGCTCCCGGACAAATTATGGGTGCTGTTGAAGAAATACAAGCCGAGCATGAAAGGCAGGCGTCATTTGAAAGAGCCGTAGCACACAGGGAATATCTGCGGGAGATAAGGAAACGCATAGACAACGGCGAAAATTGTTCAAGCTGCCGTTTTTGTGTGTGCCGCGAGGTAGCCGATACATGGAACAGCCGAAAAAAAGAAATGGGTCTGTTTTGTCAAAACCCCAAAAGCTATAAGTTTGAGGGAGATTACGGCTGGGGTACGGCGGCGAGTATCTTATGCGATTATTACGAACCGAAAGAAAACGAGGAAACGTCCGCAGAACCCGTAGTTTTCGGAAAGGAATTGAATAATGGCGAGGATAACGGATAACCAAATCGAAGAAGCGAGAAAAATCAGCCTTTTGGAGTATTTTCAATCCACCAACCCCGCTATTCTGCGTCATGTGGGCGGCGGTCGGTATGTCCATAAAGACCATGACAGCTTTGTGATTGACAACGGCAAAGGCAAATTCTTTTGGAACTCAAAAGGAGTAGGCGGGGTTTCCAGTTTAGATTATCTTATTCGGATTGAGGGCATGGGATTTATAGAAGCGGTAAAATCGTTGACTGAGGGTAGTATGCCTATAATACGAACGCCGCCGATTATATCTACGAAACCGCAAGAACCGCCGAAACCTTTTACCCTGCCCAAGCCCGCCGAAAACAACGACAACATGATTGCCTATCTCCGCAAGCGCGGCATATCCGAAAGCACAAGCCGCAAATATATAAATCAAGGCTTGCTGTATGAATCGGCAAATAATAGCTGTGTTTTTGTCGGGCGCGATACCCAAGACGGCAATAAGCCCAAATACGCCGCCGAACGGAGCATTACGGGCGACGGGAAAAAGGACGTTTCGGGGAGTAACAAGGCTTTTAGTTTCTGCCTGCCGCCCGATAAAGCCGGAAGCACCGCCGCCGCTATTTTCGAGAGTGCTATTGACGCTTTAAGCCACCATGAAATTACGATGATTGCACAAGCTGAAAGCGGCGCATCAAAAATGGTTCGCAATTCAGTTGCGGATTTTGACGGCTACCGTTTGTCATTGGCGGGGACGGCAAACGCAGGGTTAAACGGTTTTTTAGAGCGAAATCCCGATATACAAAATATTTACTTGTGTCTTGACAATGACCTTGCCGGACAAAAAGCAACGGAGCGTATTATAGGCGAATTGCTGTCCGACAGTCGTTTTGCTGATAAAAACATTATAATCGCCCCTGCTCCGATTGGCAAGGATTATTCTGATACCTTGATAGGCATACGGCAATTATTATCGGAGCGGAATAGCCCCGAAAGGCGAAATCCTGAAAAATCGAGAAAAGCCACTCACATTAGAGAATCCCCCGAATTAAAGGCAGAAAAGCCGACCCGCTATCAAAAAGCGGGCGTTTTAATTTAAGGGCATATATTCTTTTTTGTGATGGCGATATAAAAATTTAATCACAGAAAGAAGGTGTGAGATATGAGCGGAGTACAGGAATATTTAATCGACCAAGAAGTAAAAGCAACAAAGGAACTTGCGGAAATCGTGATAAACAAGGCTCTGCCTACCATGTTCGATATAGCAAAGGGCATGGCTTTATGGCTCGGCGGGCAAAGCGGCGGCGAAAAAACAGGACAGCAGACGTTGAAAGAACTAACGAAATACGGGGATAAACTGTCCGAAATACCGCTAAACAGCGATAACATCAAGGAATTTACGCATATTGCCCGAAAACACGGGGTTTCTTTCGCGTTAGCGCAAGATGACAGCAAAGACCCGCCCCGTCATACGGTTTATTTCAAAGCCAAAGACACGGAAACCATGACGGAGGCGTTCAAGGAATATATCGCAATGGAGTTGAACAAAGGAAAAAACAAAGAAAAACCTTTTAAAGAACGTATGAAAACCGCCAAAGAAAAAGTTAAAGTTTCCGACAAAGAAAAAACCGCGAAACGGGAGGTAGAGGGACGGTGAGTAATATAAATCGTAAAAATCAGAAAAAACAGCCTCCCTCAAAACCCGTAAAGCATATAAAGCCGAGGCAAGGCAACGCCGTTATCAAAGATTTGAACAACCTTGTAAAATCCATAAATATAAAGCAGTTATTCATTAAAAATATAGCTTTTATTATTATGGGTATTATCATGTGGTATATTGCCCCAAGAATATCTTTTATTCCGTTCCCAAGCTGGGCGACGGGCATATTGGCGGCGGCAGGCTTGAAACTGATGGTATATGTAAAAGGCAAAAACGCGAAGAAATACCGAAAGGATATTGAATACGGTTCTGCCCGATGGGGAACTCCGGCAGATATAAAGCCGTTCATAGACCCCGCCCCCAAGAATAACGTGATACTGACGAAAACGGAATCCCTTACCATGAACCCCCGCCCGAAGCCTGTAAAATACGCTCGGAATAAAAATATATTAGTCATAGGCGGTTCGGGTTCGGGTAAAACGCGCTTTTACGTCAAGCCAAACATTATGCAATGCGAATCAAAATCTTACCCCGTATCATATTGCATAACCGACCCGAAAGGGCAAATATTAGTCGAGATGGGGCATTTCTTGCAAAACAAGGGATATACCATTAAGGTGTTAAATACAATAGACTTTCAAAAGAGCATGGGGTATAACCCGTTCGCCTATATTAAGTCGGAAAAAGATATACTAAAATTCGTAACGGCGTTAATCCACAATACGAAGGGCGAAGGCAAGGGCGGAGACGATTTTTGGTTGAAGGCAGAAACGCTTTTGTATCAAGCATTAATCGGTTATATATGGTACGAACTGCCCGAACAAGACCAAAATATCAACACTCTTGTAGAAATGATTAATTCAATGGACGTTCGCGAAGATGACGAGGGCTACAAAAATCCTATTGATATTTTCTTTGACGATTTAGAAAAAAAAGAGGCTGAACACTTCGCCGTCAGGCAGTATAAAAAGTATAAATTGGCGGCGGGCAAAACCGCGAAAAGTATATTAATTTCATGCGGTGCGCGGCTTTCTCCCTTTGATATTAAGGAAGTCCGGGACTTGATGATGCACGACGAATTAGAACTCGACAAGCTCGGCGGTTATCACATTGAGCGGAAAAAGCGCAGACGTAATAAAAAGACAGGAAAGGTTGAAGAAACGGTAGAAAAAGAAGTTGTCAAACGCAAAACTGCCCTGTTTGTTATTATATCTGATACAGACGCCAGTTTTAATTTTATTGTTTCGCTCATGTACTCGCAGTTATTTAATTTGCTCTGCGACCGAGCCGACAATGATTTTAACGGGCGACTTCCCGTCCACGTCCGCTGCCTTTTAGACGAATTTGCCAACATCGGGCTTATCCCGAATTTTGAAAAACTTATCGCAACAATACGCTCCCGTGAAATATCGGCAAGTATTATTTTACAAGCGCAGAGCCAGTTAAAAGCTATATACCGCGATAATATGGACACGATAATCGGCAACTGCGACACCACCCTTTTTCTCGGTGGAAAAGAGAAAACGACGCTCAAAGAAATTTCGGATATTTTGGGAAAAGAAACTATCCACTTACTGAACACAGGGGAAAGCCGGGGACAGTCAGCGTCGTACAGCATGAATTATCAGAGTTTAGGCAAGGAACTGATGTCGCAGGACGAAATTTCGGTGATGGACGGCTCAAAATGTATTCTTCAAGTGCGCGGTGTTCGCCCTTTCCTGTCAACCAAATACGATATTGAAAAGCACCATAATTACAAATACCTTGCCGATTCCGACCCAAAACTAACTTTTAATATCGTTGAATTTGTCAAGGTTTTCAAAGACAACAAGGCAAAAGTGTTAGAGGGACTGAACAGGAAAAACACAAAACACGTTAAAATCGTGATTAATGATGATAATGTTTCGTCAGAAACGGAAAAAGCACCGCCGCGAAACTCTATATCTACGGCGCAAACCGATACGCCTGCCGAACCAACAGAATTGATAAACGAAAAGAGAGAAATTCCAGTCAATCAAAACAATATTATATCAGACAATTATAACAGCGCGGACGATGAGGACGATTCAGACAATTTTGACCCGGACGATACCGAATTGGTTTAATGCTTGTCAAATCTCTATATCTTTAAATTTTTACAAACCGCCGAGGAACATATCCCCGGCGGTTTTCGGTTGTTTGAAAAAAACGCTTAAATTTTGAAAATTCAATGTTATTATGTATTCTAAATTTATTTCACAAAACAACAATAATCGACAATTATATTGCCGTTCTCGTCGGGAGTAGTATAACGCGGGCAACCGTACCGTTCAAATTGCCAAAACGAACTGTCGTCCTCCTTGATTCTTTCCATTCCCGCTTCATTTATTTTTTGTTGTAAAAATCTGAATTGACTTTGAATATCGTCCATATCCTTACCTTGTATCCATACTACGCCGAAGTTTTGTGCTGGATAGTCAATCGACTTGAAACCGTCTGGGATTTCTGTATCGGGAGCAACAAACATACCTATCCAATATGCCAATGTATTGAAATCTTTGCTGAGATGTAGCAAGCCGATATAAGCGTCGCTATCTTCATATAGATTATGAACGACTTCCTCTCCGCCCGCCGCTTTTTCAATGTCACCGAACCAGCCTTTCCCATGCCATTCGCCCCAACCGCCGCCCTCGTATGGGTCTATTTTTCCGATGAATCGCATTGCCGGTACTGCTTGTTTGTAAACTTTGATAATTTCTGCCATTTGTAAGACCTCTTTTCATTTTATTTTATTTTATTTTTAATCGCACTTATTTAATATCCGCATTATTCTTAACAATAAGTCTCTCTTTTTATGCTCTTTGTTGCTCCTTGTTTCGCTGTACTGTCCGATTTTTCCGTAATATCGGTTTACGCCGATTTGTATAGTATCGTCCGGGTCAATTAATTTATCACAGAGCGAATACAAAAAAGGCGTGGTTTTCTCAGCCATATATTCGCTAAACAAAAAGCAATCGCTTATACCTTCAAGCCCGCACATCCAAAAACCGAAAGGACTTTCGTCCGGCATAGGCAAATCGGACAGTTTAACTAAATCCCACGGTCCGCGTTCCCAATTATAAGCCATAAAAACACGCTGTTTTTCGTTGTCTGTGGTTCTTTCTTCTTTGATATGCGCGACAAGTTCATCATCTGGATTAAATTGGTAAATAACGGAAGTCATATCGGCTAATATATGCGGTTTTTGAAGTTTCGGATCTCCGGTAATGTACCGCTTGCAAAAATCAATGGTTTTAGCCACCATTTCATCATTCATATCCAAAGACAAATCCTTCAACCGCCCAATAATGTGTCTATTTGTGTTTTTGTGTTTTTTCCTCACTTCGGGTTTTGTGCTCATGGGATAAAAGCCACTCCATGATCCATCGGGGAACTGCTCGTCATATAATTCGGTGTATAGCTTGAAACGCTTCGCCCATTCATACGAATCCTGCACCGTTTTTTCGTCTAATTTAAGCAATTCTTTACAAATAATATAATCGCAGAACGGTGATGGATTGTTGTCGAGCAAATAATTTACGTAACTGTTTAATTTTTTATTCATAATTTCATTTTCCAAAATAATGTTTTTTGTTATATTAATTTCTAACTATGGGCGCATAAATTTGTATGTGAGATAAATTATCTCTGAAACTTTTATCGTAAATTTCAAATTTGGGGTAACAAGAAAATGTATATCCAAGATTTGTTGTCACAGCGTCGGGTTGGCTGAGTTCCTGTTCTTTCAAAAATACTGTTAAAAAATAATTCCAAAACTTCCCGCTTGTTTCATCTTCAAGAGTGCAGTCAAACACCGCATATTCGCAATCTTTGAATTTCCGTCCAACATAACCGGGCGGTAGGTTATCGAGTGTCGATACTTCTACGGCAACCATATATTTTGCTGTGTCATATTGCGTTTCCTCATGGGTTATTCCATACGTCAGCCCGTCGTTGACTTGGTCGGGAATATTTTTAAATCGTTCTTCTTTGTGCCATCGTCCATACAGCCAATCAATGCTTTTTAGTCCCTCATGGTTCGGACTACTATAATTAATATCGGTTTCTATACCCGCCGCAAAGAAAGCGTCTTTTTTGACATAGCGTACATTTTCAAATATTTTACGAAATTCCATAGGCACATTGTTATCCTCTTTATTCGCAAGTAAATTTTTTGGCGGGAATTTATTGATACGTTGTTTTGTTTCACGAAACCGTGACGGTGCTGTTTCATACATCTGCGTGAAACTTTTTGTGAACGCTTGTTGCGTGGCGAATCCATTTTCAAAAGCTATCGTAAACATCTGTTTGTTAGTGTCCCTTAATTGTTTCGCACTCATATACAACCGATAACGAAGAAGATAATCTTTTACCGTATAGCCGGTTAGCGTCCTGAATACGGTTGAAAAATATGACGGCGAAAAATATACTCGTCCCGCTATATCTGCGACTGTAATATTTTCATTATATTTTTCATGTATATACGATATTGCCCCCTGCACAACCTTAATATAATCCATATAACTCCCTCGCTTTTTTGATATTATACCATAGAAGCTAAAAATAATTTTATCAAAAACAACTTTTTATAGCGTGATTTAAAAAATTTTTCCATGCTATCAACAAAACAACATGGAAAATATAAATTTACTTTGTAATCTATAAATAAAATAATGCCACAAACGAACTATTCAATCAACGCTAAAATTGTAAATTATATATAAGTACATACCGTCGTTTTGCAGAAATTCCGCAGAACGGCGGCTTTATTATGTCCAGCCGAGGCGCACAGCCTTAAAAATATAGCGCATTAGCGCAAAAAATACAAATTCACAGGAGGAATTTATTTTATGAGTAAAATCACAGCGGCATTATCACGCGCGAAGGGTGCAGTCGATGAGAAAATAACGACGTATATCCCCGCGTCAAAAGCGTCAAAAATAGCGAAAATGTTCATTCTCGCGCTGACTTTCATGGCAATCGCCCCCATGCACGCAATGGCGGCTGATTTCATCAGCGAAGCCATTGACATTTTGGGTATCGTCATAATTGCCATCGGCGGCGGTCTCGGAATTTGGGGCGTAGTCAATTTATTAGAGGGTTATGGGAACGATAACCCCGGCGCGAAATCACAAGGAATTAAGCAACTTATGGCGGGTTTAGGCTTGATTCTGCTTGGTATGTTCGCAATTCCGCAGCTTGAAAGTCTGCTCCCGACAGCATAAAAAAACAGCAAAGACAACAGCTTGCTTTTCGCTGTAAAACCAAAGACTGCCCCCGAAGCCTCGGCTGGTTATACGGGGGCGGTTGCGGTTTCAGCGGATTGCGGGCAAATCTAACTTCGTCCCATACGGGGACAAAAACACAAAAAAAGAATTGGGGGTGATTATCTTCTTAGACGGGATTGTAGATTCAATCATAAACGCCATAAAAGATATGTTTATCGGCGCGGTGATGAGCGCCGCCGAAGGGCTTTTTAATACCATCAATGAGGAACTTATCCATACGGCAGACAGGGTGAGCGAAACTCCTATGGAGTTTTCCGGCGGCGGACCGTGGAGCTTAGTTGAGGGCATGGCGGGAGCGGCGGGAACTACCATACAAACAATCGCAGGGCTGATTTTAGGGTTTTTCATTGCCTTAGAGTTGGTGCAAATGCTGATAGAAAAAAATAATCTCGCGGATTTGGATATGTTCAACGTAATACTAAAATGGATTTTCAAAAGTTTTATCGCAATTATGATAGTCGCAAACGCATTTACGATAGTCGGTGCAATATTCACAGTCGGGCAGGAAGTGATAACGGGAGCCGCATTAGACGCTACGGCAACAATCGGCGACGGAATGGATTTAGCCGCCTTTGAAGCGGCGTTACAAGCCGCCTCGTTGGGACAAGTCATAGGTTTATGGTTTCAGCTTAACATTTTCAGTCTCATATTTCCAATCGTGAGAATCGCAATATTTATCGTGGTTGTAGGGCGTTTTTTAGAGATTTTCATGTATATAGTGGCAGCTCCTATCCCGCTTGCGACAATGGCAAATCAAGAATACCGGGCAATGGGCAACAATTATCTGAAATCCCTGCTTGCCCTTGCTTTTCAAGGGCTGTTAATGCTTGTAGTGATTGCGGTAGTCGGCGGCATGATGGTTGACGTGGTTAATAACTTCGGCACGGACGTAAGCGGAGCGGGATTTTGGTCGATTTTAGGCTATCTCGTGTTAATGTGCTTCGCCCTCTTTAAAACGCCGGGAATTTCCAAATCAATTTTTGGCGCTCATTGACGTTTGTAACCAACCTTTATTATACGAGAGGGTTCTTTATGAACAGCATTAACGGACTGGAACAGGAACAACGGGACGCTTTGGTTTACTGGATAAACGACATGAACGGCAAAGACCCCATAATCATAATCGACCCGTATAATTATTTATTAAGAATGGAGGGTTTACGCATGGTAACACAGGAAACACGGCGGGAAAGTTACGAAACCATAAAACCAAATGCGGCGGCTCGGCGGCGCGTCATACTTGAAATACTCACGGAAAACAATAAAGGTATGACGGCGCGTGAAATCGCCGGGGAGCTTCACAGGCGCGGCATAACGCCGACAGACGAACGCAATTACGCCGCGCCCCGGCTGACGGAGTTATATCAAGCCGGAAGAATAAAAGCTGCCGGGAAAAAGCCTTGCCCGCAGAGCCAGCGAAACGTCGCAGTTTGGAAAGTAATTTAACGGCTTGCAGCCGTGTTCCCTGTTATACGGGGGACAGAAAGGAGGATAATTTTCATCGGTTTAAAAATAGTTTCGTTATATGACGGTATATCCTGCGGGCGCGTAGCCCTCGAACGCGCGGGATATACCGTTTCTTCGTACCACGCATTTGAGATTGACAAACACGCAATAGCGGTAAGCCGTTATCAATACCCCGACATTGAACATCACGGCGACGTGCTTGACGCAGACTTTTATAAGTTTGCGGATATGGGTATCGACTTGGTTATAGGCGGTTCGCCGTGTACGTTCTGGTCGATAGCCAAAGCCAACCGGGAAATTGATAAAAGCGGTATGGGCTGGAAGCTGTTTATGCGGTTCGTTGAAGCTGTACGGCAGATAAAGCCCCGTTACTTCCTGTTAGAAAACGTAGCGTCTATGCCAAACAATATTAAAGCATATATTTCCGCAGAACTCGGCTGCAAGCCTGTTTTAATCAACTCCGCACTTGTTTCGGCGCAAAGCAGAAAACGGCTGTACTGGACGAATATCGGCGGGAAATTAGGTGTTCAACAACCCGCCGACAAAGGCATATTGCTTAAAGATATTCTTGAAAGCGGGTTGCCGTATCAAGATAAGAGCCATTGCATAACGGCTTCTTATGACGGGGCTGTTTTTTGGAACAGTATTGAGCGAAAGCAACGAAGCATGGTTGCCGAGCCTATTGTTATCAAAGATAAATCCCAAACCCTGCTTGCGCAGTTCTATAAAGAAAACGCTAACTCCTTAATTAAACGAAAAAGGCACGGGCTGATTGTTGCGGAGGAAGTCGGCAACGGTAAAATCCCGTCAGTATCAGAAGCCATCGCCCTTGCGGATAAATCCCAAACAATATTATCAACCATGCACAAGGAAAACGCCCTGTCAATGATGAAACGCCAAAAGACGGGGCTTTTTGTTGCCCATGCGGTTGACGAAATAGGCGCGGCGTTCCGTACCCGCGAGGACGAGAACGGGCGGTTTAAGCGCTTGGAAGTCAGACATGACGGCAAAATGAACGCTTTAACTACGGTGCAGACCGATACCGTTGTTTGCTCCCCCGTGAGAATAGGCGAAATCGGCAAAGGCGGTCAAGGCAGCCGCATTTACAGCGTACAGGGCAAAACCGTTTCTATCATGGCGAACGGCGGCGGGCGCGGAGCGAAAACCGGGCTGTATAAAATAGATTTGCCGGACGGCGATTATGCAATCCGCAAGCTAACGCCCGTTGAAGCGGAACGGTGTCAAACCCTGCCCGATAATTATACCGCATGGGGAACTGACGATAAGGGCAACACAGTAAAAATCAGCAATACACAACGATACAGGGCAATCGGCAACGGTTTTACCGCCGACGTAATAGCCCATATTTTAACCCATATTAATAACGGAGGATTTGTTAATGAACGTATTTTTTGATATAAACGATTCGGCAGTCAATCTCAGCAAAGTAAAGGCAATCGGCATAGAAAACGAAAAGGCTCTGAAAATCTCTTTTGACGACGGCACGAGCGAAATTTACGAAGTTTACGGCAGCGCGGAAAAAGCCGCCGAACGGTTCGGGAAGTTTATCGTGCAGATTTTCCCTTGCACAGCCCCGTACTATAACGTGTATAAGAACAACGACGGTAGTTATCACCATGAACGGGTATATTTCCTCGCCATGTGCGCGGACGGCATAATCAGAAGTTTTGCCGAACCTTACCGCTTCATTGATTTAGCCGACGAAGCCAAAAACTTTATCGGTTATTATATTGAAAGCGATTTAGGGAAATACCCGAAAAGCACAGACAAAGATTAAACACCATATATATATTAAGCCATGAGGGAGGTGGTTCAGCAATGGCTTACGTTTCCGTGCCAAAAGATTTAGCCGAAGTAAAAACGCGGCTCATATTCAATCTCACCAAAAGGCAGGTTATCTGTTTCGGAGCGGCTGCCGCAATCGGCGCTCCCCTGTTTCTTGCTTTCAGAGGGGTTCTCGGCAACACAGGCGCAATGACTTTAATGATAGCGGCGGTTATACCCGCTTTTTTCTTTGCGATTTACAGCAAAGACGGCGTAATTCCGGCGGAGAGGTTTCTGCTGTTGGTTTTACGGCAGATGTTTTTTTATCCGAAAATAAGG